>Ga0079226_10004123_pt1 | contig 11092 bp, 7 predicted proteins | sample Poulit2014_FD_76345 | JGI IMG/M metagenome (GOLD analysis project Ga0079226, IMG submission 76345) | Agricultural soil microbial communities from Georgia to study Nitrogen management - Poultry litter 2014 | ecosystem: Environmental > Terrestrial > Soil > Agricultural land | place: USA: Georgia...
CCCCGTATCTGCGATCGACTCTACTATCAACACCAAAGATAAGTATGTAGTCATCAAACGTAAGCCCTTATTAAAGCGTCTTTTTAAAAACAAAGACGATACAATTAGGCTATCGGAAGTTGAAAAGGTCAAAGAACTATCTACAGAGATAACAAGGATTGAGCAAGAAAAATCAAATAGGATACTCAGAAATACAGAGCAAAAGTTAAACGAGCTTAGAAACTCATACGAAGAAATGCGTGCTACTGAAAACAAACTTTTGGCTTTAAACTTTGAGCAGCTCTACCAAATAGAAGAATTAATCAATTTTCTACAAACACAAGAACAAGAGTTAATTGCTTCTTACACCCAAAAAGAAGTTGATTCATTATTAAAAAAATCACAACAGTTTCGCCACCAAATTATCATAAGTGCGATGGTAATAATATTGATGCTTGCCATATTGATTTATTACCAATTTTACACCTCTTATTATCAGCAGAAATTAATGCAGGAAAAAGCCATAGCATCAAAAAAGGCAGAGGAGAAAGCAAATATATTGGCAGAAATAACCCATGAAATACGAACACCCATAAACTCATTAATTGGAGTAATTGATGTATTAAAAAGTAGCGAAAACACAATAAATGAAGATCAGGATAACTTACTGAACTCAGTTTATGTTAATATCCAAAAAACTTCACAAACGGTTGATGATATCTTAAACCTAAGTAAAATAGAACAAAACTCAGATCCGTTTATCACAAAATTTGATATCCATAGATTGGCAAAAGAGATTCATAAAATCCACCAATCACAAGCTTGGGTTAAAAACATTGATATTGATCTAAACTTTATTCAAAACTCACCACTATATATTAAAAGTGATGAATTTAGGATTAAACAAATCATCACAAACCTATTAACAAACGCAATAAAGTATTCGGGTCCAGATTCAAAAATCAAATACCGTGTTGAGGTAAAAGATGAGAAGTTATTTATAGAGATTAAAGATCAAGGGATAGGAATCAGCAGCAAAATTGGCGATGCGATATTCAACAAATTCTTTACAGCCGTTAAGGATCCAAGTCAATACAACAGTGTTGGACTTGGATTATATATTACAAACAAGCTAGTACAAAGCTTAAGTGGAAAAATCACCTATAAAAGTAAACTCAAACACGGCACCACTTTCACGGTAGAGATTCCTATAATCACTGAAATAGCGTTAAAAAGTGAAGTAATACCTGATAATAAAACTATAAAACAAGCGGCTGAAAATTTTAACTGGTTAATAGTTGATGACAATCAAATAAACCTCCTTTATATACAACAGCACTTCACTAAAAATACAAACATTAAATTAACCCACAGTGTTAAAGAGGCGCTATTGATCTTAAAAAACAACCCAGCAGATATCATCATTACCGATATAAATATGCCGTTAATGAGTGGAGGCACGCTATTAAAGAAAATAAGAAGCAGTGACACCTGGAAAGAAATCATTGTAATAGCTACATCAGCAGACTACGACCAGATTTTAAAAGTAGAAAAGCAAAAAGAGTTAAAATTTGATTTAAAACTAATAAAGCCTTTTACAAACGATTCCTTTTATAATATTATATTCAGAGGTATTGAAATGCGAAAAAATCAAATGAAAAATCAGTAGTCAAACTTTAAATCAATAAAAAACAATTTATTAGCTCATTATGAGTAGTTAATAATATTTTTTCGTACCTTTGCAGTCCTTGCAACGCAAGGAAAAAGGAGATTTAATGATTAATGAGTAAAAAACAAGAAGAACAAAAGGAATTGACGACGCAAAATGCGGAGCAATCTCAGGAGACTGCCACTACAGTAGTGAACAGCACTTCAGAGCAAAACACAACAGAAGCTGAAAAAGCTTCATCAAACGCTGAAACAGCGAATTCCCCTATCAAGTGGGCTACACCTGATGCGGATTTTGATTGGGACCTAGACGAAAGTTCCGTAGCAACTTATAGTGATGAAGAACGTAAAAAACTCGAAGAAGAGTACGGTAGCACATTCACTGAGGTTAACAAAGGAGAAATCGTTGAAGGTACCATTGTTACCTTTAACAACAAAGACGTAGTATTAAACATCGGTTACAAATCTGATGGTTTAGTGCCTTTAACGGAGTTTAAAGACATGCCAGATCTAAAAGTAGGCGATACAGTAGAAGTCTTTGTTGAAGAACAGGAAGATGCTAACGGTCAACTTGTTCTTTCGCGCAAACGTGCGAAAACTCAAAAATCTTGGGAAGATATTAACAAGGCTCTTGAAGAAGACACTATTATCACTGGATTTGTTAAGAGTAGAACAAAAGGTGGTTTAATTGTAGACATCAAAGGAGTTGAGGCATTCTTACCAGGTTCTCAAATTGATATTAAACCAATCCGTGACTACGATATCTACGTGGGTAAGACCATGGAATTCAAAGTAGTTAAGATTAACCACGAATACAAAAACGTTGTAGTTTCTCACAAAGTTCTAATCGAAGATGACTTAGAGCATCAAAAAGCTGAGATCGTCGCGAAACTTGAAAAAGGACAAGTACTTGAAGGTACAGTTAAAAACATTACTGACTTTGGAGTATTTATTGACCTTGGTGGCGTAGACGGACTACTACACATTACTGATATTTCTTGGGGTAGAATTGAGCATCCAAGAGAAGTTCTAGAGTTAGACCAAACTATTAACGTTGTGGTTCTAGACTTCGACGATGAGAAAAAGCGTATTGCTCTTGGATTGAAACAATTAACTGAACATCCTTGGGAATCTCTAGACACTGAACTTGCAATTGGTTCAAGAGTAAAAGGTAAGATTGTTACTGTGGCCGACTACGGTGCATTCTTAGAAATTATTCCTGGAGTAGAAGGATTAATCCACGTATCTGAAATGTCTTGGTCACAAAACCTACGTTCACCTTCAGAGTTTATCAAAGTTGGTGATGAAGTAGAAGCTGAGATATTAACTTTAGATAGAGACGACCGAAAAATGAGTCTAGGTATCAAGCAATTGACACCAGATCCATGGAAAAACATTGCTGAGCGTTACCCAGTAGGTAGCCAGCATAGTTCAATTGTCAAGAACATGACTAACTTCGGTATCTTCGTAGAACTTGAAGAAGGAATTGATGGTTTAATCCACATTTCTGACTTATCATGGTCTAAGAAAATCAACCACCCTAACGAATTCACAAAAGTAGGTGAAACATTAGACGTAGTTGTTTTAGAAGTTGACGAAGAAAACAGAAAACTAAGCTTAGGTCACAAACAACTTGAGGAAAACCCTTGGGATACTTTTGAAACTATTTTCACAGTAAACTCAATTCATGAAGGTACTGTTCTTAAAGTAGGTGATAAAGGAAATATTGTAGCCCTTCAGTATGGAGTAGAAGGTTTCTGCCCATCTAAGCACGCTATCAAACAAGACGGTACTCCATTAAAAGTTGACGAAGTTACTGATTTCAAAATCATCGAGTTCAACAAAGAGAACAGAAGATTAGTTATTTCTCACTCTCGTATTTGGGAAGATGAACAAGCAGAAGCTCGTAAAGAAGAAACTACGAGTCGTAAAAAAGATGCACGTGCAACTTCTACAGCAGTGAAAAAAGTAAAAGAATCTGTTGAGAAATCTACTTTAGGAGATCTAGACGTTCTAGCTCAACTTAAAGAAGAAATGGAAAACCAAGAAAAGAAAACCGACTAATTTACTTAGAAAGTAATCTTTATATAAAGTGCTACTGAACTCCAGTAGCACTTTTTTGTTAATACCTATCCATCCATCCCCCCTACCTTCTATTAAAAACTTAATGCTTTTAATAGAAGTATTTTCTGACTTGTCCACAACTTTTACGAAAGACTAATCGCCTGATAACCGGCATATTGGCTTTTAATATATTGTATTTTTCTGAGCTAAAGACCAAATCACGCTTAAAATCAAGGGAGTTCGACTGATTGGAATAGGCCTTCAGAACTTCCACAAGTGACTTGTAAACCTGTAAAGTATTTCGATGCTAAGAAAGAACTAGAAAGTAACATGTAATTATGTATTCCAAAGTATTTTTTATATATCCAATCATAAAAAACTTTGTACATATCATCAAAAACTCTGGATGGATATCACCAGAATACGCAATTACAGATCTTATTGGCCAAGTAGATTTGCTGACCTAAAATAGATAAATCAGGAGAAAGAATTATTTTTCACCTGACACTGCAAACAACACTTTTCGCCTATCAGATAAAAAAGACTTTTGAAATTGACTTTGACTTATAACAAGCGGGGGAATTTCTCGGGATTCGTTTCCCCTAGCATTTCATAAACTAACTCCACGATATCATCTACTGAAGGCTTGGTGAAGTAATCACCATCTGAACCGTAGGGAGGCCTGTGTGCTTTAGCAGTAAGGGTTCTAGGTTGACCATCGAGGAAGTAATATCCATTCTGATCCTCTAAAATGTTTTTCAGAATATAAGAAGAGGCTCCACCAGGAAAGTCTTCATCTACTACTAAAAGCTTGTTTGTTTTCTTTAAGGACTCTACACAAACTCCTGATAAATCGAAGGGTGCTAAGGTTTGAACATCTACAATCTCAATAGAAATACCTAACTTATCTAAAGCTAAAACTGCTTGCTCCACAAGCCTTAATGTTGAACCATAACTTACAACAGTAATGTCTGTACCTGATTTGATAACCTCTGCTTTACCGATTGGAACGGTAAAATCGCCAATATTTGAAGGCATTTTTTCTTTCAGCCTATAACCATTTAAGCATTCAACAACCAGCGCTGGTTCATCACTCTTCAATAGTGTGTTATACATACCTGCTGCCTGGGTCATGTTTCTTGGAACGCATATATGGATTCCACGAAGCCCTCCTAATAATACTGACATTGGAGATCCTGAATGCCAAATCCCCTCTAAACGATGACCTCTAGTTCGAATAATTACTGGAGCCTTTTGAGTTCCTTTAGTCCGATAACTCAAGCTAGCCAGATCATCACTGAGAACGGGCATAGCATAGATTAAATAATCTAGGTATTGTATTTCTGCAATTGGTTTAAGACCTCTCATCGCTAAACCTATACCTTTACCAATGATTACCGACTCTCTAATACCAGTATCAAAAATTCGATCCTCACCAAAAATCTCTTGAAGTCCCGCGAAACCTTGATTAACATCCCCTATCTTACCTACATCTTCACCAAAGGATAAAAGCCTTTCGTCTTTTTCAAAATTCGCTTTAAAGCAAGAATTTAATATCTCTCTCCCATCAACAATTGCAGAATCGTCATTATATTCCGGCTCCACAACAGAAACATGCAATGCAGAATAAGGAGTTTCTGTGTGTAAAAAGCTATTGTAACGATTATAATTTTCTTTTTGTTTTTCTTTATACCATGCTATAAGCTCCGCTTTACCAGCTAGATTCTCTTCATATCTCAATTCGCGAATCACGCGACGAACGTGCTCATACACCTCTTTTAATGATCTATCGGACATAGATTGAAGAGTTTTCAAAGAGAAAACTACTCTTTGATCAGGAACTTTACTCAACATTTCTATTGCCTCTAGTCGCTCCTGATCTAAAAACTGGACATAGTCTGACCAAGCTCTTTTTTGTTCCTTACGAACTAGTGCAACAGCTTCTTGTTTAATCGTATCAAAATGTTGCTGATCGGTAATGCCCGTATTAAGCATCCAACTCTCCATTTGAGAAATACAATCAAACTCATCCTCCCAGTCTAATCTATCTTTACTTTTATACCTTTCATGGGAACCTGAAGTAGAATGACCTTGAGGCTGTGTAAGTTCCGTGACGTGCACTATACATGGGATATGTTCTTCTCTTGCAACCTTTTCAGCGCGCTGATAAACTTCGCATAACCCAGCATAGTCCCAACCTTTAACCTTAAATATTTCAAAACCAGCTTCTTGCTCATTCCTTTGAAAGCCTTGTAGCACCTTAGAAATATCAGATTTTGTAGTTTGAATTTCATTAGGGACAGAAATACCGTAGCCATCGTCCCAGATGCTTATGACTACCGGAATTTGTTTAACCCCACAAGCGTTTATTGCCTCCCAAAATACACCCTCAGATGTGGAAGCATTCCCAACGGTGCAAAAAATCACTTCGTCTCCAGATTTGGAGAAATACTTCAAATATTCTAAAGATTTATTTTCTCTATAAATCTTACTCGCGAGTCCTAGTCCAACAATCCTAGCCATTTGGCCACCGGTTGTAGAGATGTCTGAAACGGTATTATATTGTGTGGTTTGATTCAGCCAATTGCCATCCTCATCGATTAGTGGCACAGATAAATGGCTATTCATTTGCCGACCAGATGAAGAAGGATCTGCATCAAAACTTGGATGCGCATACAATTGAGAAAAGTAACTGTAAATATTGGTCATGCCTGTAGCGAGTGCCAACGTTTGATCTCTATAATAACCTGACCTCCAATCCCCTGGCTTAAACACTTTTGATAAAGCAATTTGCGGCAACTCTTTACCATCACCAAACACTCCAAATTTAGCTTTTCCTGTCAAAACTTCTTTTCTTCCAAGCAAGCTTATCTGTCTACTTATAACTGCTGTTTTATAATCTTCAAGAACTATGTCTTTAAAATCATCAAAACTAATTTTCGAATCAGTAACTATTTGAGGTGTTCCAAAATTCTCTATAGGCATATCGTTCTCCTTAATTTCGTAACAAAAATACTAAAAAAAAACATGTCTACCGCAGTAAGTTATCAAGCAGTTTTTCGCCAAGAGTGAATAATCTATATAATTTCCATTAATATTCTTTAACTTAGCGTCTTTTGAAGCAAATATGGGAAGAACAGTACATTTATTCGGGCAATCTTTTGACGGTGAAAAAGCTAGCCTAGAAAAAACAGTTCAAGCTAAGCGCTTATTAGAGACACCTTTGTCAAAAAGAGATCAGCACTGGATAAAACAATTCATCCACCTACTTCCATTTATATATTTGGACTTAGATGAAAATGAAGTCCAATTACAAGACGATGGATATCCTTATATAAAAGCTATAGGTTGTAGCTCTTCGGAGAGCTTTTCAATTGTCGAGAACTTAGATCTATTTCTAGAGAATGGATTTGGCTTATTCATCGAAACTAAACAAGTAGATTGGTTTTTAACTTTCGGAGATTTACTCTCCTATTATCTAAATAAAGAATTTTATGTGGATGAAGATCACTACTTCGATGATATGGATGACTCTGGCCAACTTGAAAATGAAGAGGACATGCTAATAGGGCAACCCGCAGAGGAAATACTCCCGAATTTTGCTAGAAAACATATAAGAGAATTCTTAAAGCATGTTGGAATTAACAATCCCAAAACCGCTTTATTAATACAAAAACAAAATGGCAAGGTTCTAAAGAATTTACTATTCAACTGTGCACCTTCAAATTTCACCAATCAAAACGAATACCAAGAAGTTTTAAAAAGTATTGCTTGGTTTCTACCAAAGCACTATTCGTTTTTAGCAATTGACGAAAAAGAACTTGGCAATCATTTAGTGAGTTTATAATCAATAAAATCAATATTTACAATGAAATACCCTAATTTTAATATTCGTGTTTATGGAATTTTAATTGACCAAAACGATCGAGTTTTAATTAGTGATGAGCGGAAGCAAAAGGTAATGTTTACTAAGTTTCCAGGCGGTGGTTTAGAATACGGGGAAGGAATAATTGATGCTTTAAAAAGGGAATATATGGAAGAATGTGACCTTCCTATCGAAGTAGTCAGCCACGTATACACCACAGATTTTTTTGAAAAATCATCTTTTGACGAAAGCCAAGTCATCTCCATATACTACTTAGTGAAAAACTTAAAAGATTTAGATCTAGACTTCAAATCAGACCGTTTCGATTTCAGCTCGACTGAAAAGAGCATTGAAGAAAATCAATCTTTTAGGTTAGTTCCTATAGATGATCTCAAAGAAGAAGACTTTACTTTTAAAACGGATCAGGTTGCGTGGTCAACTTTTCAACAACAACTCTAACAAAAGATAGCATCTAACAACTGTAGAAACGAATAGATTTCAACATATTGCAAATAAGCCGTCTCTTAGACGGCTTATTTGGCAGAGTAAATCAAACAACAACAAACGTTTACTTTACCTTACTTCAATCAAACGTTTAGATATTATACTTTCTTCTTTTTTACCGATTGTTAATTTTAAAACACCATTTTCATATATCGCATCTATTTTACTATGATCTACCGCATCTGGTAAAGAAAATGAACGGCTGAATGAATTATAGCTGTATTCTTTTTTATTGTAAAATTTATTTTCAGCTACATTTTTCTCAATCTCTTTCTCCGCTGAAATAGTCAATCCTTCCTTGTCTACATTGATTTGAAAATCATTTTTCTCTAGACCTGGAGCTGCCATTTCTATGGTGTATGATTCATCATTTTCAGCAATATTTACCGCAGGCACTCTGCTTACCAACTTATCACTCAAAAATGAATCATTAAAAAAATTATCAAAAACACTGTTCACAATTGGGAACAACCCTTGATTTTCTGATGATCTGTTTGGAATTCTCATTAGTGTCATAATATAATCTCCTTTTAAATTTAATTTCTTTGTTAATTACTTGATTAGTATTTATCAATTCAGATACCAAAGCAAAAAACACTTAAAACACCTGCCATTACGTCACCAACTAATATAAAGAGGTGACTTTTTGACTCAAAACACTTATTTAAAAGAAAAACAGAGACAAAAAAGTTTCGAAAAACTGGTACTACAAAAAAAATCAACAATATTTTTAGGTATGTATACAATCTAATTGTAGAAAAAGATGATTAAAACGGATTTTACCAGTTACAATAAATTGCTCCTTCTGGGTAAATCAGTGGACTTAAAAAGGGTATATCCATATTTGATGCACGCAACAAAAACCACAGCCCCATAATAATAAACAAAACGGGCAGCCACCTATTGAACGAAAACCTAAAACGGGATTTTCCTAAAGCACTCGCAAATGTAAAGACAAGAAGCAAAGGAATTGTGCCTAAGCCAAACATTCCCATAAAAAATGCGCCCCCTGCTGGTGTTGTGGCACTAAGCGCAGAAGCTAAAGCCATATAAACCATTCCACATGGAAGGAGCCCATTTAACATGCCAGCAAAAAAATGCCCACCTGGTTTATACAACCAAAATCCTATACGCCTGAAAAAAGGTTGAAATAGCCTTTGTTGCAATTGATAAAAACCTTTTTTATTAAAAGGAATGAAATGACTAATTCCTGCAAACAGCAAGGCTATTCCTGTAATCCAGGTTATCCATTGCTGGCCATTTTTTATGGTGGAACCTAATGTCCCTATATACCCCAGTAGGAAACCCAGACACATATAGGTTAAAACTCTTCCGACTTGATAAAGTAGCTTTATTGTAAGCTCCCTCCAGTAACCTTTTCCACCAACAGGGATAGCTAACATCAGAGGCCCACACATGGCAACACAATGCAAGCTTCCAAAAAGCCCCATAAAAAAAGCAAGGTGGAGAAAACTCATTATAGATGGATATTTGTTTCGTATAAATATTCTTTATCAGCAGACTTCCATTTTAAAATACAATTCCAAAGTCCTTTGGTTAAATCTCCTGAAGGAATTGACACCTCATTAACGTTTGACAGTGACCACTCTCTATCCAGCGACTTATCCGAAGGTCTCCGAAAAAAAACAGTCCCCTCCTCCACATCATCAGCAAAGATGATACTTACCTCTCCTTTTACAACTTCAATACGAGGTTCCAGCTGCTCACTAAAAACATTCTGCTTCATATCCATTGTCTCATCGTAATGGATACTCTTTTCATAGTAATCAGACTCTTGTAAATCGTCGTTGCTTTTAGACAACATATACACAACAGAGCCTGCTATAAACAGCATAAAAAGCCCTAAAGCAATAATTATTCTCAGCCCCCAATTCATATCTTTTAATTTGTTACAGGTCCAATAAACGTTGTATTTAAAGTTTCAATTACTTTATCCTCATATACTACATTTACCTTCACCTTTGTTTTGTATGTTTCAATCTTCTCTTTAGGTAAAATAAGGAAAAAATTCATTTCAGAGGCTTCTCCCCTCCCTAAATTAAGTTTAGGATTCACCACTTGTATGCCGTACTCCGGGTTCTCAGGGACTAACTCTACCTCCATTTGCTTATTTGTTTTATTGATTAACTGCAAACTATAAAGATTGGTAATTGTGCCGTCGTCCCTGGTCTGATACGTGCTTCCAGTAGCTCTCAACAAAGTGCCTGAAACATCAGACCTACTAAATATCAAGAAAGCAAAAATTGATACTAAAACAAACAAAAAACTAGTGTATACTACTGCTCGAGTATTACCCTTTTTCTTTTTATTATCTTTTAACTCCTCGGTAGTATAAAAACCTATTAACCGAGTCGGACGGTCAAGCTTAATCATGACCTCATCACACGCATCGATGCAGTTCGTACAACTCACACATTCCAATTGTAAGCCATCTCTTATATCTATTCCCGTAGGACAAACGTGAACACATAGATTACAGTCTATGCAGTCACCAAGCTCGTCAATTTCTTTACGTGATTTTTTCCCTCTTGGCTCACCTCTGTTGTAATTGTAAGCAATTACAGAACTGTTATCATCTACCAGCACACCTTGAAGCCTTCCATATGGACAAATATGTGTACAAACGATATCTCGGACATAGGCGAAAACAAAAAAGAAAACAAAACTAAAAATCAAGATGGATAGTAACCCTACTATATGTTCAGATGGCGGCTCAGAAATAATTTTTAAGAGTTCATCTGTCCCAATAATATAGGCTAAAAATATATTTGCTATAAAAAATGATATCAGGTAAAAAATACTGTATTTAAGTATTTTCTTTTGCCGTACTTTCCATGTTTTAGGCTGTCTGGCAACTCGCATCTGCTGGGTCCTATCCCCTTCAATCAAATACTCAATGGGCCTAAAAATCAACTCCATAAATACAGTTTGCGGACAGGTCCAACCACACCAGACTCGTCCATAAACTGCCGTAAACAAAACAATACAGAC
>Ga0079226_10004124_pt1 | contig 11089 bp, 10 predicted proteins | sample Poulit2014_FD_76345 | JGI IMG/M metagenome (GOLD analysis project Ga0079226, IMG submission 76345) | Agricultural soil microbial communities from Georgia to study Nitrogen management - Poultry litter 2014 | ecosystem: Environmental > Terrestrial > Soil > Agricultural land | place: USA: Georgia...
TAATTTAAATATAATCTAATACCGAATCATATGTTACCGAATCCGAAATTAATAATGGTAGGTCTGTTGGCGGCCGTTGTTCTTGTTGGCTGTCAGAATTCTAATGACGATTCAAGCTTTATCTCACCCGATGAAACGGATAAGCTGGTTATTACTGAGTACAGTGATTATCAATGCCCGGCTTGTGCCTATTTCCATCCCTTTGTAAAAAAGATAAGAGAAAATATGGGGGATAAGGTTGTTTTCAACCTGCGGTATTTTCCTTTGTCAAGTCACCGTTACTCGGCACTTGCAGCGCGTGCCGCACAGGCTGCTAAAAACCAAGGTGAGTTTATGAAGATGCATAGTATGCTGTTTGAGCAGCAAAAAAAGTGGTCTACTGCATCTAATCCATCAACAACTTTTGTAGATATGGCACGCGAGCTGGATTTAGATATTAATCAATTTATGGATGAGCTGAATGCTGAAGAAACCCAAAAAGTAGTGATGGAACAGCGGGAAGAAGGTATAGAAAGAGGCGTAAACTCAACACCTACTTTCTTTATCGACGGCGAAAAACTTACTCCCCTGCCTAAAACCTTTGAAGAGTTCAAGGCGGCCATCCAAGAGCACTTGAAGCAAAAAGGATAGCTTACCACTACAATGATATACGAATTCCTTGATAGCAAACCCTATTATCCGGACTCTGCTTTTGTGGCCCCCGGGGCTGATATTATTGGAAATGTAACGCTCGGAGAGCAAAGCAGTGTCTGGTTTAATACTACGATCCGCGGCGATGTAAATTGGATCGAGATTGGTAAGGCCAGCAACGTGCAGGATAACACCTGCATTCATGTACGGAACCAGACGGGACCTACAAAAATTGGAGATAAGGTAACCATTGGTCACAATGCTATGATTCACGGCTGTACGATTCACGATCGCGTGCTCGTAGGAATTCATGTAACTGTTTTGGATGAGGCTGTAGTAGAGCCGGATGTAATGATTGCAGCCGGAAGTTTAGTACCGCCGGGAAAAAAGCTTGAATCAGGCTATTTATATATGGGCACCCCGGTAGAAAAAAAACGAGAGCTGTCGGATAGTGAGCTCGAGTCTATTAAAGAACATTCAGCCAACTATGTAAAGTATGCCCGAGCCTATATGCAGCGGGACGCTTACGAGACCAACCCATTTTATAGCAAAAGCTAAGAATTGAGGTTTAAAAAACGGAAAGTAATAATATAATAACTGAACCTTTGCTCATTTCTATTTAGTTTAATTCCATACCCAGGGAGGTTCAGTGCAAAACGGAACGAACCACGAATTAGAAATGGACGAATAATAAGATAATTCCTAATCCCTGATTCTTAATTTTTTATTCCTTTGTCCGGCATTTATATCCATATTCCCTTTTGCAAGCAGGCCTGTTCCTACTGCGACTTCTATTTTGTAACCCGTACAGCCCAAAAAGGGGATTTTGTTGAACGGCTTATAAAAGAGATCCAAAGTTACGATCGGAAGCCCTATAATAGAGAACAGGTTCGAACGATTTATTTTGGCGGTGGTACACCTTCGCTGCTCGATGCTAAGCAAATAGAGCGAATACTGGAGGAACTTTACCGCATATTTCCATTGGAGGTGCAAGAGCTCACCTTTGAGGTTAATCCGGATGATGTTACTGCTGAATTCCTGAGTGCGCTGAACTCGCTGGGTATCACGCGGTTGAGTATGGGCGTACAAAGCTTTCAGCCGGAGTTGCTGGAGTTTATGAATAGGGCCCATTCCAGGGAAGAAGCGCTTCGCTGCCTTGAACTGCTTCGGTCATCAGAATTTGATGTTTATACGGCCGATCTGATCTATGGAAACCCCAATCAAAGTCTGGAACAACTCCGAAATGATCTCGATCAGCTGCTGGCTTTTAATCCCCCGCATGTTTCAGCTTATTCGCTAACGATCGAGTCTAACACCCGTCTGGGAAAGCAGGTAGAGCTGGGGCGCATTGTACCGAAGGAAGAAGGTAAGGTGGCTAATCACTTTGATCTGGTGAACAAAAAGCTCAGCGAGCAGGGCATAGAACGGTACGAGGTGAGTAATTACAGCCAACCGGGTGCAGAAGCGGTACATAACAGTAGCTATTGGCACCACGAAAACTATTTGGGGTTGGGACCCGGCGCGCATTCATTTTGGTGGGGAGAAGAGGCGCAACGATGGCATAATGAGCGGAACCTGCGGGCTTATTTAGAAGGAAAGAAGATCCGGTCGGAAACTGAAGAGCTTATAATGGAACAACTGGCCGAAGAACGGCTGCTGATGGGGTTGCGAACAAGACGGGGGGTTTCGATAGAAGAGTTGAACAAGCGTTATCAGTATTCACTAAATGGTCCCCAAAAGGACTATCTAAATCGGCGAGAGAGTGAACAAAAGTTGGTTTATGATAACCGCATCAGGTTAACGAATACAGGAATAAAAATAGCCGATGCTATTATCCTGGATGTGATAACGCTGCACTGAGTATTATGATATCGATTGTATTATTTATGATAATTCAGGAGAAAGAAACATTAGTTTATCTGTAAGGTCGCTTTGATATACCTGTGAATTGGCCTCCCTAAACCCTCTGTAAAGTAATACGAACTATTAGTATGAAAAGCCTCTTGTGTCTCCCCATGGCAAGGGCTTTGTAATCGAGAACAATCGGTTTTATCCGAAGATCGCGTGACATAATCTCAAATTCAACTACAGGGCTAAAGGCCGATAATTGTAAAAATTACAGTGCCATTTAATAAGTTCTGGGAAACAGCTTTCAAAATACGTTGGAATAACAATGATTCTCTGCAGCTTGCCATGTCAACTGCAGAAACGTGGATATGAGCAGATTGCCGATCTGCTTAAGCTAACTGGCAGAACTACTATTTAATTAGGGTCATCTTTTTAGCCGTGACATTATGGCTGGTAACTATCTGATAGATATAAAGCCCTGAGGCAAGATTGGTTCCATTAAAAATAATCTCATGGGGACCGGCTTCCAGCTCTTCATCAACAAGCGTTTGTACAAGCCGACCGGTAATATCATAGATTTTAAGTGTAACGGGCGTATCATCTTCCAGGATGAAACGAATATTGGTGGAACGTCGGAATGGATTGGGATAATTCTGATAGACTGTGAAAGAATCATAATCCAGATTTCCTATCCGAACAGTTGGTTCATCAGCGGATTTTTTCGTGCTTCGGTTGGTAGTAATAATGCCAATGGAGCTCACTTTTTTCCACAGCCAGTCGGTATGGATGACCTCCGGCTGTTGGTCAGCTGCAGCCATAATTTTTGTTTCGACCGTTCCATCCGTAAAGTAAGCGATAATCCCAGTACCTGAATTTTTGTCGCTGGCAGAGATTTCAATACCTACCTTTCCTTCAGCTTTAGAAGGCGAGTTCAGGGTATAGTGAGTAGCAGAAAGACTGGAAAGCGGGTTGGTAATATCAGCTTCAGGAGGGCGTATGTTTTTTGAGAAAAAGGAATTGCCCGGCTTTGATTTAGACTTGGGATACCGGCCGCCTTCTGCAAATCCATAACTATCGGCCGACTGACGGGAGCCCGAAGCATAATGCCATATTTGCGATTCAATATAGGCTCGGTTGAATGCTTCTTCACCGCCTAACTGTTTGCTTATAGCTTCGATAAATGTAATATCAGGCTCACCTTTAATAATATTCCAAACCGATGGCCAGAATTCAGGTCCGTACTTTTCCTCAAAATAGAGTGCCCAGGAAACCTGATAGTAGGTTCCGGGATAGAATGAGCTTTGCGGATTATTAAAAATGGATTCCGGATTATCCAGATAATGATAATAATCATTTACGGGGTCATAAACCACTTCCTCCATCAGTGTGGCATCCATTTCTGACCATAAATCAGACTCGCCTTCCCATTTAGTAGCCGCGTATTGGATAGCATGTTTTAGCTCATGAGCGATTGTGATTTTGACGCTTCCGGCCTGTTTTCCGTCAGGATCATCATTGGAGGGGAAATCCTCTGCAAAATCATTTTCAATTTGGATGACCGTTGTTTGTTTATCGGTATAGGTGCGGCCATAGATGTACTGAAGATTTAAAACCTCGATATGATAAGGCTGCTGTATTTGGATTGGATCAGTATATCCCAGGGTTTGCACTTCGTGCCGGTATGAGGAATCGGCCGCCTGAGCAACGAGCTCTATATAATCCGGAATACCGCTATTATTTTGGTCATCAGGGGGAACGGCATCTTCACCGGTGGTGGTATAATGAATTAGAAAAGTTCCGGATGTTGAGGGGTAAGTCTTAAAATGGTCGGGTTTGCTTTTTTCTAAAGCCAAACGGATCTCCCGAACAGTGGAAGGAGACAGCTGGTCCTTTTTGCGCTGAAGCTCCATAAAAACGGGCGTCCCGCACTTGAGCGGTGCCGGTTTTTCTTTAGCATATACGGAAGGTAGTTTCTGGGGCTTCTGTTGCGAATAAAGCTGATATAACAGCTTTTGATCGAGGGAAAGGTGGCCGTCATGGAAGGCTTGCTCAATCTTTGCCTGCTGCGCAAACAAAGAAGTCGGTATCCACAATAAAACCAATAATACCCCAGTTAACCGATAACATTGAGTAAGCATTAAAATCCAATTTTAGTTCATTTCTTCCCAAAATAGCTTTATTTTTGGGTTCTGCAAATAGCCAGACTTTTGGTTACTAATAGTGAACGAAAATAAACTATTGTGCTGGCCGTTTTGGATAAGTATTTAAAATAAGTTCGAAAATAGTTTTCTATAATGTACGACGTTATTCTTTACTACAACTTTAGTCCGATTAAAGATCCCGAGCAGTTTTGTCAGGGACATAAGGAATTTTGCAAAGAATTGGGTATCAAAGGACGTATATATATAGGAGAAGAAGGCATCAACGGCACGCTGGGCGGCACTCCGGAGCAGGTGGCGGCTTATAAGGAATTTCTTACGGATATAGAAGGATTTGAAGATACCGCTTTTAAAACCAGTGAGTGCGATTATGTACCGTTTGCTAAGCTAAAATGTAAAACGCGCGACGAGCTGGTAGCCCTGCATATGGATGATGTTGATCCAGAGGATGGAGGGGAATATTTGGAGCCTGGCGAATGGCGTGAGGTTATGGAGTCGGATGAGGAATATGTGATGATTGACGTGCGAAACGACTATGAATCAAAAATTGGCCACTTTGAAGGCGCTGTGAAGCCCGATGTAGAGAACTTTTACGACTTTCCGGAGTGGCTGGATGATTTTGAGGCTGACAAGGATAAAAAAGTGCTGATGTACTGCACCGGCGGTATTCGCTGCGAAAAGTTTTCCGTCTTAATGAAAGAACAGGGCTGGGAAGATGTTAATCAGCTCCACGGTGGTATCCAGCGCTACGCAGCAGAAGAGGGAGGCGAGCATTATAAGGGCAAGTGCTTTGTATTCGACGATCGGCTGGTCGTTCCGGTCAATGAAGATGATATGGAGCCCATTGCCAAGTGCGAAATTACCGGAAAGCCGGCCGACACTTATATAAATTGTGCTAATATGGAGTGCAATAAGCTATTTGTGTGTTCAAAGGAAGGGGCTATTAAAATGGAAGGCTGTTGTAGTGAGGAGTGCCGCCAAAGTGATTATAAACGACCATTTGATCCGGAAAATGCTTTTCGCCCCTTTCGAAAATGGTATCATTATTTTGATGAAGAGTTTAAGGAACGGGAGCTGGAGGAGACATAGAAGTACGATAAATAGGGCTCCTACAGGACCTTACTTTTGGGTATGAGTTTTTTCCGCTATAAATTATAGCTATTCATGAGCATAAGTATTTGATATCCGACAAATAAAGTAAGGCAATGCCTATACTATCCAATAGTAAACACAAAAAAGGATGAATGAATATGTTGGGTCCCCAATGATGATTTGGATTAAAGTCTATATTCTAAATTTTGTTCACTCTTATTCAAAAAAAGCTTTGGCAATGTTTGCAAAATGGGAGGGACGGTCCAGAAAAGCATAATGGCCGGCATGGTCAATTTCTACCAATGCAGCATTCTTAATACCTTTCTCCATACGCCTGGCTTGGTAGAGGGGGGTAGCCTGATCATTCTTCCCCCAAAGAAGCAACACTTCGTGTGGAATATTGGGCAGACAGGGTTCAAGATATTCTGACACTGCTTTGACGAAGGTTTTACGCATCACACCGCTGAGTTTGCTGTATCCACTGGATCCCAGCGATTTCCACACAGCTGTTTGTCGCAGCCTTTGTAAAGCCCTGTCGCGGTAGTTCGCAGGTAAAAGAAAGAATGGAGCTTTGAGCGTCTTCGCTGCATATTTTTTTAAGTAGTAGGAAAAATCTCGTTTCGGCTTCATGCCCGCTCCGCCGGTGATTAATACTTTGCCAATAGTCTCCTTCATTACCGATCGCGAGCACAATTTAAGGGCAATACGCCCTCCAAAAGAGTGTACCAAAAGGTCTACGGATCCAAAGTCCCGGGCGATTATAAATTGTTGAATAAGGTCAGTATAATCATTGACTGACCAGGCACGGTCAGGGGGTGGGCTATGGCCGAAACCGGGCAAATCAAAGACATAGCAGCTGCGCAGCGATTTCAGCTGCCGGGCCAGTGGCCACAGCACTTGTCCACTGCTGCCCCATCCATGCAGTATTAGCAGTGGTCGCCCCTTTCCCGCACTTTGATAGGATACGGGAAGCCCTTGGTAAGTAAATTTGTCGGTATCACTCATAAGTGGCCAAACTTCAAATTATTTTCCATCTAAAACAAGATAATCTTTGCTGCATCTGTGGATGACTTTATAAAAAATGCTATTCGCATAGAGGATAAGAACCAGAGCGGGTCCCTGGATTTCGCAGATAATACAGAGCAGAAATTACAAAGCTTATGCAGGCCCAGTGTAGCTGAAACCTGTGTTATTAATATAGGGTCTAAAATAATCGAAAGCCCGAAATGTTTTGTAAGGATTCCCGCGCAAAAGGATCTTACTATATACAGTAATAGTAAAAGGGAGGAGTAATGAAAAGAGAATTCTTTTTTTGGTTAGAAAAGTTAAAGATAACGCCGGCTGAGCGCCAGTCCGTTACCATTGTAATAGGGTTACTTCTGTGTTTTGGATCATTGAATGCGCTTCTGTCACCTGCTGAACCTTTTGCGGGTGATCAGTATAAGGAGCTGGAACAGCAGTTTGAAAAGCGTACGGCTATGCTTGAATTGGAGAAGAAGCAGCTCCAGAAGCGCTATTTTCCTTCAGTAGGTGGTTATGAGAACCAGATTGCAGTAGCAGATACCACTCCGCCGGATGAAAAGAAGGAACAGCCTTCGAACAGGAAGGAAGAACAAACGGAAACGCCTGATAGTGAGATGAGGGATAAAGGGCTTATTAATATCAATATAGCAGATCGTGAAACCCTAAAAACATTGCCGGGAATTGGTCCAACATACTCTAAACGGATTATAAAGTACCGTGAGGAAAACGGCAGCTTCGAAAAGATAGAAGAGCTCAAGAAGATTAAAGGAATAGCCGAAAAGCGACTGGAAAAGTTGAAACCATTTATCAAACTTAGAGGGTCCGACTAATTTAACGGTATCCTCATGAAAAAACGTATAATATGGGCTGATGATGAGATTGATCAGCTGAAGCCGCACATCATCTTTTTAGAGAATAAAGGCTTTGAAGTAACGCCAGTGACCAATGGTGAAGACGCGGTAACGCTGATCCGGGACCGGTCCTTTGATATCGTATTTCTTGACGAGCAGATGCCCGGAATGGACGGGCTGGCAACGCTCAACAAGATTAAACGGGTGGATGCTGTGCTGCCGGTGGTAATGATTACGAAGAGCGAAGAGGAATCCATTATGGAGGACGCTATCGGTCAGAAGATATCCGATTATCTGATCAAGCCGGTCAACCCCAATCAGATATTGCTGACCACTAAGCGTATTTTGGAGCATAGCCGTATTCGCAATGAGAAGTCTGTTCAAACCTATTTACGCAACTTTAATGAAATTGCTGACCGAATAGGACTGAATACCGACTGGAAGGAGTGGGTCGATATCTACCGTCAGTTAACCCGGTGGGGGATTAATCTTGAATCTTCCGAGGAATCTTTAAAACAGGTTTTTGAAAATCAGTACCAGGAAGCAAATGCCATGTTCGGCCGTTATATTGAACGGGAATACCGGCACTGGTTGCAGCAATCGACCCCCGAACGCCCGGCTCTTTCGACCGATCTGGTTGAAGAGTACGTGCTTCCTCATCTGGAAAACAAACAGCCGGTGCTCTTTTTTGTTATTGATTGTATGCGTTACGATCAGTGGCTGGTTTTTCAGGATCTGTTAGGAGATGACTTCAGTATTAGCACTGATTTTTATTACTCTATTTTACCTACCGCTACCCCCTACTCGCGGAACGCACTGTTTTCGGGGATGTTTCCACTGGAGATAGCCCATAAATATCCGGATCTCTGGCGGCAGGGAGGCGATGAACAGTCGCTCACTCAGTTTGAGAAGCAGCTGCTCCAGAAGCAGCTAAAGCAACACCATATAAGCCAAAATGCAAAATATAAAAAGGTACTGGATATTAATGACGGCCGGAAGGTAATGGACAATTTGCATAATTATTTGCAGGTCCCATTGAGTGCCTTTGTCTATAACTTTGTAGATACGCTGGTGCATTCACGATCTGAGTCGAAGGTCCTTCGTGAAATTGCTCCGGATGTGGCGGCTTTTCGAAGTCTGACAAAAACCTGGTTCAAGCACTCTCCTTTGTACAAGATATTCCAGCGGCTGGCAGAAGAAGAGGCCGTTATTGTGGTAACAACGGACCACGGCGCCGTTCGTGCACTTCGGGATACAAAAGTGCGCGGCAATCGCAATACCTCTACCAGCCTGAGATATAAATATGGGCGCCATCTATCAGCTGATGCAGATGATACCATCATCATCGAAAATCCGGCTGACTATATGCTGCCGAGTCCACGGCATGCCAACAACTATCTGATTGCCAAGGAAGACTATTATTTTGTTTATCCCACAAACTATCACCAGTACCAAAGTCGTTATCGCGATACCTTTCTGCACGGCGGCGCGAGCATGGAAGAAATGATATTGCCCATCGCTACGCTGCGCCCCAAATCAATGTTATGAATAAATTTGAAACCATATGTTATCAGAAGTTTATAAGGAGATTGTAAGTCATTCGCCTGAAGAGACGATTTCATTGGGTATGGAGATTGCGGAAGGGCGGACGGAAGGAGATATTCTTTGTCTGAAGGGGCCGCTTGGAGCCGGGAAAACCCATTTTGTCAAAGGACTGGCTGCCGGATTTGGAATAGGTAAAAATCGTATTCAGTCGCCAACTTACACGCTCATTAATGAATATGACGGCCGGCTGCCGCTCTATCATTTTGACTGCTACCGGATGGAGTCGCCACGGGAGGCGCTTGAAATTGGTGCTGAGGAATACTTTTATGATACAGGTGTTTGCATAATCGAGTGGCCGGATCGGATTATTGAGCTTATCCCCCCCGAGGCGTTATGGATATCCTTTTCAATAGTGGACAAAGAGACGCGAAAAATTGTCATTGGAAAAAGGAACTTGTAATCCCGTATATTCCACGTCATGGCAACGAAAAAAAGACTTTCATATCGACTGGACCGACTGCCGGTGATCTACCCTTTCCATCACCGTGCGGACAATAATATCCAGCTGGGCGATCTGGTGTACTATGGACCAAGTCCGGAGTATTACGGTATTGGTGAGGTTGTACGGCGTGTGGATGATCATTGTATCGTGGATTTCCGCGGCACCGGAATCCTGAACATCGAAAAGGATGCCCTGGCCATGAAGTATCTCATCCCCATCCACAAGCTGAACCTGGGTCACCTTTTAAAGAGTACATAGCAGGGAAAGTACAGGTTTACCTGATGGTCTTCTTTCTGGGTCCTCTGAACTTAGGAGTAATCCCTGAAGCCATTTATGATCATTTTTTATTTATTGCTCACTGCTGTTATTTACACCTTTTTGCAATTAGGCTATTTAATTGTTAAGATGGGAAAGAGCAGGGAATCATAAAATTTGGGATTAATATTATGGGAGTTTCACGTCGTTTTTTATTACTTATTATTGGAATAACATTGCTGGCGGGGGGGGGTGCGATAACCGAGTAACCCAATCGGAAACTCCATCCGAATCATTACACAGCCCGGCATCAGCATCCGATTTTTTTGCACATGCCAGTTCTGCAAACCCTGCATTAAATATCGCTGTGGATAGTTTACGCCAGCGAAATGCAAAAATAAAATTCACGGACCAATTTGTTAAAAAACGTGGCTATCCGATATGGGATAAGGCCAGTACCTTCCCACAAAACGGCCGCGTTGTGATGTTAGTGCCTGCCGTTCGTCCCGAAAAGGAGCAGGTCACCGGAATGATCCTCATTATGTTGGAAAGGGACCAACCCCGATACCGATGGATACCACGTGGAGCTGACTTGAATAGAGCAGGTATCGATTCCAAGAAGCTCGAAAATTATATGTTGATTTTTGAACAGAGCATCTTTGGCCGCGTACAGAAACCGAATGTCATCGTGCATGCCAAGAAAAAAACGAACCACTCATCCAATGCGGACTTGAACCATAAGCCATATGGTTTATTGATCCCCGTAACAACCACTGTATGTGGCTGCGTGGATGTGGGAGCAACCGGAGACTGTGGCGAATGGCAATGTTTCACTGACACGGAGTGGGTAGATGTAGATGGCGGCAGCGGTGGTCCTTCTGGTGGCGGCGGTTCCGGAGGAGGTGGTGATGGTGGCAGCGGCGGTGGTTCAGCTGCCCCGGACAACCCTAATCACCCTGAGGATCCCGACTGTGGAGGCAAGGGCATCCGTAATTCACCTATTCCCTCTATAAAAGCGCCCACCGAGGATGATCCCTACCCGAATGACCCGCCAATGGCTCAGCCCTGTGAGGGAGATGAAGAGGAGGAGCCGATTAATGAAGAAATAAGCGGGACCTTTGTGGGCGAAATTATCGTAGACAAAACTATCACAAGAAACGATTTGACAAATTGTGTCTATACTA
>Ga0079226_10004127_pt1 | contig 11085 bp, 10 predicted proteins | sample Poulit2014_FD_76345 | JGI IMG/M metagenome (GOLD analysis project Ga0079226, IMG submission 76345) | Agricultural soil microbial communities from Georgia to study Nitrogen management - Poultry litter 2014 | ecosystem: Environmental > Terrestrial > Soil > Agricultural land | place: USA: Georgia...
ACTGCCTAGAATACTTCCAAGAATGCCACCAATAACAACGGCACCGGTAACATTGCCTATATTCTTAAGAAACGTTCGTCTGCTCATTCCTTCTTTCTGATTCTTCTTATCAATATGGTCATCAGTCATATAAACACCTCATTTTGAAAGTAAGTTTATCACGGTTGAATACCAAGACTATTTCAATCGTCTATGGTTTGCTCCTTGTTTAATATTAACTATGTTAAAGAAAGAATAAATATACCTCTCAGCGGGATTTCACGTAGAAAAGGAGAACAAATCCACTACTTTTTTGTCTCAAATTTAAATAACAACCCACTGCTTAACTCTCAAAGTAGACCATAAAATTATTGCGTTACTTGATCTCAACTTTCTTTAAAAGTGAGTGATCAAATCATCTACTAGAAAAGGCTATTTAGGATCATCATTTTATAAATCGTTTGAAGAACTCTACTGCCCTTTTTGCATAAAGTCTTGATTATCATCACCAAACTTTTATTCCAGCCTCCGAGTATGCAACAAGAATAGATCGGCTGACGTGCTTTTACTCATATAGCGCATATCATGCCGATCATCGATTGAATTTCTATAAAATTGTTTTAGCAATCTATTATTCAAAAACACCCTGTTCTTCATAGTATTTTTGTGCTTCAGGATGAATACGGTGACCCTGATGAAGACTTAGGTCCTGTCATAGTATTCCTAGCAAGCGATGCCTCTAAGTTTATTACAGGGCAGTTGCATACGGTTAATGGTGGACAAGCTACGGTGAGATAAAAGAATGCTTATAAAAAGGGAGTTACACATATTTGATATGGATGTATACAAAGATCATGTAGTTTAGGAGGTGTATAACGGCTATATCTTTCATATTATAACTGCATAACTAACTTCATTTATACTCAAGCATCCATGATAACAACATGTGCAGCTTTAACAGGGCCATGAACCCCAACAACAATGTTCATTTCGATATCTGCACTATTACTCGGTCCAGTAATAAAATTGATATATGAAGAAATATCCTTTCCTTCTTTAACTTGCTTATGAATTTTTTCAGTTACTTGCGTCATTCTTGGAACGATCGTTGACTTAGGAATAATTGCTACATAAACTAGAGGCAGTAAGCTGACAGAGCGGGCAATATCCCGACTGTTAAACTGTGTGACAGTTCCTGACTCAGCAAGACTCACATCACTGAAGAAAAAACCAATATTTGATTGTTTAGCTATTTCAATATTAACTTCTTCAGACGCTGGATCCCATACATGTACCTCATTTTTGTAGAGAACTTCTGTCAATCCATATTCCTTAAATCGATTGTCATTTGTTGCTATTATAGGTTTACCATCGTATCTTTTTATAATATCTTCAACTGTATCCGTAAGATTTTCCGTTGTTGTTTCGAAAATAGATGTACCTTTTTCTTCACTGTTTTCTTTGAAGCGATGATATAGTTCATCTAACGTTTTAGCTTGAGAAACATCCCACTGAGGTGTATGTTTCCAATCAGGCACTTGTACTTCTGTTTTTCGTTCCCTTCCCAACCGACTTGCTATATGGTTTAAAAATTTGTTTTTGTTCTGAACTGTTCCTTTATTCATCACTCTCACCGTTCTTCCGGTTTTCCATAAACCATTCTCTAAAACTTTCATTCTCCGGTGCTGGAAGGTCTCTAATTTTTGTCCATAGCTTCATGGGACCAACACCTTTTGATATGGAATCTCCATGCACAAACGGTTTAGCTAATAAAGGAAAACCTTTTGTAGCAATTTTGAACAAAAGAGGTGTACCTGCACCAATACCAAATGTTGTCATGGCTAATCTTTCTCTCTTTTGTGTATATCCTTGTTCCACATAATTTTCACGATGTCTAATTAACAATTTATGCAAGGGAATTTTAACCGGACTAGCATCAGTACATGCTGCGCAAAGACTTGAAGCATAGGTGAGTTCACCATATTCCTTATAACCACCAAGAATAGGAGAAAGAACTGCGCCTATAGGACCTTGATAAATAGAACCATAAGCATGACCGCCTATATGACGATAGACAGGACATACATTCACACAGGCAGCACAACGAATACAATGAAGCACTGGCTGAAATTCTGTTCCAAGTGCTTTAGATCTGCCGGCATCTACAATCACTAAATGAAAATCTTTTGGACCATCAATGCTCTCTTCCCCCACTTCCGGAGTCACATTTGTAATATATGTTGTGATTTTTTCTCCAACAGCACTTCGGCTCAAGAGGTTTACCATTACATCAAGTTCTTTCCATGTCGGAACAAGTCTCTCCATACCCATAACACTTATTTGAGTATCCGGGTAACTAGTTACCATGTTTCCATTTCCTTCGTTTGTGACTAAGGCCACCGAACCGGAATCTGCAATACCAAAGTTACACCCAGTCACTCCAATATCAGCATTCAAAAAAACATCTCTAAGTTGATTACGGGCAAACGTTGTTATTTCCTCGGGTTGCTCAGTCCCAGTATAACCAGCTTTTTCCCTCAACGTATTCCTTATCTGTGTTTTATTTTTATGAAGTGACGGTACGACAATATGAGATGGTCGATCTCCCTCCTCCGCTTGTAAAATATATTCTGCCAAATCTGTCTCGTATACCTCGCAACCTATATCTTCCAAGGCCTCATTCATTCCTATCTCTTCGGTTACCATTGATTTTGCCTTTGCAATCGTTTTAGCATTTTTTTCCTTTGCCACTTTCTGTATATAAGCGGTTGCCTCTTCTGCCGTTGTAGCAAAGAATACATGACCGCCACGTTTAGAGAAATTTTCGCTTAATAGTTCAAGATAATAATCGAGATTGTTTAGCGTATGCTGGCGTATTTCTTCTCCTGCACTGCGCCATGCCTCCCAATCACCAATAGATTCATCTGTTTCTGTCGCAGCAATTTTTTTCCCTCTTAAACCATCCTGTGCTTTGGCCATCGACTCAAGCATGAAGTCATCATTCAATGCATCCTCAACTCTGTCAAAAAATGATTTATCACCAATTTTCATCATGCGTGTACAACCCCCTTTATCTAGATGCATTTAAAATTTGTGCAATATGTTTAACTTCTATTGGTTTTCCTTCCCGATCAATTCTACCTTTGACATTCATTAAGCATCCACCATCCGCAGTGATAAGAACATTTGCACCTGTATTTTCAACATGCTGTACCTTTTCATCAACCATTTGCTCAGAAATCGGAGCCATTTTCACAGCAAAAGTTCCTCCAAATCCACAACAATCATAATTGTTCTTTAGTGGTAGAAGTTCCAATCCTTTAACATTGTTCAATAATTTGAACGGCGATTCTGTTTCTTTCAGTAGGCGTGTCATATGACATGATGTGTGGTACGTAGCCTTTGCCGGATACACAGCCCCAACATCCTCTATGCCCATTACATTGACGATAAATTGTGTAAACTCATATGTTTTATCAGCGACAATCTGAGCCTTTTCTTGCCAAACTGGATCATTTTGGAATAGTTCCGGATACTCTTTGAACATGCCTGCACATGATCCGGAAGGTGTAACTATATACCCTGAAGCCTCAAAACTAGAAATCATCTGTTTAGCTGCGAGTTTCGCCTCTTTCCTATAACCGCTGTTATATGCAGGCTGTCCACAACAAACTTGTCCTTTTGGAAAGTCTATCTCACATCCTAATCTCTCAAGTACCTCAAACATATCTTTAGCGATTCTCTGATAGAATAACTCGCTGAGACATGTTACAAATAATGATATTTTCATTTGCACTCCCTCCATTTCTCATTAAAATTATTTAAACAAAAAGCTAATTTAATACGGATCTCCAAATAACCCTCAAACCTAAGAGTTTTTGGACATAAATAATTACAGGATTATCCCACCTTTATTTTCGTACTTGATTTTTCTTCTCCTTAAACAATTATAATGGTAAATAGCCATTTATATAGTATTACTGCAATAGTTAATTAAGGCTCTCTTAACAAATAAGGAGGCTTCTCTAGCCCCCCCCCTATTTTTACTTCTTAAATGAATCTATTCTTCAATAAATGTATTTGTTAGTTCACCTAACTTTTCTATTTCGACAGTCACTCGATCACCAGGTTTTAAATATTCCCTTTCTTCTTTTGGTAAACCTAGGACAACTCCCTCAGGTGTTCCGGTTAAAATTAAATCTCCTGGTTCCAATGTCATATGTTGGGAAATATAGCTCACAATTTCATCACATTGGAATATCATGTCAGACGTATTAGAATCTTGACGAACTTCTCCATTTACGGTTGTAGTCAAATTCAAGTTATTTGGATTTCCTACCTCATCAGAAGTGACCAAATAAGGACCTACTGGACTAAAATCGTCACATGACTTTCCTAGTAACCATTGGTTTGTTGTAAACTGTAAGTCTCGGGCTGAAAGATCATTTGCTGTACAGTAACCAAAAACATGGTCAAGTGCTACATCTGAAGAAATATATTTCGCTTTTTTGCCAATAACAATTCCCAATTCAACCTCATAATCTAATTGTTCAGTCAATTTCGGAACTTTCACATCTGATAAATGTCCGGTTAATGTATTATTGTATTTATTAAATAAAATTGGAGTTTCAGGGTAAGCTGCATTTGTTTCATCCGCATGCCTTCGATAATTTAGACCTACACAAATTATTTTACTTGGATTAGTAACACAAGGTCCCCAACTCACCTCTTCTTCATTAAATACATAAGTGGAATTGTAGCTAATATCTAAAGTACTAATATAATTTCTTAGGATGGATAGGGCTTCATCTCCTCCATTAATTACATCCATTACTTCTATGGGGACCTTTGGCCTAGGACGGGTAAATAGAGCTGCAGAAACATCTATTATTCCCTCTTCAACCTTGACACCTAGTGATGGATTGTTATCTTTTAGAAATGTAACTAACTTCATAGTAATCTTCCTCCTAAAAACTTGTTGTATATTATTAATTAGAAATTGCATAATCTTTCTGTGATATTAGCTTTTTAATAGGATTAGTTAATACCCCAATTTCTGGAACCTCAATATCTATACAATCTCCGTCCCTAAGTGTAAATTCATTTGGTGGAACAATCGATGTGCCCGTTAGCAAAATCGTTCCATCAAAAATTATGTTATCTCTTGTTAAGAATAAGATAAGTTCTTCATACGATCGTTTCAATTGATTCGTGTTGGCACTGTCTTCAATAACTTTAATTCCATCGCGGTATACACGTAGTTTTATTTCCAAATCATAAGGATCCGGTAACGATTCGGCCAATACGATTGCTGGTCCAAATGAGCACGAGTTCCTCCAAATTTTAGCTTGGGGTAGATATAAAGGATTTTCTCCTTCAATATCTCTAGAACTCATATCATTACCTATCGTATAGCCCAAAATTTCACCTTCTTTATCTATCACCACGCCGACTTCCGGTTCTGGAATTTGCCATTCTGAATCACTTCTAATATTCAAATGTTTATTAGGTCCAATCGTTCTCGCCTCTGTTGACTTCAGAAAAAGTTCGGGACGCTCAGCGTCATAAACTTTATCATAAAAAGTTTGTGGATTATCTATGTTCCCATTGGAGGCTTCATAATTTCTTGCTTGACGACTTTTAAAATAGGTTACCCCCGAAGCCCATACCTCAGGAGCCGCAACAGGAGTTAATAGGTTCAATTCATCATATATAAATACTTCTGTAGCTTCAGCTTTTTCAAGTAATTGTGTTACTAATTTCATTGTGGTACATTTTTTGTTTTTCGCATCATTTACTAATTCCATAAAATCAGAGTAAGGTAAAGGGGTAACTTGTTCTTGACTAGTTAAAACCCCTAAGGTTGGACTTTCATTATTTTTTAAGAAACGGATAATTTTCAATTATAGGCCTCCTCATACATTTGTGTTTTATAATTTTCTGATCACTTCGTTTCTGCTAATCGCCATATACTAAATTCTTGGTTGTTATACTTTTCGGAAGCCGTGATTTCACCACTAGCTACTTGTAAAACTTTTTCATAAATTTCTTCCCCTATTTGTTCGATTGTATAATTTTGATCTATTACCTTACCTGCATTTACATCAATATGTTCGGGCATATTTTCATATAATTTAGGATTTGTTCCAATTTTTATTACTGGAGCGATTGGAGATCCAGTAGGAGAACCTTTTCCAGTGGAAAACAAAACAATTTGTGCCCCTCCGGCAACTAAACCTACTACAGATTCAACATCATATCCTGGTGTATCCATAAACACAAATCCTTTTTCGGTTGGCGAATATGCATAATCAATTACCTCCATTAATGTAGAGGTTCCTCCTTTTTTAATACAACCAAGGGACTTTTCTTCTAATGTTGTTAAACCACCTGCTTTATTACCCGGTGAAGGATTCGCAGCTTTTATATTCTCCCCTACAGCTTTTGCTCTTTGTTCATACCTTTTCACTATTTCCAAAAATCTGTTACCAACTTCTTGATTAACTGCCCGATTCGCCAAAATATGTTCTGCACCAACCGCTTCGGTTGTCTCAGCTAAAACACTCGTTCCACCATTTGCAACAATTGAATCTGAAAAGGATCCAATTGCAGGGTTAGCGGTTATTCCTGACCATGCATCTGAACCGCCACACTCGAGTCCAATTATCAATTCGGAAACATCAGCTTTTTCTTTTTTTTGCTTTTTACTTTGCATCAATGCATTTTCAAGCCAAGCTTTTCCTTCTTTTAAACATTCGGTAATCGATTTATCCTTATTAAATGTAATCGAATGGACATTATGACTATCTTTTTTTAATGCTTCTACAATTCCCTCGGCAGGATCATGTGATCCCATTCCTAAGAATAATGCAGCATAAACATTTGCGTGTCCTGCTGTTCCTGTCAATGTCTTAATTGTTTGTTCACTATCCTCAGGATACTGGGACTGACCGGCTTGATGAGCAACTGGAATAACACCCGGAACGAGATTAGCCAACTTTTTAGTTAGTCCGGCTAATTCACCAACTGTATTAATAACAATAATATGGTTTCTAACTCCGATCCTCCCATCAGGTCTTCGATAACCTTCAAATGTTTTCAAGATTGCTCACCTTCTTTTGAACATTTTCATCTTGATCCGATAACCCACGAACATTCGATACATGAACATGGTCACCTATTGTTATATCTTTTGTCGCAATCCCCATACACTCTCCATACTTTATTACTTCTTGACCTTCGCGTATTAAATCTAGTGCTACTTTATGGCCGTAAGATATTGTTTTCGAAACAGAAATTCTTTTTGTTTCATCTTGAACATATATGGATTCTCCAACCTTTAAAGTTTCTAGTACTACTGCAACATTGTCTTTTTCATCTAACTTAAGGGCATTAATTTTTTCACTCATCGACATCCCTCCCTAATAGGTCGTTCCTAAGTGTGGTATAGAAAAATCCCCTAACTCTAGCATCTCAAGCTTTGTTTTTTCTCCTGAACATACTTTCAACAGTTCTTCTATAATTTTTTCACTCTCTTCACGAGAATGACTTCCTTTAACTGTATAATCAATAAGTTCATCAAACGCACTTTCATCACTTTGAGGAGCTATCGTCATACAAGGTAAAGCAATTGAACCTGTTAAAATCCCTCTTTTACTTACGATTAACACAATATTACAGCCACTGGAAGCCATTTTTGATAGGGATTCCACCACATTGCTAGAAACATTTATCATGTGAAGACCTGTCTCTTTAGGCACCTCCCCATAATCTAGAACACTATTTATTGGGACTGACCCTGTCATTTGCAATTCTAGTGTTGCTAACTCTGTTTCCTCTTCAGTGAATTCAACACTTTCTTCCGCTACAGTTGGATTTCCCCAACGTAAACGATGTAGTCCTTTACTCGATTGTTTTACTTCTTCCTTTTCGTTTGTTTCAACTATTCGCTCCGACAATAAATGTCCTGCAGGTTCTAGCGTTTTAGAAAGACCCATAACTACCTTTGCATTGTTTTCAATTAATCTATCAACAACCTCGCCTATTATCGGACTAGTTTTACTTAATGAATCCTGATCCGAATCGACATTTAAAATTCCTACTGTTAACGACGACAATGGAAATGTTGTTCTTTTTTGTTTCATTGCTTCTTTAGCCCATAGTTCAGCAATCGATGTACCTTTTTGAATTGTATTTGTGCCTCCAGCTAGTTGTTGAATCCCAATTCCTTTTATTGGTTTTGTTTTTGGGATCTGCTTCAATAGCCCACTTACCTGATTTGTTTCACAGCCTAAGCCAACAAGCAATGCTGAATGAAAGTTCGGATTTGAAGACACACCAACAAGCATATCGCTTGTTAGTGTGAAATCATCACCAAGCTGAGCGCAACCATTTGCATGTACAATTGGGATAGTCATACTCACTTTTTCAGAAATTTCACGTACAACGGCACTAGAACATATAACAGAAGATACAATACCAACATAATTTCTTGTTCCAGCTGTTCCATCAGCTCTTTTAAAACCCTCAAAAGAATAATTCATTTTTTAAACACCTCCAACTTTAATTTATGATTAAGTTAGCGTTATACGAATTTACCCTTTTACAAATACTGTTTTTATATCTGTGTAAAATTCTATCGCTGCTCTCCCTTGCTCTCTCGAATGTGAACTAGACTGCTTCATCCCACCAAATGGAGCTTGCAGTTCAACCCCTGCACTCTCCGCGTTTATTCTAACTAATCCCGCATCCATGTCATCGATAAAGGAGAGCATATTGTTAATATTTGTTGTGAATATAGATGCGCTCAATCCATATTCTGAATCATTAGCTAAATCAAGGGCCTCTTCGAGTGAATCCACTTTCATCAATACCAATACTGGTCCAAAAATTTCCTCTCTTGCAATTGCCATATCAGAAGTAACGTCTTCAAACACGGTTGGTTCTACAAAATATCCATTTGACTTTGGTTCATCAATCTTATTTCCTCCAGACAAAAGTTTAGCGCCTTCATTTTTTCCTTTTTTAATATAAGAAACTACTGTATCTAGCTGGGTTTGACTTACTGAAGGTCCCATCCAAGTAGCCGCTTCAGTGCCATCACCTACAGTAATTTCAGCTACCTTTGCAAGTAACTTTTCTTTGAATTCCTCATAAACCTCACTTTGAACAAGAACTCTACTTGTTGCCGTACACTTTTGTCCAGTCGATTTCAAACCGCCACTAATGGTTGCTTCTACCGCTAAATCTAGATCTGCATCTTTTGCAACTATGACCGGATTTTTTCCACCCATTTCTAGCTGATACTTTATCCCCCTTGAAATCGCCGTTTGTGCTAATTGCTTACCAACTTGGTTCGATCCTGTAAATGTAATGCCATTCACCCCAGGATGATTTGAAATTTCTGGACCTATAATAGAACCAGAACCAGTAACCATATTGACGACACCCTCTGGAATTCCAGCATCATGAAGACATTCTATGACTTTTGCACAAGTTATTGCTGCTTCACTTGCCGGTTTAATAACGACAGTATTTCCATAAATAAGGGCTGGTGCCATTTTCCACAATGGAATTGCGACTGGAAAATTCCAAGGTGTTATTATTCCTACTACTCCTAGAGGCGCCCTTGTCGAAAACATAAGAGCATCCTTATCGGTTGACGGAATAACATCCCCTACAGACCGAAGACCTTCACCTGCATAATAACGAAGTATCGCTACCCCACGAGCTGTTTCACCTTTAGCTTCAGGAAGTGTTTTCCCCATTTCTTTTGTCATTGTTAAGGCAACATCATCAATACGTTCTTCTAAGACTGATGCTGCCTTTTGTAAATAGTTGCCTCGAACATCCCCTGAAAGTTTTCTCCATGCTTTCTTTGCATTGCCAGCAGACTTTACAGCTTTGTCAAGATCATTTGTAGAAGACATTTGGTATTCGCCAACTATCTCTTCTGTATTGGCTGGATTATTACTCACACCAGTTTCTTTAGTCTCTGAAGCAACCCATTCACCGTTAATATAATTCGAATATGTTTTTAATCTCACATCAATTTTAGTCATTTATATTCCTCCTATTTTTTAATTAGATTCACAAATTCTATATTCATTTAGTAACACCTTATTTTCCATTAACCACCCCCCCATCAATATACATAGAGGAACCCATCATGAATTTTGACTCACCTGATGCCAAATATAGTGCTGCATAAGCAACATCTATTGGCCTTCCAAGATCCCCTCCCAACTGGCGTTCTTTAATAGTAGATATTGTCTTCTCTGGATTTGGAGATTTTGATATATAATTTTCAACAAAAGGAGTGTATATTGTACCTGGCATTAAAGCATTTATGCGCATATTGTACTCAGCATAATCAACTTGCATAGACTTTGTTAATGACAAAACTGCACCTTTTGCTGCCGCATAAGGAGCGCGGTTAGCTAATCCTATTTCAGCAATACAAGAAGACATATTAATAATAGAGCCCGATCGTTGTTCCATCATATAGGGAATTACATATTTTGAAACTAGAAATACCCCGTAAACATTTACATTTAATACCTGTTCCCATGTTTCTGATTCGATCTCATGGAGCTTACCAACCCCACTAATTCCAGCATTATTAAAAAGGATATCAATCCTGCCAAATCTCTTTATAACTTCATCAACTAAGTACTTTATATCTTCAGCTTTCGTAACATTACCTTGGATAAAAATTGCTTTTCCGTTATTTAAGTGAATCTCATCCACCGTTTGTTGACCATGCTCTGCATTCAAATCATTTACAACAATGATGGCACCTTCTTTTGCAAACAGTACGGCTGTTTCTTTTCCAATTCCAGACCCCGCACCAGTAATAATGGCAACTTTATCTTTCAGTCTCATTATTTCTCCTCCTCGTATATTATTATTAACTAGTTTTTTACTAGTTTCTTAAATCGTTATATCTTTCAAGGTATAATGTATTTAATCAGATAGAGGTTGTCGGATTCCTCCTTGGAGCCTTGTCTTCGTTAAAAAGACTGACACCTCTTTCTTTATAGAACGATTCGTATGAGCTGGATGACACATCCGTTGTCGTATATCGAACGAGGTTGGATATCTATA
>Ga0079226_10004128_pt1 | contig 11084 bp, 9 predicted proteins | sample Poulit2014_FD_76345 | JGI IMG/M metagenome (GOLD analysis project Ga0079226, IMG submission 76345) | Agricultural soil microbial communities from Georgia to study Nitrogen management - Poultry litter 2014 | ecosystem: Environmental > Terrestrial > Soil > Agricultural land | place: USA: Georgia...
GCCAGGGCGAACCGATCGTGACCAAGCGCCGGATGAGCGCCTTCACCGGCAGCGACCTCGATGTGCTGCTGCGCGGATACGGGACCTCATCGCTGATCCTGGCCGGGGTGGCCACGAGCGGCGTCGTGCTCTCGACCGTGCGCCAGGCCGCAGACCTCGACTTCGAACTCACCGTGCTCGCCGATGCATGCGCCGACCGCGATCCCGAAGTCCACCGACTCCTCACCGAGAAGGTGTTCCCCAAGCAGGCGAACGTGACGACTGTCCAGGACTGGGCTGCGAGTCTCGTCTGACACAGAGTTGCTGTCGGGAGCGAACAGCGGAGGAATCAAGGGAGCGGTCGGCGAATCGAGTGCCTCAGTCGTCGTCCGGGTGGACGTTATAGAAGATGTCGCCCGACGCAGCGGTAAATACGTGACCGCTGAATCCTGACCTGATGCCTGTGGTTGTCGTTCTCGCTCCAAACTTCAAGACGGGCAGATAGTCATAGAACGCCTTCTGCAGGTTGTCTTTTGCTGAGACGGCTTTCTCACTACTGGGTGCATGGATCACTTTGTCGAATGCGTCTTCGATCTCTGGACTGTCTGTCCAGCCAGGCCATACAGGGTCGAAGAACACCTGAGTCAGTGGAGTCGATGTCGGTGAGAAACCGGTGATGAAGATTTCGTAGCTGGATTCGTCGGTCCTGTTCTGAAGGACAGTGGCCCAGTCTGTGACGACCAGTCGCGAATTGATTCCAACCTCATTGAGTTCTTGGTTCATCACCACAGCATTGTTGTAGTGCTCCTCATATTCGCGGGAGGTGAGAATGCGGACCGGTTCCCCGTTGTAATCGGCTTTCTTGAGCAGTTCAGCAACTCGTTCGGGATCAGGATTGTTATAGTCGTCCAAACCTTCCGTCGAATACCACTCTGATGACTTCGGCATCAGCGCGCCGTTGGTATCATAGAGTTTGCCCTGAGAGAACGCTGCCTTCTGGACGTCGTCGATGTTCGTTGCAGCTAATACCGCCCGGCGCATGTTTGGGTCAGACATGACGCCGGTCTTCTTGTTGAAGATCGCTGCGTTGAAGCCATTGTCTCCGGTTGTGACGGAGATGTTGTCATCGCCTTCGAGCATGTCGATGTTGTCCGGAGGTAGAGCGTTTGCCGCATCGTATTCGCCTGTTTGAAGACCAGACATTCTCGTAGAAGGATCGTTAACGAAATAGAAGAAGATGTTGTCGAACGCGGCTTGCTTCTGGCCTGCGGTCCCATCGGCGTTTCCTTCCGGCGATACATAGTCGTCGAATCGGGCCAACTGAACGTATTGATCAGTGTTCCATTTCTTCATCATGTACGGACCGGTTCCGATGAACCTTTTGACAGGGTCAGACCCCGCGTCTTCGAGGACTTCCTTAGGCTGAATACCGGGCAGTTGTCCCTGGTCGGCCAAGAGGGTCAATGCGATGAACAGGGGATCGGGGAGTCGGACTTCGACTTCATCCTTTGCCGGCGACGACACTTCCGCTTTCGAGAAGAAAAGCTGGCCAACTGACGCCTTTTCAATCCAGGCGTTGAGGGAAGCCACCACGTCGGACGCTTCCATCGTCGATCCATCGTGGAACTTCACGTCGGTGCGGAGTTTGAATCGCACCAACGTTCCGTCATCAGACAATGAGACCGACTTGGCCAATACCGGTTTGACATTGTTCACAGAGTCCAGCGTGATGAGTGGTTCGAAGAAGTTGCGGGCAATGTCCCTCGTGGCGGTCGACGTCGTCATCAGCGGGTCGAGGGTCGGAGGCTGCGCGTTCCAAGCGATAGTGAAGTTGTTGCCATCTCCTCGTTGGGCATCTCCCAGACCCCCGCCCATGCAGGCGGAGAGCGGCAGTGTCAGTGCCAGAACTGCGTATAGGAGAACTCGTTTCATTCTGCATCTCCTTGTAGAACCGTTGAACTGCCGGCGAATACAGGACGGCCCTTGGCTGTGACACCCAACTGTCCATGATCGATGAGTTGCTCACCGTTGACAAACAGATGGAGGACACCTTGAGCCGTGCCGACTGGGACAGGGGAGGCATGCGGTTCGGCGCTTGAAAGGTCGAAGACGACAACATCGGCGTCGGCACCCACACCGAGGTGGCCCTTAGCTTCGAAATTGGGAGCGGTTCGGCTGAGAATGCGAGACGGAATGTCGCTGGACCGTGAAATGACTTCGCTCAAACTCATGACACCGGTGTCTCGGTGTAGCCAGGTGAGCGCTCTGATGAAGCAGGAGCTGCTTCTCGGATGAACCGCGAAACCTGCTGGGACAGGCAAGGAGGTAGGGAAGCATGAAGAGGTATCAGTGCCATCAACCGCAGTCAGTGGCATAGCATCAGACGCAAAAGCAGCCCCCGGAAACGATAGGGTCGAAACCAGCTCGTCGACACCTGCCGACTGGCCCGGACCGTAATACTGAATGAGGCACAGTCCGCCTGGGTCCTGGTCTCTCAGCTCAGTTAATCTCGAGTAAGTGGCGACCTTCTCATCCATTGGTAGGTATGTGATGGTGGATGCTGGTGTTCCGCTACTTTCGAGTACTTCCGGAGAGAGGAAGTCCGCGCCGATGACCGTCGAGGCGAATTCGAACGGATAAGATTCCGTGGTAATGGGCAGGCCACATTCGATCGCCTTTTTCAGAAGTCGGGTTGGTCCATCGCCGGCACCGGCGTTCGAACTTGCGAAGTGACAGATGTGAATCTGTACACCCGTGCGCTCGCAGAGCTCGATGAGCTCGGCGACTGACTCATAGGCTGAGTGATCTGCTACATTCGCTCCGTAGCGGACGTGAACAAACAGAGGAGCATTGCGCTCTGCGGCCATTTCTGCAAGTTTCTGGAGTTCAATCGGGTCGATTGCCGGAGCGTAACCGAGCAAGACGCCGACTCCGATGGCTCCGTTGTTTAACTGTTCTGCCAGAATGTCGATGATGGCGTCTATTTGTTGTGCAGTCGCTGGCTTCTGCCAGTTTTGGTTTGCCTGCAGCTTGCCGAAGATATCGAGAGGGAGTGGAGGCAGCTCTTGGATATCTGACGAGCTCATTCCCTCCGTGACGATCATGCGAGCCAACAGCCACGACGCAGAGTAACCGTAATTGAGCGAGCGCCCCTCCGACTCGGCCGCATTGAGCGAATGATGCAAAGGTGTGGCACCGCATTCGAGCTCGAGGCTCGTAGTTACTCCATCGAATGCTTGAAGCAGATGGCCGACCTGGTTTTGTGCGTGCGAATGGAGGTCGATGAATCCGGGGGATACGACAAGACCCTCGGCATCGATTGAGCGTTCTGCAGGAATCGTTTCGGGACCGACATGTACGATACGGCCATCAGCGATGCCGATTGTGAGAACGTCGTCGACGCCGTTACGGGGGTCGACCACACGCCCACCGATGATAAGAGTCTGGCATTGTGCTTTCATGGGGAGGCTTCCTTTCAAGTCCTTCAATCAGCTGATGTGAGGGAAGCGGTCGGTCTGCATCGTAGTGTCGATCCTCGGAGTAGTCGCCCAAGAACCGATGCGATCCTCAATGCGTTTGGCGATCTCAAGCAATCGACTTTCGCTTCGGAAACGACCGATGATCTGTATCCCAACGGGCAGCCCCGAAGCTGTGAATCCTATGGGCACTGAGACCGCCGGATGGTTGGTTGTTGTGATGATGCTCGGCAATGTCATCCATTCGAGATAGTCAGACATCGTTTCGCCGTTGATTCTGCGCGGGTACCGCATTTCAGCTGCGAACGGCGGTACTTGTACGGACGGTGTGATCAGCACGTCGTAGTTCTGTAAAAAGTCCGCCATCGATGACCATGACTGAGCTTGACCGCGCAATGCAGACGAAGCCTCCTCCCCAGTCACCTGTCGACCGACTTCAACATTCCACAGAGCGTCGTCTTTCATCTCCGCTTTGTGCTCGTCGGTCAGGGGGCCCAGAGTCGCCAGCATCTGCAGACCACGCAAGGTGCGAAAGGAATCCTTTGCAAAAGGGAGATGGGGGTGCGTGTGCGTGATGCGGAAATCATCCGAGCGCAGCTGCTCTACTGCTCCTTCTGTAATTCTTCTGGCTTCTTCATCGACCGGAAACATTCCTGAGAAGTCCAAGGTGTATGCCGCAGAGATCTGCGAGGCACCGAGCCTTGAGCCGAAATCAGAGGCCGCTACTTCCGCGAGCCCAGTGGCGTCTGCGGTGAAAGAGAAGGGGTCGTCACGCGAGAAACCTGAAATTGCTCGCAGGAGGTGCGCTGCATCTCTCACAGTCTTGGCCATCGGCCCTTTGACCGAGAGGGAGCCATAAGCGTAGCCGTTAGGAGAATTGGGGACGGTTCCCAAAGATGGCCGCAATCCGACAACGTTGCAGAATGACGCAGGATTGCGCAGCGAACCGCCTGTATCGCTGCCGTCAGCGAGGGGGATCATTCGTGCTGCGAGCGCCGCAGCTGCGCCGCCGGAACTGCCTCCGGCGGAGTGATTCAGTGCATAAGGGTTACGGGTCAGACCGGTGACCTCGTTGAAAGTGTGTGAACCGAGGCCGAACTCCGGGGTGTTCGACTTTGCAACGATGATCGCACCAGCATGCTTCATGCGTTCGACGACGGCATGATCGTGTGAAGCAATTCGGTCGGCGAAGATTGAACTTCCCTGTGTGTGGCGAAAACCAGCAGCGGGAATGAGATCTTTGACCGCTACCGGCAGTCCGGCCAGAGGCATCTGTCGCCGTTCGGCCTGAGAGAGCCTGTCGATTCGCGAAGCTTCGGCCAGGGCATGATCCGGTTGGACATCGAGCAGAGCATTGACCGTCGGATTCACGTCAACGATTCGCTCGAGGAACGCGGCAACCACTTCGGATGCAGTGATAGCACCAGCGTGGATTTTTTCGACAAGATCGGTTGCAGTCGACCCAATGACGTCGTCTGTCGGCAGTGTCGGTGTACTCATCGGTCATCGACCTCGAATTCTTGGGTTCTGGTGGTGATTTCGTCGAGCATCGCGTGATCGATGTCGAATCCGATACCCGGCCCCGTGGGCACAGGAACACTCCCGCGGTTCATCGTTACTTCAGGGATGATGACATCTTTGCTCCAATAGCGTGCCGAAGGGGCAGTGTCTCCAGGCAGAGTGAATCCGGGTAGCGAGGCGATCGCCAAATTGTGTGCACGGCCGATGCCGGACTCGAGCATGCCTCCGCACCAGACGTCGATTCGCTCATCACGGCAGAGCGCTTCGATATCTTTTGCTTCACTGACACCGCCGACCCGACCGATCTTGATATTGATGATGCGGCAGCTGCCCAACTCGATTGCTTTGCGGGCATCGCTGAGAGAATGAATGCTCTCATCGAGGCAGATAGGAGTCCGCAGAACTGACTGGAGGTGGCGGTGATCGACGATGTCATCGTGTGCCAGTGGCTGTTCGATCATCATCAGATCGAGGGCGTCCAGCTGGCGAAGGTGATCGAGGTCGTGCAGGCTGTAGGCGTTGTTGGCGTCAGCCATCAGCGGAACATCCGGAAATTCTGCTCTCACTGCTCGGAGGAACGAGAGGTCTGCATCAGGCTTGATCTTGACCTTGATCCGAGAGAAACCTTCGTCGATTGCCCGAGACACAACCTCCACTAGTTCGGTCTCCGAGTCCTTGATGCCGATGCTGATGCCGACATCTACGGAATGCTTCGATCCGCCGATGGCATGAGACAGGGAGACATCTTGCGTTTTCGCCCACAGATCCCAGACAGCACCTTCGACGGCGGCTTTGGCCATGTTGTTGCGTTTGATCGGGGCCAATCGATCTCGGACGTCGTCCGGATGTGAAATATCGGCTCCGATGAGCAGCGGAATCAGATGCTCGGTGAGGGCCAGCTCGCACCCTGACGTATATTCCTCCGAATAGTACGGGTAGGCGAAAGCCCCGCACTCTCCGTATCCGGTGATGTTTGCCGAGGTTGCTTCCACGATGAGGAAATCGCGATTCGTCTGTGTGGAGAAGCTTGTGGTGAAAGGGGTGATGAGGTCGAGGCTTGCCCGGCGGACGGTGATCTTTTCGATAATCAATGGTGTCAGGCCTTCGCTGAAGTTCGTAGAGACGGATGATGGATTGGGACGGAAGACAGGAGCCGTTTGGTGTAGTCGTACTGCGGGGCAGCGAAGAGATCTGGCGTATCGGCTTCTTCGACAATCTGGCCGTGATACATGACTCCGACTCGATGAGAGAGATACCGGACGACAGACATGTCGTGAGTGATGAACAGGTACGCGAGGCCAAGATCAGCCTGTAACTTTCGCAGCAGGTTGAGGATCTGAGCCTGAATGGAAACGTCGAGCGCTGAGACGGGCTCATCACAGATGATGATCTTCGGGTTGACGACCAGCGCACGAGCAATTCCGATACGTTGCCGTTGGCCCCCAGAGAATTCGTGAGGATAACGTTGTGCATGTTCGTCAGAGAACCCCACTGCGCTCAACGCTTCATCGACCTTTGTCCGCAGTACTGATGGATCTTTCTCGCCGACGATGCGCAAGGATTCTTCGAGGATTCCTCGGATCCTTCGGCGGGGATTGAGAGATGAATATGGGTCCTGGAATATCATCTGGACATCTCGGTTTGCTCTGGCAGTCGTCTGCACGGTGGTAGATCCATCGGCGGCCCTGACCGTAACGTGGCCGGAACTCGGGGTGATGAGTCCTTGCAACATTCGACCAGTTGTCGATTTCCCCGATCCTGATTCCCCGACGAGAGCGAAGGTTTTTCCGGCAGTCAGGGAGAGACTGACATCGTCGACTGCGCGACTCTCGGAGGTGGTACGTCCCAGGAAGGATCGCGTCGTGAAAGTTTTGGACAAATTGTGTGCTTCGAGTACCGGTTGATCGGATCTCATCGGATTCCTCCGTTGGGCAGTGGGGCCTCAGCGACGAGTTCTGCGCTGCGAATGCAACGTGATGCGTGGTCGTCCGACAGCACTTCAAGTTCGATGGGCTGTTGCCGGCATTCTGGAAGAACCAATGCACACCGGTCCGCGAAGCGGCATCCCTGTGGAACGTGGTGCAATGTGGGAACAGCTCCGGGGATGATCGGTAGGTCGACTTTGGGATCTGCGTCGACCCCAGGAGTCGACGCCATCAGGCCGCGGGTGTACGGATGTGCAGGATTGTCGAACAAGGAGTGAACATCGGTGTATTCGACGACCTCTCCGAGGTACATGACCACCACTCGATCGCAGATCTCAGCAACGACCCCGAGGTCGTGAGTGATGAAGAGAATCCCAGCATGGAATTCGTCTTTGAGCTCGATGAGCAGCTTGAGGATCTGAGCTTGGGTCGTCACGTCCAACGCCGTCGTGGGCTCGTCGGCGATGAGCAGCTCTGGCTCACAAGAAAGTGCCATGGCGATCATGACCCGCTGGCGTTGTCCACCCGACAGCTGATGGGGGTACTGCCTCATGCGGCGTTCGGGCTCGGGGATCCCCGTCTTGTCAAGCAACTCGATCGCGGACGCGCGGGCACGTCGTTTCCCGATCCTTTTGTGGGCAAGGATGGCCTCCGTGAGCTGGTCCCCGATAGTGAAAACAGGATTGAGCGCGCTCATAGGATCTTGGAAAATCATCGCGATCCTATTGCCGCGGACCTTGCGCAAGGCATCTTCGCTGAGGCCTAGGAGGTTGTCTCCACCGAATAGGATCTGGCCCGAATAGCTTGTTGATGAGGGATCGAGGAGCTGCAGAATCGATTCAGCGGTCACGCTCTTTCCGCAACCTGATTCACCGACGATGCCGACCACCTCACCGGGAGCGACTGAAAAGGAGACTCCGTCGACAGCCGCGACATTGCCTCGTTCCGTGTCGAAACTGGTTCGCAGATCGACAACTTCCAACAGATCATTCATCATTGAGCTCTCTTTCTGCGGTTGTAAGTCGGATCGAGGAGATCTCGGAGACCGTCACCGAGCAGGTTGACGGCCAGGATTGTCGACATGATGAAGACACCCGGAAACACTGTCATCCACCAGGCGTTGTAGATGAGTGTCTTGCCGTCGAGAAGCATGTTTCCCCAGCTGGGTGCGGGTGGGGGAACCCCTGCACCGAGGAAGCTCAGGGCAGCCTCCGTGATGATCGAATCAGCGAAGACGAAAGTCGCCTGAACGATGAGAGGGGAGAGGACGTTGGGAAATATATTGATCCAAAGTATCCGAAAGAGTGACGCTCCTTGGGACCGTAATGCCTCGACGTACGTCTGTTCTTTGGCGACGAGGGCCGCGGAACGGACAATCCTTGCGACATAAGGCGTGAAGACGATGCTCAGGGCAATGATCACGTTAGATATCTGCTGCCCCATCGCCGCCATAATGGCGATTGCGAGGAGGATTGCCGGGAATGCCATCAGCCCATCAGAGATCCGCATGAGGATCGCGTCAGCTATCCGGTTGTAAGCAGCGAACAGCCCCACTATCGCGCCGAGGACTGAAGTGATGACCGCCGTCACTGCACCCACCAGTAGCGATACTCTGGCGCCGGCGACTACTCTTGCCAGAACGTCGCGACCGTAGTTGTCGGTGCCGAACGGATGCTGAAGGCTTGGAGATCCCAGCCGTTCGGAGGGATTGAGCGAAAGTGGATCACCCGCGAATAGCGGACCGATCGCGGCAATGAGGAAGACGACGATAAGCACGACTCCGCCGGTGACCGCCAGTTTGTGGGCACCGAAGCGTTTCATGAACATCGATCGTCGTGAGTAGGTCTTGTTAATTCGATTGAGTGAACCGATCGTCATGGTGTCTGTCATGCTGGTCCTCCTCAGGAAAGTCTCACGCGGGGGTCGAGGACGCTGTAGAGCACGTCAACGAGGAAGTTGATGAGGACGTACGAGACCGCGATGACCAAGATGACACCTTGGATGACGACGATGTCTCGGCGTTCGATGGAATTGATGATCAACTGCCCAATTCCTGGGACATTGAACACGGTTTCAACAACTGCGGCTCCGGCGACAAGAGTGCCCAACTTCTGTCCGATGGTGGTGAGAATCGGCATAGACGCATTGCGTAGAGCGTGCTTGTAGATAATCCGATTGCCCGATAGGCCTTTTGCCTTTGCTGTCTTCAGATATGGCTTGGACAAGGTTTCGAGCATGCTGGTGCGCGTCATTCGAGCGATCAGCGCTGCTTGCATGCTCCCAAGTGCGATTCCGGGAAGGAAGAGGTACTTCAAAGTTTCGAAGACCCCGTCCTCGAGCGGTGAATAGCCTGCAACCGGTAGCCAGCCCAGTAGAACGGAGAAAATGAGCATGAGGAAGAGGCCGAGAAGGAAGCTCGGGACCGAGATTCCTAGCAGCGCACCTACCATGACTGACTGATCGGTGCCGGTGCCCTGTTTGCGTGCGGCGACAATACCTGCAGGCACGCCGATGAGGATCGCTATGAGTTCCGCGAAGATCGCTAAGTTGATCGTGGGTGCGAGTGCGGCATGGATGACGGTGGACACGGGGAGTCCAATGAAGAACGATTGTCCGAGGTCACCTTGCAATGCGTTGCCGACCCACGTGAAGAACTGGACATACAGAGGCTGATTCAATCCGAGACTCTCACGCAGAGCTTCCACCTGCGCTGGAGTGGCTTCGGGACCCAACATCACTGCTGCCGCGTCGCCGGGCATGATGTGGATGAGAAGGAATGTGACGATCGCTACCACGATCAGCACAGGGATGAGTGCTGCAGCCCGGCGAAGAATGAATCCGGCCATCTGTACTCCCGTCTATGACACAAGTCTCATCGTTGAGGATTCGTCCAGTATTCAGCCGACAATTTCCCAGGTCAATGGAGTGGTGCATACTGATGATTTACGACGCAACTGTGGCGGAAACGCGTGCGGAAGGGGGTGAGGGATGTCTGAAAACGACACTGATCAGAAGATTCTGGAGGCACTGCACATTGATGGTCGGGCATCATGGCAGAGAATTGCGCAAGCGATCAACATAAATGAGCGGACAGTGGCACGAAGAGGAAATACGCTGCTGAAGAACGGAGTAGTCCGAATTGTTGCGTTCAACGTGCCGGCTCACGGTTTCGTGCTCGCAGTGAATAGCGGACCCGGTCAGGCGAGAATGACTTCGACGGCTATGAGCAAGCTTGATCCAGCTCTTTGGGTCCACCTCACGACGGGAACGAGCGACGTCATCGGGGCTGTAGCAGTGGACCTAGACGAACAGGAGAAGTTTCTCCTTGATGAGTTTCCTGCTATCCCCGGAATCTTGCAGTGGCGAGCCTATCCAGTCCTCAACTATCTACGCACTGCACGAATCTGGAGACCTGGTGTCCTCGACTCCGACGAGCGGCAGATATTGCTGGCAGGTTGCCCTCAGGCTCCTGAACTCAAGTTGGGGAACGAAATCGATCTTGTCGAAGAAGACGCCGCGATACTGAAGGTGCTCGGAGAGGACGGGAGGCAAAGCTACGATGAGATTGCTCGTCAAGTCGGCACTTCGGTTGCGACGGTCAGGCGACGACTAGATAAGCTGAGACGAGAGGGACGGTTGCAGATCAGAGCGGTTCTTCCACCAAGACATTTGGGATTGAACACCGAAGTCGTCATGTGGCTACAAGTCAAGGACAGTGACATTCCAGAGGCGTCGAAGTTGTTGGCTGCCGATGAGGCAGTAAAATACGCGGTCAGGGTTGGAGGGGACTGGACGTTCGTCCTGAAGTTCGATGTCATCGGTCGTCAATTCATCGACGAATACCTGATGATGAGGCCGTGGAACGAACTGATTGTTGAGAGCAGCTTGTCGATAGTCCTGGCGACGACGAAACGCAACAGCACACGAAGCTCTTAAGAAGCATTCGCTAAAGAGGAAAGCACCAGCAGGGGCTACTCGAGTGGCAGGTCAGCCGGCGGCAGCATCCTCGACGTCGGCGTGGACCATCGACGCGAACCCACGCCCGAGCACCTGCGGCATAGGATTCTCGATCGCCCGGGCGTAGTGGCCGACGAGCTGCGAACACACGCTCTTCCAGCTGCGGGAGACCACCTGCTCACGACCGGCGATTCCGAAGGCCCGACGCTTCGCCTCATCGCCGAGC
>Ga0079226_10004129_pt1 | contig 11083 bp, 14 predicted proteins | sample Poulit2014_FD_76345 | JGI IMG/M metagenome (GOLD analysis project Ga0079226, IMG submission 76345) | Agricultural soil microbial communities from Georgia to study Nitrogen management - Poultry litter 2014 | ecosystem: Environmental > Terrestrial > Soil > Agricultural land | place: USA: Georgia...
CGCACCACCGGTCCACCGCGACGAGTGCCGTCGGGGAGTCCAGGTCGTCGGAGAGGGCCTCGCGCACCTCGGTGATCGCCTCGGTGGCGTCCGGTCCACCGTCGGTCGACATCGCCCGGCGCCACCGCTCGAGGCGCTCCACCCCGGCGGCCAGGTCCTCGTCGGTCCACTCCCACTCACCCCGGTAGTGGTGCCCGAGCAGCACGAGCCGGATCGCGACGGGGTCCACACCCTGGGCCCGCAGGCCCGAGACCCGCACGAGGTTGCCCTTGGACTTGCTCATCTTCTCGCCCAGGTACCCGACCATCGCCTGGTGGGCGGTGTGGGACGCGAAGGGACGATCGCCGGTGATCGCCTCGGCCTGGATCACCGACATCTCGTGGTGCGGGAAGACCAGGTCGGTCCCGCCGCCCTGGACGTCGATGCGCCCGCCGAGGTGCTCCATCGCGATCGCGGTGCACTCGATGTGCCAGCCGGGTCGACCGGGCCCCAGCGGACCGCCGTCCCATGCCGGTTCGCCCTCTCGCTCGCCCTTCCACAGCATCGGGTCCAGCGGGTCGCGCTTGCCCTCCCGCTGCGGGTCCCCGCCGCGCTCGGCGGAGAAGGCGAGCATGGTCTCCCGGTCGAGGTGGCTCAGCTCCCCGAGGCCGCCGGCGGCCGCCAGGTCGAGGTAGGTGTCACGCACCCCGTCCTCCTCGACCTCGTACGTCTTGCCGAGGTCCACCAGACGCGTCACGGAGGCGATGATCGTGTCCATCGCCTCCATGACGCCGACGAAGTGGTCCGGCGGCAGCACCGACAGGGCGGTCATGTCCTCCCGGAAGAGGTCGACCTGCTCCTGCCCCAGGGTGCGCCAGTCCACGCCGTCCCGGGCGGCCCGCTCGAAGAGCGGGTCGTCGACGTCGGTGACGTTCTGCACGTAGCTGACCCGGTGTCCGTTCACCCGCAGCACCCGGTGCACGAGGTCGAAGGTCACGTAGGTCGCCGCGTGCCCCATGTGGGTCGTGTCGTACGGGGTGACCCCGCAGACGTACAGGCCCGCCCGGTCACCGGCCTCCACCGGCGCCACCTCGTCGCGGGCGACGTCGTGGAGGCGAAGGGGGACCGCGGTCCCCGTGACCTTGGGTACGTGCAGGGTTGGCCAGGCTCTCACGACGACAGCCTACGAGGTCGCGGTCACAGCGGTGGCCAGGGGATGGCCGGCCACCCCTCGGAGGGCGCGGGGTGGACTCCCGTCGCGAGGAGCTCGCCCACCCGGGCGGTCAGGGCGTCCAGCTCCACGGGCGTGATGAGGTCGACCAGCTCCTCCCGCACGGCCTCCTCCTCGAGCGCGGCCGCGAGCCGGGAGAGGCGGGCGGTCTCCTGCTCCGGCAGTGGCTCGCCGGCCCAGCCCCACAGCACGGTGCGCAGCTTCGGGTCCTCGTGCAGGCTCACGCCGTGGTCGATGCCCCGGAGACCGCCGTCGGCGAGCAGGATGTGGCTGCCCTTGCGGTCGGAGTTGTTGATGACCGCGTCGAGCACCGCCATCGAGCGCAGCCGTGGGTCGTCCGGGTGGGAGACGACGAGCGGGTCGCCCTCCTCGTCCTCACCGCCGAGCACGACGATGTTCCCCTCGGGAACGTCGTCCGGCCGGGTCACCGAGACCGGGCTCGGTGCTGGGCGCTCCACCTCACCGACCCACTCCTGCACCGCTCCCGGTCCGAGCGGGCCGTCACGCAGCACTGTCGGCGGCACGAGTCCGAAGCCACCGAGCTCATCGATCCGGCAGGTCGCGACCTCACGCGCGGCGAGGGAGCCGTCCGGGAAGTCCCACAGCGGGCGCTCGCCCCGGATCGGCTTGTACACCACCGTCCGGGAGCGGCCCTGCGCCTCCACCCGCGCGACGGCGGCGTAGTTGCTGGCCAGCGGGTGGCGGCCGACGAGGACCAGCTCGCCAGTGCGCAGCCACTGCGTGTCCGGGCCGCTCAGCGCTTGTACCCGTTCGCGCGCGGGCAGATGTGCCCCTCGGGGTCGACCGGGCCACCGCAGAAGGGACAGGCGGGGCGCCCGGCCCGCACGACGGTCTCGCAACGGCGCGCGAAGGCACGGGCCTGCGCCGGGCCGAGCGTGACCCGCAGCGTGTTGACGACGTCGTCCTGCTCCGTCTCGTCGGGGTCGCGGTCGTGGGCCTCGATGACGAGCACGTGCCGGTCCTCGTCCCACGAGAGCGCGAGGGCGCTGACCCGGAAGTCCTCCTCGATCGGCGTGTCGAGGGGCGCGTTGTCCGCGGCCTCCGCAGCGGCGGCCACCGTGGCCTCGGCGCCGGCCACCTGATCGAGGAGCTCCCCGATGCGCTCGGCCAGTACCTGGGCGTGGAGCTTCTCGAGGGAGACCTGCACCCGGCGGTCGCCGTCGCTGGCCTGCACGAAGAAGGTCCGCTGGCCGGGAGCGCCCACCGTTCCCACGATGAAGCGCTCCGGTGGGTCGAAGTCGACGAGGGTCATGCGTCCGACCCTAGCCCCGCACCGCCACCGACGGCGGCGTCCCCGGAGGGCTCCGTGTCCTCGGTGGGCTTCGGCGGGTGCAGCGTGGACACCCCGGTGTCGTTGCTGCGCAGCACCATCGGGCGGGTGCGGGTGAAGTGGACGACCGAGACCGAGGCCGGGTCGACGTGCCATCGCTGGAAGTGGTCCAACGGCGTGGCGGCGGCGTGTGCGAGCACCGACTTGATGACGTCACCGTGGCTGACCATCGCCCACACCGCCTGCTCGCCGTGCTCCTCCGTCACCCGGGCGTCGATCCGCGTGGCCGCTGCGGCGGCCCGTTCTGACATCGCGGCGATCGACTCCCCCTCGTGCTCCGAGGACGACGGGAAGGCGGCACGCGAGGGTTGGTCCTGCACGGTGCGCCAGAGCGGCTCGGAGGTCAGCTCCTTCAGCGGGCGCCCGGTCCAGGAGCCGTAGTGGCACTCCCCCACCTCGGGATCCACCTCGGGGGTCAGGTCGTGCGCCCGGGCGAGCGGGGCCGCGGTCTGCCGGCACCGGCCCAACGGGCTGGTCACGAGGTGGACGAAGGGGGTGTCCCCCAGCCGGTCGACGAGCTCCTCGGCCTGCCGGCGGCCGGTGTCGTCGAGGTCCACGCCCTCGAGCCAGCCGGCGAGGACCCCCTTCGTGTTGGCCGTGGACCGACCGTGCCTGATGAGGATGCAGTACGCCACACCGTCATCCTACGTCTCACCCGCTCCCGCCGGCTGAGACGATGCCCACGTGATCGTCGACCAGGCCCGCTACTCCGGTGGCCGCAGAGTGCCCTGCGAGGACATCGGCAGCGCCCTGGCGCAGATCCGCGACGGCGACGCCTCGGACTTCCTGTGGATCGGGATGAAGGACCCCTCCCGGGAGACCTTCGCCCGTGTCTCCGACGAGCTCGAGCTGCACCCGCTCGCGATCGAGGACTCCGTCAAGGGTGACCAGCGACCGAAGATCGAGCGCTACGGCGACGGCTACTTCATGGTGCTGCGCCCGCTGCGCTACGTCGAGGAGACCTCCGACGTGGAGTCCGGGGAGCTCATGGTCTTCCTCGGCCCCCACTCGATCGTGACCGTCCGACGCGGTGAGGCCACTCCGCTGGCCGGGCTGCGCTCGAGTCTCGAGGCGGACCGCACCGCCCTGGAGCACGGCCCCTGGGGCGTCTTCCACGCGATCATCGACCACGTCGTGGACCGGTACCTGATCATCGAGGACGAGCTGCAGCAGGACCTCGATGCCATCGAGTCCGGCGTCTTCTCCACCGACGGGAAGGTCGAGACCAGCGACATCTACGCGCTCAAACGCGAGGTACTGGAGTTCAAGCGGGCCACGCTCCCGCTCGCCCGGCCGGTCGCGGGACTCGCCGACCAGCGCTCACCCGTCCCGACCGAGGAGCTGCGACTGCTCATGCGCGACGTCAAGGACCACCTGTCCCTGGCGATCGACAACACCGAGTCCCAGGACCGGCTGCTCTCGGACGTGCTCAGCGCCCACCTCGCCCAGGTCGGGCTGCAGCAGAACCAGGACATGCGCCGCATCTCCGCGTGGGCGGCGATCCTCGCCGTGCCGACGGCCATCGCCGGGATCTACGGCATGAACTTCGACGGGATGCCCGAGCTGAGCGCATCCGTGGACCTCGCCGGCCACACGCTGCACTACGGCTACCCGGTCGTGCTGCTCGTGATGCTCGGGACCTGCGTGCTCCTCCACCGGCTCTTCAAGCGCTCCGGCTGGCTGTGAGCTCCGCTCAGCGGTCGTCGTCCTCGTCGTAGTCCTCGTCGTCGAGTCCGCCGTAGGAGTCCTCGTCATCGTCGTCGTACTCGTCGTCGACCATGAACTGCTCGTCGACGACGACGAGCGGGGTCATCTCGCTGGTGGCGTCGTTCAGGGCGTCGTCATAGGCCTCGAAGGCGTCGGCGAGGTCCTCGTACGCGGCGACGACGATGGGGTCGTCCTCGCCATTGCGCTGCATCGAGGCCTCGAGGTGACGTTCGAAGGCAGCGATCAGCTGGTTGAGGGCGGGGCGCGGGTCGCTCATGCCCCTGACGGTACCGCCCATGGGGGAGAATGGCACCGATGCCCGAGTACGAGTTCCGCACGATCCTCTTCCCGAAAGAGGCGCAGCGCTCCGACATCCGTCAGGAGCTGGCCGACCACGCCGAGTACGGGCGTTGGGAGCTGCACCGCACCGTGGTCTACCTCGGGGGCGCGCGCAGGACCTGGTTGCGTCGCAAGATCATCCGCGTCCCGCGCCCGGCCTCGCTCCCGCCGCGCTGAGGTCCTCCGGGGTCAGCAGTCCCCGATGAGTCGCCACAGCACGCGCGCGCCGAACTCGAGGGACTCCAGCGGCACCCGCTCGTCGACGCCGTGGAACATCGGCGCGAACTCCAGGTCCGCCGGCAGCCGCAGCGGGGCGAAGCCGTACCCGGTCACGCCGATCGTGGACAGCGCCTTGTTGTCGGTGCCGCCGGAGAGGCAGTACGGCAGGATCGTCGCCTCCGGGTCCTCGCTGAGCAGCGCGGCGCGCATCCGCTCGACGAAGTCCCCCTCGAAGGGCGAGTCCAGGGCGATGTCCTTGTGGTCGATGAGCACCTCGACGTGCTCACCGGCGAGGTCACGGATGGTCTGCAGCAGGTCCTCGTCGTGCCCGGGCAGGAAGCGGCAGTCCAGCGCGGCGGTGGCCTCCTGCGGGATGACGTTGTGCTTGTACCCGGACTCGAGCATCGTCACGTTCGCGGTGTCCTGCAGGGCTCCCCGCACGAACCCGGCCGCCGGCCCGATGCGCCCGAGCAGCTCCTCGATGTCCTCGTCGCTGTAGCCGATGCCGGTGAGCTCGGCGAGCCCGTCGAGCAGGCCGCGCACCGAGGCGACGTACTCCCGGGGCCACTTGTGGGCGTCGATCCGGGCGATCGCCTCCGCGAGGTGGACGATCGGGTTGTCATCGGTCGGGACCGACCCGTGGCCGGCGGTGCCCGTGGCGCGCAACGTCAGCCACGCGATGCCCTTCTCCGCGGTCTGCAGGAGGTAGGCCCGGCGGTCCTCCCCCTTCGCGTCCTCGACCGTGACGCTGTAGCCGCCGACCTCGGAGATCGCCTCGGTGATCCCGTCGAAGACCTCCCGGTGCTGCTCGACCATGAAGTGGCTGCCGAGCACGCCGCCGGCCTCCTCGTCGGCGAAGAACACGAAGAGGACGTCCCGGGGCGGGACGGTCCCGGTCCTGGCGAGGTGGCGGGCGGCCGCGAGCATCATCGCGACCATGTCCTTCATGTCCACCGCACCGCGGCCCCAGAGGCAGCCGTCCTCCTCCACCGCGTCGAAGGGGGGATGTGTCCAGTCCTCGGCGTGGGCCGGCACGACGTCGAGGTGCCCGTGGATGCACAGCCCGCCCCGGTCCCGGTCCGCTCCCGCGAATCGGACGGCCACCGTGGTGCGCCCGGGCTCGGACTCGAAGACCTGGGGCTCCAGCCCGACCTCCCGCAGCTCGGCGACCACGTAGTCGGCCGCCTCGCGCTCCCCCGGCCCGTCCTTGCCGGGCCCGTAGTTGCTCGTGTCGATCCGCAGGAGGTCCCGGCAGATCCGCACGACCTCCTGCTCGGGTGCGGTCATCTCGCTCATGCCCGGCAGCCTACGTTCCCGCGGGGACGGGGGTCAGTCGATCTCCGGGGTGAAGGTCTCCGGCAGGTAGGGGTCGGCCCAGGCCGCGATGAGCTGGGCGGCCCGCCGGGCGTGGCGCGGCTTCGTCAGCAGGTGGTTGGCGCCGTCCAGTGCGATGAAGGACTTGGGATGACGCGCAGCCCGGAAGATGCCGTTGGCATTGGTCAGCTCGACGAGCTCGTCCTCCGGTGAGTGCAGGATGAGCAGCGGACGGTCCAGATTCCGCGCGGCGTCGCTGATCCCGGTCTCGCGCAGGTCGCGGACGAAGTCCCGCGAGATCGTGATCCGCTTGCCGGCCAGGACGACCTCGGCGCTGCCCTCGCTGCGCACCTGGTCGAGGATCCCCTCGAAGAGGTGGATCACGTGCTCCGGGCTCGCGGGGGCGGCGATGGTGGCCACGGCCGCGACCTCCGGGACGTCCAACGCCGCGGGGATGACCGCGGCTCCGCCGAGCGAGTGGCCCACGAGCATCGTCGGGGCGCCGTGGTTCTCCCGCAGCCAGTCGGCCGCCCGCACGATGTCGGCGACGTTGGAGGAGAAGGTCGAGCCCGCGATGTCGCCGCCGGAGTCCCCGAGCCCGGTGAAGTCGAAGCGCAGGACGGCCATCCCCCGCGCGGTCAGCTCGGCGGCGACGCGCTTGGTCGCGGGGTGGTTGCGGCCACCGGTGAAGCAGTGCGCCATCACGCCGTAGGTCTCCGGCTCCTTCGGTGGCAGGTCCAGGGTGCCGACGAGGGCCTCTCCCCCGGACCCGGTGAAGGTCATCTCGAGCGAATCCATGCGCCGAGCATGGCAAAGATCGGCCGCCGGGACGACGAGAGGCCCCGGTCGGAACCGGGGCCTCCTTCGGTGTCCGAGGGGGGACTTGAACCCCCATGCCCTAATACGGGCACTAGCACCTCAAGCTAGCGCGTCTGCCAATTCCGCCACCCGGACGAGTGATCGCGACCGGTGGTGGGAGCCACCGGGGCAACGACGTGAAACTCTACACGCGGAAGGCGGCTGGCAAAAATCTGCACGCGACCGCCGCGTCGACGTCTCAGGTGGAGGACTCCGAGTCCCCCACGTAGATGCAGAAGAGGTGGCCCGCGGGGTCGATGACCACCCGCTGGCCCTCCTGCGGCTGGTGCTCCGAGAGCAGCCCGCCGAGCCGCAGCGCGGACTCGGTGGCGGCCTCCAGGTCGCTCACCTCGATGTCCAGGTGCATCTGGATCTGCTGCTGGTCCGGTTGCGCGGGCCAGACCGGGCGGGAGTGGTCCTCGACCTTCTGGAAGGCGAGGTAGACGTGCCCCTGGTCGGGAGCGATCGTCACCCAGTCGTCCTCGTCGCTGTGGATGCGCCAGTCGAGCACCTCGGCGTAGAAACGTCCGAGCGCGCGGGGATCCGGGGCGTCCAGGACGGTGCCGAGGTAGTCGTGCGGTGGGCGTCTGCCAGTGAGCATGCCGACCAGCCTGCGGGTTGCCGGGCCCGGAGGCAAGCACGGTGAGACCTGTGCCACGTGCGCAGACCACTGGTCCTTCCCTGTGGGCCGGCCTTTTTCCTAGGGTCGGGGGCATGGACCTTTCGCGACCCACCGCACCGGACCCCTACGAGATGCTCCCGACGGTGGCCTCATTCACGGTCACCAGCGAGGGCTTCACCGACGGCGGGACACTGCCGGACGCCCAGGTCGGCGCCGCCGGCAACCGCAGCCCCCAGCTGTCCTGGTCCGGGGCCCCCGAGGGCACGAAGAGCTTCGCGGTCACCTGCTTCGACCCGGACGCCCCGACCCCGGCCGGCTTCTGGCACTGGACCGTGCTGGGCATCCCCGCCGACGTCACCTCGCTGCCCGAGGACGCAGGGGCCGAAGGGGGCACCGGCCTCCCGGAGGGGGCCTTCATGACCGCCTCGGACATGGGCACCAAGGCCTTCGCCGGCGCGGCCCCGCCCCCCGGTGACGTCCCGCACCGGTACGTCTTCGCGGTGCACGCCCTGGACACCGACGAGCTGGGCCTGGACGACTCCGCGACCTGCACGGTGGCAGCCTTCACCTACCTCGGCCACACCCTCGGGCGCGCCGTCATCGCCCCGACCTTCCAGCAGCCGGCCTGAGGCCGGCTGCCCTCAGCGGGTGGCGTAGAAGGCCACGGCGGAGGCCGCCGCGACGTTGAGCGAGTCGACACCGTGCATCATCGGGATCGTCACGCGCAGGTCCGCCTGCCGGGCCGTGCGCGGGTCCACGCCGGGCCCCTCGGTGCCCAGCACGAGCGCCAGGGCCGGCGGGTCCCGCCGGACGAGGTCATCGAGGGTGATCGCGTCCTCGGCGAGGGTGAGCGCCGCCGTCGTGTAGCCGTGCTCGCGCAGCAGGTCGAGCGCCTCGGGCACCGGCCCGGTGCGCGTCCACGGCACGTGGAAGACGTTGCCCATGCTCGTCTTGATCGCGCGCCGGTAGAGCGGGTCGGCGCAGTTCGGTGTCACGAGCACCGCGTCGACGCCCAGGGCCGCGGCGTTGCGAAAGGCACTGCCGACGTTGGCGTGGTCGACGAGCCCCTCCAGCACCGCGACGCGCCGCCGCGTGGGCGGATGCGCGCGAAGGGGGCCGGAGTCGCCGCCACCACCCCTCGCCGCGATCCCGGCCAGCACCTCCTCCGGCGCCGGCAGCTGCGGACGGTGCATCGACGCCAGGGCGCCCCGGTGGACGTTGTAACCGGTGATGCCCTCGATGACCGCCGCGGACCCGGTGTAGACGGGGACCCCCTTCGCCTCCGCGTCGGCGACGAGGTCCGCGAGGTCGGTGAGCCACCGCTCCCCCATGAGGAAGGCTCGCGGCCGGTGACCGGCCGCGAGGGCACGGCGGATGACCTTCTCGCCCTCGGCGATGTAGAGGCCCCCGGCCGGCTCGAGGGTGCGGCGCAGCCTGACGTCGGTGAGGCCGACGAAGTCGCGCAGCCGGGGATCGTCGGGATCGGTCACGTGGAGGGGCACGGGTCCCGACCCTAGAGCAGGGTCTGGGCGATGACGCCCACGCTCGCCACGACGCAGAAGCCGAGGACGATCAGGCGGAGCACGAACCCGGAGAGGCGGGCACGGACCGGGCCGGCCGCCAGGTACCCGAGGACGACGAAGGGCAGCCACACGAGCGAGACCCGCAGCTGCTCCGCGCTCACCTGGCCGGCGATCGCCAACCCGACGAGGCCCGCTCCGGTGCCGAAGACGAAGAAGGCCGCCAACGTGGCCCGCAACCGGTTCGGCGGTTCGTGCTGCAGCACGAGCGCCATGAAGGGGCCACCGATCGCGGCCGCGGTGCCGGAGACGCCGCTGATGGCCCCGGCCGCCATGGCGTTCAACCGTGTCGGCCGCACCTCCACCGCGACGACGGAGACGAGCACGGTGATGAGGATGAGCACACCGACGAAGAGCGCGATGACGTCGGCCGAGGTCAGTGCGACGACCAGCACCCCGAGTGGAGTGGCGGTGAAGCGAACCGCGAGGGACCAGGCCAGCGGTCGCCAGCTGATCGTGCGGGGCCCGATCAGCAGCTGGACGGCGGGCAGAAAGATGGCGCAGACGAGGAGCGAGACCGGCATGAGGTCGGGACGCAGCACGACGATGGCCGGCGCCGAGACGACCGCGATGCCGAAGCCGATCGAGGACTGGACGAAGGCACCGATGCCGACGACCAGGCCCAGGAGGAGCACCGTCGGCTCGAGGAGCTCGCTCACGGGAAGAACACGAACTTCACCAGACCGGCGAGGCCCACGAGCACGATGACGCCGCGCAGCACGGGTGGTGGCAGTCGTCGGCCGAACTTCACCCCGAGCACGCCGCCGACGACCGCTCCCACGGCGACGAGCGCGACGATGCTCCAGTCGACGAGGTCGGGCGCGGCGATGATGAAGACCAGGGAGCACACGGCGTTGACGATCGTCCCGAGGGCGTTCTTCAGCCCGTTGAGGGACTGCAGCGGCTCGGTCGCGAGCACCGAGAGGAGACCGATGAGGATGACGCCCTGGGCCGCCCCGAAGTAGCCGCCGTAGACGCCGGCGAAGAGGACCCCGCCCATGAGCGCGACGGCGTGACTGACCGGTGTGCGGGCCCCCTCCTCGTGGTTGGACTTCGCCCACTCCTGGAGCCGGGGGCCGAGCACGACGAGCAGGACGCCGATCGCGATGAGCACGGGCACGATGGCCTCGAAGGCGTCCGGTGGCAGCCAGAGCAGCAACAGCGCGCCGATGATGCTCCCGAGCACGGACATCGGGACCAGCTGCATGGTCCGGCGGAACATCCCCTTCAGCTCGGGGAGGTAGCCGATGGTGCCGCTGATGCCGCCGAAGACGAGGCCGACCGAGTTGGAGATGTTGGCGCTCACGGCGGGGACACCGAGCGCGAGGAGGGTCGGGAAGGTCACGAGGGTGCCGGATCCGACCACGGTGTTGATCCCACCGGCCCACACCGCTGCGAGCACGACGACGGCCATCTCCCACCACGACACCCGCACAACTCTAGAGGCGGACCACGCTCCGGGCGTGTCCGGGTGCGGCTCAGCGGGGGCGGTGCGGACCCCCTTCGTCACGGACGGCGAGCACGCGCGGCCGCACGAGGAGCAGGAGCAGCAGCGCGACCACCACCGCGACGAGGACCTGGACGAGCACGGACGCGCCCAGGGCGGCCGTGAGGGCGCCGCAGAGCGCGCCGGTCGCCAGCATGACGAAGAGGAAGTCGACCAGGACGGCCTCGACGAGCACGAGCAGGAGGCCGACGAACATCCAGATCAGCCAGGGGTTCTGTCCCAGGAAGTCCACGGCTGTCCGACGTCTGCTCAGGTGCGGGCGCGGGCGGACCAGCGGTCCCCGTGGCGCTGCAGCTCCAAGTCCATGTCGAAGGTCCTCGCGAGGTTCTCCTCGGTGAGCGTCAGCTCGAGTGGCCCCTGTGCCACGACGCGGCCC
>Ga0079226_10004131_pt1 | contig 11083 bp, 11 predicted proteins | sample Poulit2014_FD_76345 | JGI IMG/M metagenome (GOLD analysis project Ga0079226, IMG submission 76345) | Agricultural soil microbial communities from Georgia to study Nitrogen management - Poultry litter 2014 | ecosystem: Environmental > Terrestrial > Soil > Agricultural land | place: USA: Georgia...
TATCTTTTCTAGAAACGGGTGCGATGCTGCAGTAGAGCAGTGCCTCAACGCTGGGTTGGACTTAACAACCGGCACTGAGAAACAACAGATTCTTGAAACCGTAGACCGAGCTGCTTCCGTATTAGTAGAACAAGATCGTGATGCATTAGGTTTCTGGGGTTTTCGAGATGGCCTACGGAGAGGCTTTGCGGCCCACCATGCCGGTCTGCTGCCATTATTCAAAGAGATCGTCGAGGAACTCTTTGCCGAAGGCCTCATTAAGGTTGTTTTTGCGACCGAAACCCTGGCATTAGGTATCAACATGCCCGCTCGAACCGTGGTTATCGAAAAGCTCGTGAAATTCGATGGTGATTCGCATAAAGACATCACCCCGGGGGAGTACACGCAGCTGACCGGTCGGGCGGGTCGACGCGGCATCGATGTCGAAGGGCACGCCGTGGTGATGTGGCAACCCGGGCTAGATCCCGGGTCTGTTGCCGGGCTAGCCGCCAGACGGACCTACCCGCTCAATTCATCATTCAAGCCGACGTACAACATGTCGGTGAATCTCCTGGCACGCTTCGGCCGAGAACGTGCTCGCAATATTCTGGAATCTTCTTTTGCCCAGTTCCAAGCCGACCGCTCTGTCGTTGGACTCGCCCAGGAAGTGCAACGCCAGGAACGCTCCCTTGCCGGATACGAAGAATCTATGGAGTGCCACCTTGGAGATTTTACCGAGTATGCCCGGCTCCGTCACGAATTATCAAAAGCTGAAAAGACCGCTTCACGTTCCCGTCAGCGTGTCCAACGCCGCACGATTATGGAGTCGCTCAACAACTTAGCAGTGGGGGATATCCTTGATGTCAGGGGCAGTCGATATCTGGGGACCTGTGTCGTTGTATCTGCTGCGGGCAACCCGACGAATCCCAGAGTCGGAGTTGTGACGACGAAAGGTCAGCTACGTCGACTTTCCACCGACGATTTAAACGAGCCCATCGTGCCTTTTGCGGGGGTGGAACTGCCACGAAAATTGCTGACCAAATCGCCTAAGCATCGGAAAAATATTGCCGGCTGGATGCACGGAGCTATTAGTCAACAGCGCCCACCAATATCTGAAGGCAAGCAACCGGTCGTTTTTCGATATAACGATGAACACGACCTTGCCCGGGTGGAAGAACTTCGTGCCAAACTCCATGCGCATCCATGTCATGGTTGCCCGGACCGTGAGAATCACCAGACCTGGGCCAACCGGTGGCAGAAGCTACGTGCGGAGACTGATAAGAATATCGCCAAGATCCAAGGTCGAACAAATACGATTGCACGGAGATTTGACCGCATCATCAACCTGCTGACCGATTTTGGTTATGTCGAATATGATGAGGTTACCGAGCCTGGTCAAAGTCTGCGCCGGATTTATGGTGACCGCGACCTACTGGTCTCCATGTTGCTGCAATCCGGCCTGATGGAAACTATGGCACCCGAAGATCTGGCCGGGTTGGCTGCACTGTTGGTCTTTGAGGCGTCAACCGAAGATCAGATTTTTCAACCAGCCATGCCGACCCAGATGCTCCAGGAAGCTCTCGACGTCGTCGATGAGCACTGGTACAACCTTCAAGCCGCTGAACGTGCTGCCGATTTGACGGTTACTGACCAACCCCATCCGGGGCTCGTTTGGCCGATTGTACGGTGGGTACGAGGCAATGAACTCCTTGCGTCGTTAACCGGTGCAGATATGGCAGCCGGAGATTTCATTCGCTGGGCGCGTCAGGTGATGGATTTGCTGGATCAATTGGCCAGCCTTGATGACACACACCCAGACCTGGCACGACGCTGTCGTCGCGCCAAAGATCTCGTCAATCGAGGCATCGTCGCCTATTCATCGGCCGTCCGCTTGCCAGATGAACCCATCGAAGACTACAACGCTATAGAAGAACTGGACCTAAATCAGTGACAACCTCCCTGCTGCTCACCAACGGCTATATTCACTCAGTCGCAGAACCCTACGCGAACGCGCTGCACATCGACAACAATGTCATCGCATGGTTGGGATCCGACGAGACCGCCCACCAAATGGTTGCAGCTACCGCTTCCGGGCCGGTAGAAACACGCGATTTGAACGGCATGTTGGTCACGCCCGCGTTTATCGATGGATTCTCCACCACACCACTGGCGGATCTTGATTCCCGTGTAGGCCTGAGCGCTACGGCACCGACCAACCGAGGTGTGCACTATGCGCCGGCGTCCGAGAACGTCGATGAGGCCGCAGGAATTTTTGTTGCAACGCAGGATCTGGGCCTCCTTGAAACCCTGTTAGCACAGCTCAAGCCGCCAACTCAGCTGTTCATCGAGTCCACGAACCAAGAGAACTTTTCAAAAATTCTTGATGCCATCGCCAAGCAGCCAAATGCCGTGCTGATGCGTTGTCGCCACCGCATATTATTGAATCACCCTCTGACAGATCAGCAGGTGTCACGACTCGTCGAGCTGCACGTTTCCGTCACTGTGGTACCAAGTCTTCGTGACAGCACTCCGGTTTTTTATGCACCAGTCGCCTCACTCATCGCTCAAGGGGTGCATGTCGCTACTGGATCAGGTAGTTGGACTGGATCGGTATGGGAGTTGTTGACTGCATTGATTGAGCATCCCGATCACAACCAACGCATTTCGACTCGGGCTGCGTTCAATACCGTGACTCGCGACGGCGTCCGCGTCTTACCAAACCGCATCGCACAATCTCAAATGGGAGCAGGACAAATGGCTGTGGGATCACCCGGTGACCTGAATATATGGCGTGCCGAACAACTCGGCGTGCAAGCCCCCGATGAAAAAGCCGCCCACTGGTCGACTGATAAACGCGCCGGAACCGCACTTTTGCCTATCTTATCTTCGGCCACTGACGCACCATCACTGGCCGGCGTCATCAGAGGAGGCCAATTATTATCGCTTATTCAGGAACGCTGACTATAATCGAAGGTTGATCCCGGCCCGACGGCTGGCGAACCACGGATAAACAAAGGACAACTAGTGCGCGTATTGACCATTATCCCCACTTACAATGAAGCCGAATCGCTTCCTGGCACACTCGAACGTCTCCGGACTGCGGTCCCTGAATCTGATGTGCTCGTAGTGGATGATAACTCTCCTGACGGCACCGGTGTCTGGGCCGACGCACAAGCAGCAAAAGACGACCAAGTGTTCGTTTTGCACCGCCAGGTAAAAGACGGACTCGGGGGAGCGTATATAGCTGGCTTCCGCTGGGGATTGCAGCGTGACTACGATGTGCTCGTAGAAATGGATGCCGACGGTTCCCACCACCCAGAACAGCTTCCACGCCTCCTGCAGGCTATTGATGAAGCCGACCTGGTCATTGGCTCGCGGCGCGTTCCCGGCGGCAAGATGGTGAACTGGCCCTGGTATCGCAAGTTGCTATCTATTGGTGGCTCGTTGTACCCGCAGTTGTTGTTGGGATTACGCCTCACTGACGTCACGGCGGGTTTCCGTGCATACCGAGCCAGCACACTGACTGACATGGATCTGGACGCTGTGGAGTCCAAGGGCTACGGGTTCCAGGTTGACATGACCTTTCGAACCGCGCAGTTGGGCAAACGAATCGTTGAAGTACCAATCACCTTTACCGAACGCGAATTCGGCGAGTCCAAAATGTCGGGCAATATCATCACCGAGGCACTAGTCAATGTCACCAAATGGGGACTGGCTGCTCGTATAGACAAGCTTAAATCGCGTTTCCAGCGATAGCTCTTTACACAGGAAAAAGGTCCGGTGACTTTCAGTTACCGGACCTTTTTCCTGTGACTATGCAAGAGGGTTAGGCGTCTACGCCTTCACCGCGACGCGCACGCAGCTTGTTAAGCTGCATTTCTAAAGTTTCTTCGAGCTCTTCGACACTGCGACGCTCGAGAAGCATATCCCAGTGGGTACGCTGAGGTTTCTCATCTTCGAGCTCAGGAGCCTTGCCATCAACACGAAGGGCTTCTTTGCCGGACTTGGTAGTCCATGTGTCGGGTACATCGGCTTCAGCCGCGAAAGTGACAACAATCGATTCGCCGTCTTCGGATCGATATTCGATTTGCTGCCGTGGGGCAGGTTCAACACCTGCTTCAGTTTCCATAGACTGGGCACCGAGGCGCATGCCGCGCAGTGAACGATCAGACATTCAGAGATTCCTCCAACAAAAATTCTGCAGACAAGACAGTCTAACGAAAAACGTCTCGAAATGTGTAACGCAATTCCGGCTAGTTTTGTTCCCCTTCATCGCGACGTGTTGGTCGCTGCGGGAAAGTTTCTTCTTCGATATCCGGCTCAGCTAACGCTTCCTCTAAAGAAGTGTCGTCCAATTTTGGTGCTTTAGGAGCACGGTCTGCAATTTCGGCAGCCGTCGTAGCGCGCTTAGTACGTCGCCGCGGTGCTGGCGGGGGAGGAGTAGGCGCCGCTTGAGACTCGTCATCTGACGGCGAAGGAGTTGATTGCGGCCCGTAGGAGGAACTAAAACGATTTAGCGCATCGGTTACCTCGGATGGGATGATCCAGAGTTTTGAGGACTCAGAATCAGCAATCTGTGGCAGCACCTGTAAGTATTGATATGCCAGCAAGTCAGCATTTGGTCGACCCTCATGGATCGCGTCAAAAACAGTAACGATAGCTTCCGCCTCAGCATTCGCGCGCAAGATGGCCGCCTGAGCATCACCTTCAGCCTCGAGGATTGCGGACTGCCGCTGGCCTTCAGCAGTCAGAATTTCCGACTGTTTCTGGCCTTCTGCCGTCAGAATCGCTGCACGTCGATCACGTTCAGCACGCATCTGTTTCTCCATGGAATCCTGGATAGAGCGTGGCGGATCAATCGCTTTGAGTTCGACTCGAGACACACGCAAACCCCACTTCGAGGTGGCCTCGTCGAGAACACCGCGAAGCTGCGTGTTGATAGCATCACGCGAAGTAAGAGCTTCTTCAAGGTTCATGCCACCGACCACGTTACGGAGCGTGGTCGTAGTGAGGTTTTCTACTGCAGCAATATAATTTGCAATGCCGTAGGTTGCCGCAGTGGGGTCCGTGATCTGGAAGAATACGACCGTGTCGATTGACACGACCAAGTTATCTTCAGTAATCACCGGCTGGGGTGGGAAAGAAACAACTTGCTCACGCATGTCTATGAGCGGAAGCATCTCATCAATAAATGGCACCATCATGGTTAAACCGGCCATTTGTGTTCGCTGGTATTTACCGAGTCGTTGAATGATTCCACAGTGCCCCTGAGGTACTATGCGGAACGATTTCGCCAAAATGGCCACTACAAAAATGGCTAGGACGACGAAAAGAATAATGAGAAAAATATCCACGGCTTTTCCTGATTGATCGTTGAATTGGCGTTATTGATCTGACATTACCGAGCCCTCGTCCACAAGAGTACACGTGTAAGATTAGGCCTCGGAGGTAGTGGAGGATTCGGCCACCCACACAATGGCCCCTTCAATCTGTTGGATGATGACTGCAGTTTCGGCAGGGATGGCAGCGGTCGCGTAGGTTCGAGCGGACCAAATTTCGTTGCCGATACGCACTAATCCACTACTGGAGGTCACCTCTTCTGTGACCTCACCCACACGCCCAACATACCGGTTCACGCTCCAGGGGGAGGGGCCCGTTTCGTTCTCTCTGCGTTTGGTATCGAAAATGCGTAACCATATCAGAGACGCCAGTGATATAACTGCGAAGATAATGAACTGAATGTACAGGGGAGCATCTAGGAGATCAGCAATGATCGCGGTCATGGCTCCCGCCGCAATTAACAGGAAGGTCAATTCACCTGTCATGACCTGAACACTGATTAGCAACAGCATCATAATGAGCCAGAATGACCAGAAGTTATCTAGGATCCACTCAACCATGATGGCCCCCCATAAGTGCGTTCATGTTTTCAGGATACTTGGTTTCGACTTATGCTGTCGCCAAAAGCCAGCTCGTGTACCACCTTATGGTTACGATGACCATGCTGAAGTCGATAATCTCTAGGGGGTGTCGGCATGGCTTTTGCTTAGCTGTGTTTTTGGTAGCCAACGCGTAGACTATTCATCATGGCCACTATTTATACAGCTGAGCTGACTCCGTCCAAAAAAGAATTTGTAACTGCTTGGTTAGATAAACAATTCTGGGGCGGCTCCGGTGAACCCGAACTGGTCGGCACTTACCGATTTGACGACACCAGCGGGGAAGTCGGCTTTGAAGGCTTTGTCGTAAAGCGAGATGACAGGATACTGCACCTGCCAATGACATACCGTGCAGCACCCTTGGACGGCGCCGAAGACTACCTCATTACAAGAACGCAACACTCTGTGCTTGGAGAACGCTGGGTCTATGACGCCATGGCAGACCCCGTGGGAATCCATATGCTCAACCAAGCGCTTGCCGGCGAAATTCAGCAAGCTGAATACCATTTTTACAACGAAGATGGCCAGTATCTGGGATCAGAGGATTCCGATATCAGCATCTACATTCGTGGCGAATTGCCTGATGAATGGGGCACAGTATCCGTTCATCATGTCTTAGATACTCTCGATGAAGACGGCGGCGAACTTCGCCGACTCGTGGGCCGGTGGGAAGATGCATCAGCAACGCTGTTTGAGCTGACACCCATACCGAAACAGCAGAATGATGATGAACCAGTCATCGCCGAATAAGCAGCACAAATACAACAACCCAAAACGCCGATAATCTACATTATGTAAAGTTGAAGACTTTTCGGAAGGGAATAGCTTTAGGTAGCTTTGTCTACCGATCCCCTCAAGCACCCTTATTCGACATTGATTCATATTCGACATTCGTACAGCGCTACTGACTGCCAACACCCAATGATCTTCATCTCGGTCACGTGCAATAATTGTCGAAAGCATTCTGAACTCGAGACCATCTTGGAATCGCCACACAAAGGAATTCGGCGTTATTAAATGGCGTAGCGAATCATGTAACCAAATACTCCGAACGTGGCAGCAGGTATCCTTTTACGCACAACGCGCTGGGACCAAAACATTTGCTCTGCGGCGAAAACTTATCACCAATTCCTGCTTTACCTGCGCACGTCGACGGTTATCTCATCAATGTGGGCTACACACAGGCCACAGCTCAAGAAACACTGGCCTCAACGCGGCCCTAGGAGCTCGTTGTGGTTCACCCAATCACAACGAGCTATCAGAGGAGATCTGTGCAGACTTGGAAGACGAGCTTCACTCTGAGGCACTCCACCCTGGGGCACGCTATCCCCAAACTCGCGGTTCTACACAACTCCCCCGAAGATATTTGACGGCTGTGAGCACCAGCCAAGCTTTGACGCGGAAATACTCTCGGCCCAATATGCCGATGATCAGCTACAGGACGGCCAATCGGCCTCCCGGAGAGGTGTTGTGCGTCACCCGCGAGTTTCGCCACTATCGGTCGGGTCTTCGCTCCCGGACAACAATCAGTTGAACCAACGGTCGAAGCTACCGCATGAATGTGCTACTCGCCCAATAGCAATTGGTCAAGTTGCACCGCCAGCCAGTAAGCTACTTTCCTGGATTCATACCAATATCCGGCCTGTAAGCGTGCAGAGACCGCTTGTTGTGAAACCCCAAGATTCTTTGCTGCTTGTGTTTGCGAGTTTCCGGCATTGATCATCAAGCCCGCTTCTTGACCTTCGTCTGAACGACGTCGCTCGATCGAGCATAGTAATTGGAGCGTAGATTCGATCGGACCGATTTCTGGCGCAGTTTTTGAATCCACCAGTTTCTTTCCTTGTGCGGCTACCACCTGTACTCCCCCAGGTGCTCGCAGGGCCTGAGGGGCAGCCTTGACTGCCTGGCACAAAATTTCGTGCAACGCATCAGCTTCATCTATGTCAGCAAACTCATCTGTGCTTTCTGGGATGATAACTAGATGCACTCCCCAAGTTCCTGAACGAGCCGCAGATAATATGAACCCCACGGTCTCGTCAGCCGATGCCAAATGTCCCTGCACCTGACGACGGCCCGTGGCTTTGAAATTCGGGCCTGCTCCCCCATCGCCGTCAGGTCGCCAAGTGAGTGACTCGACCAGCTGCCCAACAATTTCGGGCCCCTGTGAATCAGGAACAGTCTTGGCCAAGGTCAATGTCAAACAAAGCATAGTGACAACCCTATTTGCTTGTGCATCCAAACCATCGTAAGCGGTCAGTGGTGTGCATTACACACAGTATCTAAAAGGCTCAGTGGCCTGAATTAGACTGCAATCATGACATCAGAACCACATAAAGCCACGAAGTCCACGGTGGCTGGTCTATTAGCCATCGACGCTGTACTCATCGTTATTTTTGCGATGATCGGGATCTCATCGCACAATGGAAACCTAGATTCAGCCAGTATCGCGCGCGTAGCCATTCCATTTCTGATCCCGTATCTCATCCTTGCTGCAGGCATTAAACCCACGCGACTCATTCACAATATCTTTCCCATGGGTGTGATTCTGTGGCTGAGCACGGTGATCATCGGACCTATATTGCGTGCAGCCTTGTTTAACGACACGTCGGCATTGGCCTTCATGCTGGTCACTTCGGGCGCCTTGGCGTTGCTCCTTATCGGCCGACGCATCATTTCGACACTGGTTACTCGAGGAAAACAAACCACCTAGACTACTAATATGAGACCACAAGGAGGACCATGGTAACCGCTTTCGTCATGATCAAAACTGACACCAACCGCATTCCAGAGATCGCTCAGGAACTGGCGGACAAGGACGGTATCACCCAGGTATATTCGGTCACAGGAGCATGGGACCTAATCGCTATGGTAGGGGTACGAGAGTTTGAAGACCTCGAAGATGTTATTTCAGATCGTCTATCGAAGATCGCCGGGATTCAGGCCACAGAGACTCATTTGGCCTTCCGGGCTTACTCCCGAAACGACCTAGAAGAAGGCTTCGCCTTAGGCTTCGAGTAAGCATCAAAGTGCCATGGGTCCGGATGCAATGCGGATCCATGGCACGTTCTTATGAACCAAAGCTGAAGGACAGTATCAGATACTGTCTGGGCGAGAAACCTTTACCCAGTTGTCCAAGACTTGCTGCGCGGCGCCGGAATCAATAGCTACTTCGGCACGAGTCATATTCTTTCGCATGCGGTCGAACAGATGGCCTGATGCATCCTTGTCGTAAGCGGTAAGGCCCGCAGCAGTATTCAATAGCACCGCATCGCGAACGGGACCGTGCTTGCCTTCCAACACCGCGCGGACAATGCCGGCATTGTAAGCGCCATCCTTACCCGCCAGCGCTTCGACTGACGCCAATTCGATATCGAAATCCTGTGGGTGTAGTTCGTATTCTTCAACCTTGCCGTTGCGAACTTCAAATATCGTCGTCGGGCCTGAGGTTGTGATCTTGTCACGTCCGTCCGAGCCGCGGAAGACGAGGCCGCGCACTCCCCTATCTGCCAATACTCCAGCAAGCAACGGAGCCATTACTTGTGACGCACAGCCAAGTGCTTGTGCTTGGACCCTGGCTGGATTTGAAAGCGGCCCCAGGTAGTTGAATGCTGTGGGGACGCCTAGTTGCTTACGAGCAGGTGCTACGTAGCGCATTGAGGGGTGGTATTCCTGAGCAAACAGGAACGTGATGCCGGCTTCTTCTAAGGACTGTTTGGCTCGCGATTGCGTGAGATTGAGATCCACACCGAGGGCTTCGATGACATCGGCAGCGCCTGCGGTAGATGATGAGCCTCGATTCCCGTGTTTCACGACCTTCGCGCCGGCACCAACAGCTACCAACGACGACATCGTAGAGAGATTGACTGTTCCTAATCGGTCACCACCGGTACCGACGATATCAAGGACATCAGAAGGCAGGTCAACCGCAACAGCTTCGTCGAGCATCGCATCAGCTAAACCAAGCAGTTCCTCAACCGTCTCCCCTTTCGTGGACAGTCCCATCAGGAAACCGCCGATTTGGGCATCAGTAGCTATCCCTGACATCATTTCTTCCATCGCCCAAGCAGCCTGTTCCTGCGTCAAATGCTGTTGATTCGATACTGCAGACAATACTGTGGGCCAATTCATTAAATGCTTCCTCAGGACGAGACGATTCCTCTTGCTTATATCATCCTATTACCCAATTCGATTTTCCGAGCGATCTTGACTTTCCGAAGCCTCAATTGCGCACCGAAAAAGACCTCAAAAAGCGAGATTTGCGCTTAACAATTCAGCAATTTCCACAAGCCGTAGAAGTCGCAACAAGCTGAGATTACTGTCTATGAAACCTGCGTATTACCTCGGAATTATGCGGTATAACGGCGCAGAAGGTTGGGCCTGTCACAACAAAAGGACACGCAGTCGGCAAGTCTCATTGTGAATCTTGAATAATTTCGGGCCATAATGAAAGGGTGACAACATCAACTCAGACTCTCTCGCATAATCCCACCGGCTTCCCAAGTCGGCCAAACCTGGCTGCCGTTGGCACCATGGTCTGGCTGTCGTCCGAAGTTATGTTCTTCGGTGGCCTATTCGCTATGTACTTCACGCTGCGGTCAACCTCGCCCACATTGTGGGAGGAGAACACCGCACTGTTGGATCCGGTCTTGGCGACCATTAACACCGTCATCCTGGTGATCAGTTCGTTCACGGCTCAGTGGGGTGTTAAGGCAGCTGTCCAATTACGACCACGCCGCACCAGCAACAAACTCAAAGATTGGGGTGTTGTGGAATGGTTCATCGTTTCCTTCATCCTCGGTTCAATCTTCTTGTCAGTGCAGTCGTATGAGTACGCGGTCCTTGTTTCCCACGGTGTAACCGTTGCAGCGCATGCTTACGGTTCTGCCTTCTACATCACCACTGGGTTCCACGCATTGCACGTGCTCGGTGGTCTAGTCGCGTTCTTGTTCGTAATTGGTCGCGCCTACCTAGCTAAGCGCTTTGGAAACCATGAATCCACGATTGCCATTGTCGTTTCGTACTATTGGCACTTCGTCGACGTTGTATGGGTCGCCCTCTGGTTCATCATCTACGTCATTCAGTGATCTGTTCGGTCCGCCGGCTCGACATCAATCGCACCCGAGGTAACCGGACTGGACTTGTCACACCTCATCCGGTTATACAAA
>Ga0079226_10004132_pt1 | contig 11081 bp, 11 predicted proteins | sample Poulit2014_FD_76345 | JGI IMG/M metagenome (GOLD analysis project Ga0079226, IMG submission 76345) | Agricultural soil microbial communities from Georgia to study Nitrogen management - Poultry litter 2014 | ecosystem: Environmental > Terrestrial > Soil > Agricultural land | place: USA: Georgia...
AAGCGTGCAAAGATTTTTGATACATATCAAAGTGAGACGTCAAATGTGCTCACCAACACACCATACAAGCTTGTCGAGGATATCTTTGGTATTGTCTTCAAAAAGGCAGATTTGATCGCACAAAAAGCGGGCATTCAAAAGAATTCAAACGAGAGACTTTCAGCGGGTATTCACTATAGTTTAGAGCGTGCCTTAAATGAAGAAGGGCATACATATATAACGCTTGATAATTTAATCACGAATACTCTAACGCTTTTAAATGATGAGACGACTTACTTTGACTCGGAATCAGTGACGGAACAAGTCGATCTTTTAGCGACAGATGATAAACTTATCGTTCAAGATGATCGAGTCACAGATAAACTTTTTTATTACAGTGAGCGAAACTCAGCGAATAAAGTATATGAACTGTCTCAAGTCAACTTGGCAAAAACAAGCAAAAAAGAAATTGAGCGCATGATTGGACGCGTGGAAACAGAGTTAAATATCACTTATAACGAAGAACAGAAGAATGCAATTACCAATGCTATAGTTTCTCCACTTTCGATTATCACAGGTGGACCTGGGACAGGTAAAACAACGATTGTTAAAGGCATTATAGAAACGTTAAGAAAAATAAATGATATCAAACCATTTGTTGACTATGATGAGTCAGATGGACTGTATCCGATTCAACTTGCAGCACCTACAGGACGTGCAGCGAAACGCATGAAAGAGACGACAGGAATTGATGCATCTACGATTCATAGACTTATCGGTTGGGGTCGTGAAACTGAAGACACCGAAATCATAGACAACATTATCGATACAGAGTTTATTATCGTTGATGAGATGTCGATGGTGGACACTTGGCTCTTTTATCAATTTATTAAAAATGTCATGCCAGAAACACAAGTTGTTTTTGTAGGGGATGATGCACAGCTTCCATCCGTTGGACCAGGTACTGTATTTAAAGACTTGATTGAATCAGGGGTTATTCCAGTAACAAAACTAAAGACAATTTATAGACAAGCTGAAGGGTCTTCTATAGTGAAGCTCGCTTATGAAATCAATAACGGACAACATGTAAACATTAAAGAACGCTATGACGACCGGTCGTTTATCGAAGCTCGTACGGACCAAATCGCAGATGTCGTCGATATCATCGTAAAAAAAGCTGTAGAACGTGGCTTCGATATGAGAGACGTTCAAGTATTAGCACCAATCTATCGTGGTCCTGCAGGTATCAACACATTAAATCAAGTGCTCCAAAAAGTTTTGAATCCAAGAACTGAAGACAAGAGTGAAATTGAGATTGGTGACAAGATCTTTAGAGAGAATGATAAGGTCATCCAACTTATCAACAGACGTGAAGACAATGTGTTCAACGGGGACGCTGGAATCATTCATTCAATCGTATATCAGCATGATGGCGGCAAGGAAAGCGTCACAGTCGATTTCGATGGCAATTTAATTACGTATGAACGTAAAGACTTATCAGAACTTGCTCATGCGTATTGTACGAGTATCCATAAGGCACAGGGTAGTGAATACCCAATAGTGATTATGCCAATCGTGTCTAGTTATTACCATATGCTCCAGAAGAATATAATCTATACAGGTGTAACAAGAGCAAAAGAAAGTTTGATTATATGTGGAGATGCGAATTCATTTTTAAATGGTATTAAGCGTGAAGGCATCAAGAGAAACACTATGCTACAAACTTATCTTCTTGATATATTTAACATGTACGAAGAAGTTGAAACTACAATTCAAGAAGAAACACGAGTAGAAGAGCTTGAAGAACCAAAGTCATTCATTTTGACAGAGAAAATGGTCAAAGCGAAAAAAATCGATCCAATGATTAACATGAAAGGTATCACACCCTTTGATTTTAATTGACGATTGTCAGAAATTCTCATATAATTTAACTATTATAAAAAACAATAACAAATACTGAGTGAATCGTTTGGTCAAATAGAGATGTTGTGGTTGGTGAAAACAACACAAGAACGGTTTACGTGCTATATTTGTATGAAAAATAAATACAGCTAAAGTGATGATTTAATCATAATTTGGGTGGTACCGCGGATAGAATTCGTCCCTATTTAGGGAGAATTCTATTTTTTTATCTTAAAAATGGAGGAATTAAAATGAAACAATTAACTACTAACGAATTACGTCGTCTGTTTTTACAGTTTTTCGAATCTAAAAATCACGATATTGAACCGAGTGCATCACTCATTCCAGTGAACGATGATTCATTACTATGGATCAACTCTGGTGTTGCGACATTAAAAAAATATTTTGATGGAACTGAAATTCCAAAGAATCCAAGAATTGTAAACTCACAAAAATCAATTCGTACGAATGATATCGAAAACGTTGGGTTTACAGCACGCCACCATACATTTTTTGAAATGTTAGGTAACTTCTCAATTGGTAATTATTTTAAAAAAGAAGCAATTCTATACGCTTGGGAGTTCTTAACTAGTGAAGAGTGGTTGAATTTTGACGAAGAGAAACTCTTTGTGACGATTCACCCTGAAGATGAGGAGTCATTCAAAATTTGGAATGAAGAAATTGGATTACATCCATCTAAAATCACTAGAATTGAAGGACATTTCTGGGATATCGGTGAAGGTCCTTGTGGTCCAAACTCTGAGATTTTCTATGATCGTGGCGAATCTTATGATTTCGGTGAAGAGAGAAATGAGATGTATCCAGGTGGAGAAAACGAACGCTATCTTGAAATTTGGAACTTAGTATTCTCTGAATTCAACCATAATAGTGATCACACATATACACCACTACCAAACAAAAACATTGATACTGGTATGGGGCTAGAGCGTCTTGCGAGTGTTATTCAAGATGTGCCAACGAATTTTGATACAGATGTGTTTATCCCTATCATTAATAAAACTGAAGAGTTAAGTGGAAAAAAATATGGTAAAAATGACATTGATGACGTTGCATTTAAAGTAATTAGTGACCATATTAGAACAGTTGCATTTGCGATTGGTGACGGAGCATTACCGTCAAACGAGGGCCGTGGGTATGTATTACGCCGCCTGATTCGTCGTGCGACACGCTTCGGTAAAGAACTCGGTATCAAGAAAGCATTCCTTTCTGAAATCGTTCCTGTAGTTAAAGAAGTAATGAACGACTACTATCCAGAGATTCAAGCTTCAGAAGATTTCATTAAACAAGTGATTCATCAAGAGGAAGAGCGTTTCTTAACGACACTTGATGAAGGAATTAAGATTTATGAAGAGATGAGAGACAAGGTAAAAGACACAACAAAAACGCTAAGTGGAGAAGATGCGTTCAAACTGTACGATACGTTTGGTTTCCCAATTGAAATGACTGTAGAGTACGCAGCTGGTGACGGAATCACTGTAGATATCGACGGATTTAACGCTGAAATGGAAAAACAAAGAGAGCGTGCACGTTCATCTAGAAAAGATAATAGCTCAATGAACGTTCAATCTGAAACATATACAAATATTAAAGATGAGAGTATATTTACTGGATATGAATCCGTACAAAGTGAAGGAAAGCTTCTTTATATTGTTAAGGATGATCAGTTAGTTGATACGTATGACGGAAACGAACCTGTTGAAGTTATCTTTGACCGAACACCATTCTATGCAGTTTCTGGTGGGCAAGTTGCAGATAAAGGGATTATAGAAAACGATCATGCTGTAATGGAAGTTGTAGCTGTTACTAAAGCGCCTAACGGACAAAATATCCATACAGTGATTCTAAAAGAAGGTTCAATTAATGTTCATCACAACTATAGTCTAAAAGTAGATAAAGAGGCGCGTAACTTTATCATCAAAAACCATACAGCGACACATTTACTTCACCAAGCACTTAAAGACGTAATTGGTACACATGCGAACCAAGCGGGTTCTTTAGTGCAAAAAGAAAGATTACGTTTCGACTTCACACATATTGAAGGCTTTAAAAAAGAAGAACTTAAAGAGATCGAAAGAATCGTTAACGAAAAGATTTACGAAAGCTTAAATGTAGATATCAGTGAAATGTCGATTGAAGACGCGAAGAAAAAAGGCGCAATGGCTTTATTCGGAGAAAAATATGGTGACACGGTTCGTGTTGTTGATATCGATGGATACTCAATCGAACTTTGTGGTGGTATCCACGTAGTTAACACGGGTCTAATTGGTACATTTAAAATTCTTTCAGAGTCAGGAATTGGTGCGGGTATAAGAAGAATTGAAGCTGTAACAAGCAAATACGCAGTAGAGCTCTTACAAAAAGATGAACAAACGGTTGAGCGTATTGCAGAATCATTAAAAGTTAAAAAGCAAAATGTTGAATCAAAAATTGCTGAACTTGAAGAGAGTGAAAAAGCATTACAAAAAGAACTGAAAGAGCTAAAAGCATCATTACAAAAAGATGCGTTAAGTGATTTAAGTCAGAATACCGTACAAATTGGCGACTACACGGTTATCAAAACAGAAGTAACTGCAGGAAGTGTCCCTGAACTCAGAGATACGATGGATATGATTAAATCAGGTCATCAAGAAGCAATTATTGCTCTTGCTACAGTTATCGATGACAAAGTATCACTCATAGTTTCAGTACCAAAATCATTAACTAAAGAGATTAAAGCAGGCGATATCATGAAAGGTATGGCTGAGCGTGTTGATGGTAAAGGTGGCGGTCGTCCAGATCAAGCTCAAGGTGGCGGAACGAACGTAGACAATATTAACGAAGCATTACAATTTGTTGACGAGTATATTAAAAATTTTGTATAAGCAATAATCTTTGATATAATATTTATACAATCATGTAGTCAGGAGTGTTTTACATGGACGAATTCGATAAAACAATGAAGTTTAGTGTTGAGGATACTCACAATATGAACATAAAGAATGTACTAACAAATGTGTATAAAACACTTGAAGAGAGAGGCTACAACCCAGTAAACCAAATCGTTGGTTACTTACAGAGTGGAGATCCAGCGTTCATTCCGAGACACAACGATGCTAGAAACCAAATCCGTCATATTGAACGCGATGAAATTATGGAAGTACTTGTGAAATACTATCTTGAGAGAGAAATTGATGGATAGAGCACTTGGACTTGATTTAGGTACAAAAACGATTGGTGTTGCCGTGAGTGACCTCTTAGGTTGGACCGCTCAAGGAATTACAACATTAAAAATTGATACTTTAAATGATGACTATGGAATCGCTCAGATAGAAGCACTTATAAAAGAGTATCAGGTAAAGACCATTGTAGTAGGATTACCTAAAAATATGAATAATACCATAGGAGAGAGCGGAGAACGTACTCTCTACTTCTCTAAATTGCTTGAAAATAATTTTAGTGATGTTAAAATTGTGTTGTGGGACGAACGTCTCAGTACTGTTGCTGCAGAGCGTGCATTACTTGAAGCGGATGTTTCCAGAAAAAAAAGAAGCAAGGTCATTGATAAGATGGCAGCAGTATTTATACTTCAAGGCTACCTAGATAGCCATTAAGGAGATAGACAAATGTCTGAAGAATTAAATTTAAACAATGAAGAAGAACTTCTAACTCTATACGATGAGGAAGGGAACGAAGTACTTTACAGAAAATTACTTGAATTTGAACATCCTGGTTTCAGCAAACACTATGTAATCTTAGCTGAAGAAGGAAACTTCAACGACGAAGACGACGAAACTGAAATCGAACTTATTCCAATGATTTTAGAGCCAGACGAAGATGGTGAAACAGGTCGTTTCTTACCGGTTGAAACAGACGAAGAGTGGGATATGATTGAAGAAATCGTAAACACAAACTTTGATGACGTAGAATAATTAAATAATTAATTTCGGTGCTTCCAGTGTGTTTAAATATTGGAAGCACTTTTTAAGATTAGAAATGGAGGATTTATGAGTAGAAATGATGATGTAAGGTTCTCAAAAAATGTTTCTTCATATCTGTCACTTTTTATAGTGTCTATTCTCGCAATAGTTCTAATCGTTTTAGCAATTTCTGGGTTCATCTATGTTAAATCAGGTTCTAAACCACTGGATCCAGAATCACAAGAAATCAAGCAAATTGAAATTCCTGCGGGTGCAAGTTCAAGTGATATTAGTGAAATGCTTGAGGAGAATGGAATTATTAAAAATGGTTTTCTATTCCAAATGTATTTAAGGCTCAATAGTATTTCTAATTATCAAGCTGGACAATATAACCTATCACCTTCAATGGATTTTGAGACAATTTCTAAAACGTTAGAAACAGGAATCATCTATGAAGAAGTACTTTATAAGTTAACAATTCCAGAAGGATATACAATTGATGAGATTGGGGACACAATCGAAAATACACTTCCTGTTAAGAAGGATGTGTTTATCAATAAGATTCAAGATGAAGATTATATCAAACAGCTGATTGAAGATTATCCAGATATGTTAACAGATGAGATTTTAGAAAAAGATATCAAGTATGCACTGGAAGGTTATTTATTCCCAGCAACGTATGATATTACTGAAGAAGAGCCAAATATGGACAAGTTGATTAGACAGATGTTAGACGCAACGAAGAATAATTCATTTAGTCTATATAAATCTGTTGATGAATACAACATCAACATTGAAGGAAACAACGAAACATTAACATTCCATCAATTCTTAACATTAGCATCACTTGTTGAAGAGGAAGCAACTTCACTCGCTGACCGTGCTAAAATCACAAGTGTATTCTTAAATCGACTAGCTCTAAATCCATCAATGCCATTACAGACGGACCCTACAGTTCTATACGCACAAGGTAAGCATAAAGATGTGGTACTTTATGAAGATTTAGAAGTAGACGATCCGTTTAACACATATAAGCATAAAGGATTAACACCTGGACCAATCGCAGGACCAGGAACAGACTCGATTCAAAGCATTTTAAACCCGTCTAACACAAACTACTATTACTTCTTGGCAGATAAAGATGGTGTGAACCATTTCTCTGAAACTCTAGATGAACATAATGAAAAGAGAGAGAAATACATTAATAATGCAGAGTAAAAATACGCATCCTTTGATGCGTGTTTTTTTAATGGAAATATGGGGAATAATGTAAAAAAGAAAACAGTTTCATTTTTAAACTGTATGTGGTATAGTACAAATTAATGATTATACAACTGACACGAGAAGTGTCGGTTGTATATTTTTTGTGGTGATGTAATGAATGAAAATCAGTATATAGAAAAGCTGAATATTAGAGACGAAATTTTCCCTGAACTCTATCAATATGCAAAAGAAAATAACGTACCTATTATTGATAGTGATGCACTAAACATCGTTAAAAATTTCATCAAGCTAAAGTCAGTAAAGTCGATTTTAGAAGTTGGAACGGCGATTGGTTATAGTGGCTTGCACATGTTGTCGGTCAGTGACGACATTCAACTAACAACAATTGAGTTAAATGAAGCAAGCTATAAAATTGCAAATGAAAATTTTAATACCTATAAAGGGCAAGGTCGAGTGACTAATATTCACGGAGATGCGAAAGAAGTAAGTGTCGATGGTAATTTTGATATGATCTTCATTGATGCATCTAAAGGCAATAATTTATTATTTTTAGAGAAATATAAACCACTTTTAAATCCAGGTGGATTTATAATTGTGGATAATATTTTACTTAGAGGACTCATCGTTCAAGAAACGATTGATAATAAAAATAAAAGAAAACTGAAAGAAAAAGTAGACCGTTTTAATCATTATGTAAAAGAAAATTTCGACCACACGATGTATTTCAACGTTGGAGACGGACTACTAGTAATTACGGTTTAATTTAAAGGAGAAATTATAATGGAACAAAATGTAGGTTTAAATAAAGAATACCCAATGACACAAGAAGGATTTGAGAAATTAGAGAAAGATCTCGAGCATCTTAAAACTGTAAAACGCCCGGAAGTAGTTGAAAAAATTAAAGTCGCGCGTAGCTTTGGTGACTTATCTGAGAACTCAGAGTATGATGCAGCGAAAGATGAACAAGGATTTGTAGAACAAGAAATCTCTAAAATTGAAGAGATGATTCGTTACGCTAAAATCATTGAAGATTCAAAAGATAACACGACTGTACAAATTGGTAAAACAGTTACTTTCGTAGAACTACCAAAAGGTGACGAAGAAGTTTACAAAATCGTAGGTTCAGCAGAAGCAGATCCATTCGAAGGTAAAATTTCTAACGAATCACCAATTGCTCAAGCATTAATTGGTGCTAAGATTAAAGATGAAGTAAACGTACCACTACCAAACGGTAACGAAATGAAAGTGAAGATTACTAAAATTGACTAATCAAACTATAGGTATTATCGGTGCAATGCAACCAGAAATCGATATACTAAAAAAAGATATGTCGATAAAAGACACTACGAAGATTGCTGGGATCGAATATTATTCTGGTGAACTATATGGTAAAAATGTTGTTCTTGTAGAGAGTGGAATTGGTAAAGTAAACGCATCTATCGTTACAACTTTACTTATCCAACAGTTTAATGCGACACTCGTAATCAACACTGGCGTAGCTGGTTCTTTATCTAATAAACTCGATATCACTGATATCGTCGTTGGTAATAGCATGGTCCATCATGATGTTGATGCAACGAATTTTGGTTATGACTATGGTCAAGTTCCTGGAATGCCTCTTCATTATGAAGCTGACAGAAATGCTGTATCAATAGCCGTCAAAGCACTTGAAGAATATGGCGACGTGAACTTCCATAAAGGCTTAATTGTTAGTGGGGATAGCTTCATTGACGATGATAAACGTAAATCGTTTATTTTAAGTGAATTTAGTGAGGCACTTGCGGTTGACATGGAGTCTGCTCCGATTGCGCAAGTATGTCATCGTTTAGAAGTCCCATGTTTAATCATGAGATCTATGAGTGACAAAGCAGATAATAGTGCTGATATGAATTATGAAGAGTTTCTTTTAAAAGCTTGTATTCACTCATCTAACACGGTAAAATTAGTATTAAGGAAACTGTGATAACGGAGGGGTACAATGCTATTCTTAATGATTCTTGCAGTGGTTATTACAACAATCATTGGCTTTTTCGTATACAAGGATACTGAAGCGGAAAAATTAGAGATTGAAGAGTAATTTAATGGCGCCTATATATTAGGCGCTTTTTTGTATTAAATTTAAAACGAGGATACTAGTATGAAAAAATTAATTGAAAAGTACTTTTTACCAAGTGAATATGTAAATCGTTTTTCAGACATCACATTAGAGATGTTAAAAGATAAAAACAAGAAAGCAGTCATGATTGATCTTGATAACACGATGGTTGCTTTCGATGACCCAAATGCGAACGATGAAGTGCTTGATTGGATTAAAAAGTTAGAAGAAAATGGAATTGAAGTTCTAATTTTATCTAACGGAAATCGTAATCGTGTGGAAAAATTTGCAGTACCACATGATTTAAAGTTTATTCATAGTGCAAGAAAACCACTTATGAAGAACTTCCATTTAGGACTACGCATGTTGAATGTGACGAAAAAAGAGGTTGTTATGGTTGGAGATCAACTCATGACAGACGTGTTAGGTGCGAACAGAGTACGCATGGACTCTATACTTGTCTTGCCTATTAAAGACAAAGATGGATACGCAACGTTATTAAATAGACGCTTGGAACGTATTGTAATGAAATGGATGGACAATAAAGATCTCATTAACTGGAGGGGAAATAGTGACAACGTATAAATGTATTGGTTGTGGAGCAACGCTTCAATCAGAAGATAAAACAGCGCCAGGGTTTGTACCAGCAAATAGACTGACAGAAGAAGATGTAATTTGTCAAAGATGTTTCAGACTTAAAAATTATAATGAAACACCAGATGTCATGATGGAATCAGGAGAATTCATGGCAATGTTAAACTCAATTTATGAGAAAGAGGGTATTGTACTTAAAATCATAGATGTATTTGACTTTAAAGGCAGCTTAATACCATCATTCAACAGAATTGTAGGAAATAAGAGAGTAATTGCAGTTATTAACAAGATTGATTTACTACCGAAATCTACGAACATGAACCGTGTGATTTCTAGAGCGAAGAAGATGCTTGCTGATGAAGGGATTACAGCAAATGAAACGATTGCGATTTCAGCAATTAAGGGACACAATCTTGATCAATTACTTAATCTTGTTCGTAAGGAAGCAAAAGGACAGGACATCTATATTGTAGGTACGACGAACGTGGGTAAATCAACGTTAATCAATAAACTGATCGAAGATAGTACTGGAGAGAAAGATGTAATTACGACATCAAATATTCCAGGAACGACTTTAGGGTTAATTGATATACCTATTTCTGAAACACAAAGCTTTATTGATACACCAGGGGTTGTCGTCGATTCACAGATTGCGCACTTTATCTCACCTAAAGATTTAAAAGTGATTATGCCGAAAAAAGAAATTAAGGCGAAGACTTTCCAGTTGAATGAAGGTCAAACACTTTTTATTTCTGCACTTGCACGTGTTGATTTTGTTAAAGGTGAAAGAAGCAGCTTCACGGTCTATGCATCAGATAAAATTAAAATTCATAGAACAAAAACTGAAACTGCGACAGAATTTTATGGTAAACATTACAATACATTACTCGCGCCACCAGAAATCGAACATCCTGTATTAATTCTTGATGCTGAAACCGTATCATTTAGAACGACTGAGCGAAGTGATGTGTTAATCAGTGGCTTAACGTTTGTATCCGTCGATGAAGACGTTGAGATAGACGTAACAGTTCCTAAAGGAGTAGAAGTTTCACTTCGTCCGTCTGTATTTAAAGGAGTGTAATTATGAATTTTGCAGTAATTGGACATCCCATTGCACATTCATTTTCACCATTTTTACACCAGGTGAATTTTAAAGAAAATAATGATGATCACAGGTATAATACTATTGACGTTAATCCAGATGATATAAAATATATTAGAGGCATTACTAAAATGCATGAGCTTTCTGGTTTTAATGTCACAGTGCCACATAAAGAAACAATCATGCCATATTTAGATGAAATCGATGAAAGTGCACTTACTATTGGAGCAGTAAATACTGTAAAAATTGTGGATGGAAAGTATATAGG
>Ga0079226_10004133_pt1 | contig 11080 bp, 8 predicted proteins | sample Poulit2014_FD_76345 | JGI IMG/M metagenome (GOLD analysis project Ga0079226, IMG submission 76345) | Agricultural soil microbial communities from Georgia to study Nitrogen management - Poultry litter 2014 | ecosystem: Environmental > Terrestrial > Soil > Agricultural land | place: USA: Georgia...
ATTGATTTTTATTCGATTAATTAAAGCACAGATTAGCGCTGTAATTTAAATTCATATTCGGTACTCACCGAGATCGCTTGCGCCACCCCGTTGACAATATAGGGCTTCATACGCACCTGTTTGGCAACGCGAATCGCCTCTTTATCTAAAATATCATGCCCTGATGATCGCGCAAGATGCACATCGGCCACATGTCCCCGCTCATCAACTTTTAAAATAAGTTTCACCACGCCCGACATACGGCGCATTTTTGCTGCTCGCGGGAAGTTCGGTGCGGGCTGATTGAGAAGCTCCATTTCAGAGTCGCTAATTACGCGATTTTCCACCCGTTTGGATTGGCGTTTTTGCTCCGTTTTGGGTTTAGGTTGCGCTTTTTTAGGTTTCGGCTCTGCCTTTTTCACCACCTTTTTTGGCTTAACGATTTTCGGCGCTTCCGGCGTCGGTTTCTCCGTTGTGATGATCTCCTCTTTTTTCGGCTCGATCACAGGGTTTGGTTCAGGCGTTGGCTCGGGCTCTTTAATCGGCTCCGGCGTCTCATCGACTCGCTCATCGATCACTTCAGGCTCTTCGGGTTCATCCGGTAAAAGCTCCTCCAAAGGAGGCATGTCATCCTCACGCATCTCCTCTGGATTTGCCTCATTAAGGAGCTCTTCATCATCATGTTGATGGGTAATCTCATCGGCCGAATCAACGCCCGCAAGCGTAATAGTATGCATCACAAGCCCAGAAGGATTGGTGGAAATTACCACCTCTTCCTGATGAAACGGTGACATCGTGGTAAAGCCGTAAATCACCCCGCCATGAAAGAGCGATACCGCTAAAATTGCGAGGATCACCGGCGCTTTATGAATTCGAGTTTGCTGACCAGTCAACATAATGATTCCTATTTGGGTTCCTAATAAAAGATGAAATATTCGTTCCGTTTTACATTCCATTAACGGTAATGAGAATTATTAACATTTCTGCTTGAGTTGTCAATACAAATAGCAATGAATCTCATTTAATTTATTTAATGCACCATTCGCGATGGAGGATAATCGCCTGAAAGTAAATGAGTAAAGCCGATGTTTGCAGAGCTTAACAATTTGAAATTTAAAATATTTCCGATTCCGCGCTACAATAATGAGACCTCGTGCCCGTCACCTCGTTAAATCGATGGGCGCTGTGTTCGTTTCAACCCCCTCGATTTAAGGAGCCCGCCGACTTTTATGAAACTCTTCGCGACGTTCTCTTCGCTCTACATTGCCACGCTTTTTATGCTGTTTGGTAATGGTCTATTAACCACCTATCTCGCCCTCGATCTTGGCCAAAAAGAGGTGAGTGAGCTCTTAATTAGTAGCCTCACCACCGCCTATTATGCCGGCCTTGTGATCGGCGCTAAGTTTGGACATAAATTGATTGCGCGCGTTGGGCATATCCGAAGTTATGTAGCCGCATCGGGCGTTACGGCGGCGGCTGTGTTGATGATTGCGCTCATCGATTACATCCCCTTTTGGATTGCGATTCGCTTTATTACGGGGCTAGTGATGATGTGCCAATATATGGTGATCGAAAGCTGGCTCAACGATCAGGCGGAACCTGAAAATCGCGGGCGCGTCTTTGCCTTTTATATGGCGGCGACCTATCTAGGGATGATGCTCGGCCAATTGGTATTTCTGCTCTTTGATACGATCGATGTGCGGATTTTAATGATTGTATCGATCTTCTTTTCGCTCTGCCTTATTCCGCTTGCCGTCACCCGCGCCATTCACCCAACGCCCCTTAAAGCGGCACCTCTACAGATTTTTCACTTTATCCGCCAAATTCCGCAGGTACTAATCATTACCGCCGTTGCTGGCATGTTGACCGGCTCTTTTTATGGATTGGGGCCGCTCTTTGCAAGCCGTATGGAGCTTGGAACGCAAGAGGCCGGGGTTTATATGGCGCTCTGTATCGGCGCAGCTTTTGTAATTCAGTGGCCTCTTGGCTATCTCTCGGATCGCGTGAATCGTCTGCGTCTGATCACCTTTATCTCGCTTTTGATTGCGGGATTAACGCTGGCGATGAACCTTCCGATTTTGCATATTCCGCTACCTCTCTACCTCATTTTGTTTTTAGGCATTGTGGCCGCTTCCCTCTTATTTACCCTCTATCCACTTTCTGTAGCGATCGCCAATGACAACGTCAGCGCGGAAAAACGGGTCTCGTTAAGTGCGATTTTACTGGTGCTATTTGGGATTGGCGCCGGGATTGGCCCCCTCATTGCGAGCTACTTTATGCAACGCTTTGGCGGTACCGGGCTTTATCTCTTTTTCTTCTTTGGTGCCTTTAGCGTGATTGGGCTCAACCTTCTTAAAGCGAGCCGCCGTCTTGAAAAAGCCCCGGAAGAAGCCCTTCCCCACGTTATTATGCCCGATGGCCATACATCGCCGATCTCAGCCGCGCTTGACCCCCGTATCGATGAAGATACCGTGAAAGAATATATGGAAAACGAAGAGGCACAACAGATTAAAGAGGTGCTCCTTGGCGAGATCGAAGAGGCGCAGATCGAAAAAGAGAAACGTAAACCTGAACGCTACCCATTAGTACCGATTGCGGAAGCCTACCGTTATGATCAATTCGTAAAATCGGTGATTGAAGCATCACATTTAGAGGAATTACCTGAAAATGATCAATATTTGAACGTAAAATAGTGTAAGCCTCTTACACTATTTGGGTAAATTAGGGTAAAATGGCGACAATTTGACGTACATTACAATCGCCCACTTAATTCTCGTTTATCGTGAGCGGATATAACAATAAATACAGTCGTCAAATGTGGTAGACGGGAGTCTATTGAAACCGATTGCAAAAAATGGAAACAGTACGAATATGTCAGAGGAAAAAACTAATACGGTACGCGAAGGCAAAATTAAACACCCTATCTTGATGGAACAGAATCAATATATTTCGTTGCCGGGACAGATCAAAAATTCGATTCTCGAAGATATTTTAAATGGCGAATTAAAGCCTGGTGAGAAGATTACCGAAGAGGTCTATGCGAAAAAATTGAAAGTGAGCCGTGCGCCGGTTCGTGAAGCAATTTTGATGCTCATTACTGAAGGGGTGGCCCATAAAATTGAGAACCGAGGCACATTTTTATATGAACACAACCTCGAAGAGATCCTCGATCTTTATGCCTTTAAACGCTATATCGAAGTGCGTGCACTAGAAAAAGTGGAAGACAACGAAGATCTCACCGACATTTTAGATAAGATGGAATATCACGCCCAACAGATGGTGATCGATCTTGACGATCTTAATCATATCTCACAGCACAACTATCTCTATCATTTCGAGCTCGTTAAGGCCGCTAATAGTCGCGTTTTAACCAATATGTATCCCTCATACTATGTCTCGATCAACTTTATTCAACATGAGAGTTATATGAAGCATCAGAGCCGGGAAAAGGTTCTTCGTAAAGCGCTTGATCAGCACTTTTCTATTGTTGAGCACCTCCGCAATCGCAACTTTGATCGCGCGAAAAAGGTCTTTATCCAGCATCATAAAGAGGCTACCGAGCTGATCTTTAGTAACTATGTAAACAACATGTGAATGGGCCGAAAAAGACGAGGCTCTGATTTTAATTTCAACCTCAAAACATCCCAAGCGGATTATAAAAAGCACCCTGTCGTTCTATACGCAGGTGCTTTTTTCTTTGCGATCAGCACAAAAAAGATTATTAAGCCTTTTCTTAATTGTTATAAAATCGCCGTATTATCTTGTTAATACGATATTCTTTTATTTTTTACATGACTTAGGAGTTAATCCTGACGGTTTTTAACCGGCTCTTGATAGAAATTATCCCGTGCATGTTTTGCCCGAGAAAAGATCTCTAAAATGGTATCGCGATCTTTCTCATCTAACGCCTCTTTTAAGGTATCGAGCTTTTTCTGATAGGCGACCAGCACTTCCAAAATCGATTCGCGGTTCTGCAGGCAGATGTCTGCCCAGAGCGCAGGGTCTGATGCTGAGATACGAGTAAAATCACGAAAGCCCCCTGCCGCAAACCGGAAAATCTCCGCCCGATCGTCTAAATTTGCGAGCGTATCGACGGTACTAAAGGCTAATAGATGGGGAATGTGCGAGGTTGCCGCCAATACCTGATCATGATGTTTTACGCCCATCTCTTCGGTGATTGAGCCCGCCGCTTTCCACATATCGCGAATGATCGTTACCGCTTCATGATTGTTATTAATATGCGGAATAATGAGCGTACGGCGCCCGTGATAGAGCGTATCAAAACTGTTTTCAACGCCGTGCTTTTCCGTCCCGGCAATGGGGTGAGCGGGGACAAATCGTCCTGGTAATTCCCCCAATCGCGCCTCAATATCACGCACCACCGAGCCTTTCGTTGAGCCCACATCGGTAATTACCGCCGCCGGTTTTACCACCGGCATAATGGTCGCCATCACCTCCGCCATAACGGTGATCGGCGTTGCGAGCACAATAATGTCAGCCAGCGCCGCCGCTTCGGCTAAATCGGTATAGATCTCATCTGCGACTCCCAACTCTTTCGCTTTCGACAGCGCCTCTTCATTGGCATCATAGGCGATCACTTTTCCCACTGCGTTAGCGCTTTTGAGCGCTCTAGCGAGCGATCCGCCGATCAAGCCAATCCCGACAATACAGAGCGTCTCTACAAAAAAAGGTTTGGAGAGTTCTATCTTCATGAAAATTCTATCCTCTATTGATAAACGATCGCCACAAATCGTGGCAGACAATGAATTTAAAGTGTACTCGATTGAACGCCTCTCTGCCAATCTTTCCACCCCGTTTGACCATAAAAAAGCCCCGCAAGCGAGCTCACAGGGCGATTAAGGCATATGAATAAAGCGTACCAATTACAGATCGTGGAAATCACCGGGCTCATAAAATGAGCGATCCGCCAATTGAATGTGCGTCCCTTTCGGCACCCAAATATCGGTTTGTGGGGGAATGGCGCGGCGGTTATTGCGAATATTGGCAAGCCACGCAGGATTTAAGCGAATCAATTCCGCATCTTCAATTCCGATTTTTGATGAGAGTTCTTGCACCGTCATCGGTTTTGTCAGGCGAATCCCCTCAATCGCGGGATATTTTTTAGGATTAATATCGGCAAAATAGCGTTCTGGAGATTTTGCAATCTTCTTCGCCGCTAAAAATTCAGCATAAAAGTTTCGTGAGGCAAAGCCAAACCGATCCCCTTTATAGTTCCACACAATCTCACCGATATCATCGCCATGGGCATCACGCGCTTTTAAAACGCCGCCCAAACCATGATTGTATGAGGTGATCGCAAGCGGCCACGATTCGGCCACTGTATAAGAATCTTTTAAATAATTGACCGCCCCTTTCGCTGCTACAAATGGGTCAAAACGTCCATCGTAGGTTCCGCGATACATCGGCATATAACTTTGCGCGGTACGCGGCATAAATTGCCACATACCACCCGCGCCCACCGTTGAGCGAGCATGATTTTGGAACGAAGATTCAACGTGCGGTAGATAGGCAAGCTCTTTGGGAAATCCGGCCTCTTCAAAGAGTTTTTCAAAATGAGGGAGATAGTAATAACTCTCCTCTAATCCCGCTTTAAAGGAATTTTTCAGGCCGCGCTGTGTGCGTAATCGATCGGCAATGCCGGCAAGTTTATCGCCATGCCCTTTCGATTTAATCAGCTTTAATAGTTTTGCTTCGTCCGGTGTTAGGGGAATTTTTGAGTGTTGTTTCTCTTCTAAACTTAACAGAGTATTATAGAGCGCGTCACGTTTTTGGCTAATCGCCACCTTCTCAGAACGAGGCAGTTTTTCCGTCGCGTAGATAAGATCCATGTAGGTATGATCGTGAAAGATAACCGTATCTTCATCCCATTTTGAGTAGACATCCTCCCAAAACGTCACCATCGGCTTCATCGATTCTGGCTCACTAAAATGGGGCTCTTTCGTGCTGCACCCCATCAAAATCAGCGCCCCAACTCCGGCGCATAACAATTGCCACGTCCTCATCTACTCCTCCGCGTTTATTGCTCACTTTATGCATGAGGCAATCCCTCACACAGACCCAATCGTTTATTATATCGCAAAAAGTAAACGCACCCCGAAAGATGCGTTAAGTTCTCTATGATTTTGTCAGATCGACCGTTTTTAGATCATCTCTTTTGCACGCTCAATGGCAGCTAAGACCTGTTTCGGCGCCGTACCACCAAAGTGATCACGGGCAGCAACCGAGCCTTCAAGCGTGAGATAATCAAAGACATCATCGCCAATCAAATCCGAGAAGCCTTGCAGTTCAGATAGGCTCATCTCCGCTAAATCGCGTTTTGTATCAACCCCTAAACGCACTGCATTTCCCACCACTTCGTGAGCGTTACGGAACGGCATGCCTTTACGCACAAGGTAATCGGCAAGGTCGGTTGCGGTGGCAAAGCCAAGTTTCGTACGGTTGTACATATTCTCTTTTTTACTTGAGATCGCCGGAATCATATCAGCAAAGGCGCGCACGGAACCAAGCACCGTATCAACGGTATCAAAGAGCGGCTCTTTATCTTCTTGGTTATCTTTATTGTACGCAAGCGGCTGGCTCTTCATCAGTGTTAACAGCGAGAAGAGATGGCCATATAGACGCCCTGTTTTCCCGCGCACTAATTCAGGCACATCCGGATTTTTCTTTTGCGGCATGATCGATGAACCGGTACAGAATCGATCGGGCAGATTGATAAAATCAAACGCCGGCGTTGCCCATAATACAAGTTCTTCAGAAAAACGTGATAAGTGCATGCCTAAAATCGATGCTGCTGCGGTAAATTCAATGGCAAAGTCACGATCGGAAACTGAATCGAGTGAGTTTTCAGTCGGCCCATCAAAGCCTAACAATTTCGCACTTAAATGACGATCGATCGGATAGGTGGTTCCCGCTAAAGCCGCCGCTCCTAAGGGTGAGCGATTCATACGCTGACGGCAATCGGCAAAACGTGAACGGTCGCGCTTAATCATCTCAAACCACGCCATTAAATGATGGCCAAAGGTGATCGGTTGGGCAACTTGTAGATGGGTAAAACCTGGCATAATGGTGTCATATTCACGCTCAGCCACAGTTAAAATACCCTCTTGAAGGCGTTTTAATTCCGCATCGACACGATCGATCTGATTGCGCAGCCAAAGACGGATATCGGTGGCCACTTGGTCATTACGTGAGCGCCCGGTGTGAAGCCGTTTTCCCGCAATACCAATCTTATCGGTTAAGCTCGCTTCAACGTTCATGTGAACATCTTCAAGCTCGATCGACCAGTTAAAATTCCCGGCTTCAATCTCCGCTTTTACCGCCGCTAATCCCTCTTTAATGAGATTGAAATCCTCTTCCGTAAGAATGCCTTGGGTGTAGAGCATCTCTGCGTGCGCAAGCGATCCCGCGATATCTTCGGCATACATGCGCTGATCAAAATCAACCGATCCTGTGAACGCCTGCACAAAGGCATCGGTACTCTCCGAGAAACGTCCACCCCACTGGGTATTTACTTTTTGTGACATAATTTTAATAAAACCTTTTAACTAATAGTGTAATGGGAGATGCACTTCAACGGTGGTCCCCCGTTTTTCGCCCCCAGAATGGATTGCAATCGATCCATTATGCTCTTCAACAATCTTCTTCACAACGGCTAATCCTAACCCAGTTCCCTTGGTTTTTGAAGAGACATAGGGTTCAAACATCTTTTCAGCGGTCTCTTGGCTAATTCCAATCCCATTATCCGCCACTGAAAGTGCGAGCGTTTTGTCATCAATTTGGTCAAGCGAAACGATCACTTCACCATCGGTCGCGCCGGACTCTTCAAGCGCCTCAACGCTATTTTTTAAGAGATTGTGCAATAGCTGACGCAACCGAATTTCATCGCCAATGGTATATAGAGGCGTAGGGTATTTTATAAGCTTTGTACTAATTTTCGCAAGTGAGTCCTCATAAAGATAGAAGACATCTTCCACAAACTGGTTCATCTCAAGCTGTTTAAGATTTAATTTCGGCGCACGGGCATATTGGCTAAAGGCATTCACCATCTCTTTCATGGCGTTCACTTGCGTAATGATCGTTTTGGTGGATTTTTCAACAAGCGCTTCCGATTTTTCATCAAGTTTACCAGCAAGCTTAAGTTGCATGCGCTCGGCGGAGAGCTGAATCGGCGTTAAGGGATTTTTAATTTCATGAGCCAAACGGCGCGCCACCTCTCCCCACGCGGCTTCCCGCTCGGAATTAATCAGCTGAGTAATATCATCAAACACCACAATAAAGCCGATTAAAACGCCCTCAGAATCGCGCTGTTCTGAGACGCGAATCGTTAAAATCTGGAGCATTCCATTCACATTGCGGGTGATCTCCGTGCGCTGATTCTCTTTGGTATCCACTTTTGAAATAAGCTGCACGAGCGTTTCGATAAAACTGCTCAACCCCTCTGGAATCGCCTTGTGCTCATAGACATGAATCGCTTGGAGCGCCTCCGAGCCCACCGATAAAATCGACAGCGCTGACTCATTAAAGGTCCGAATATAGCCCCGATTACTAATCACCAAAACCCCTGATGAGAGGTTTGAGAGAATCGTCGCAAGGTAAGCCCTCTGCGCTTCAAGAAGACGTTGGGAGGATTTTTCCGCATCGTGAGATTCCCGCAATTTTAAGACCATTTCATTAAACGAATGGGTTAAAAACCCAATCTCATCATTGGATTTAACGCGAATCGTACGATGGAAACGCCCCTCAGAGATCGATTTCGTCGCAAGCGATAGCCGCGTAATTGGATTGACGAGGCGACGAGAGGCAAAAAATGAGCCCCCGAGCGCGAGTAAAATCGAAAGAAAAGTCACCATCGAGAGTAGAAACAACATATTGTCTTTTAGCGGCCCTCGCAGCGCTTTATATTGTTTATACTTTTCAACGGACTCCTGAGTCGATTCACCCAGTGTCGTGTAATATTGTGGAATTTCATAAAAGGCCTGAATGATACGCGGATTGTCCTGCCCCACTTTAATAATCACGCGAACGCGCATATCGCCATTAACAAGCGGCTCAAGCCAAACATAATCCATGCCCTGCATTACCGAAATCAAAATGACGTTATCGGGGCGTTCTGGCAAAATCTGATTAATATCTTTCGAACTTGCGGCAAGATAGCGCCCATGCTGATCAAACACCGCAATATCCATCGCATTAACCTCAGAGCGGAGGCTCTCAATTTGATAGGCCAAATCCAAATAGGAGAGATAAGCCACGCGATTGCCCACATATTGGGTAATCTGTAACGCATCTAAGCGCCGAGTTTCCAGCGCCGATTGCGCAAGGGCGAGCGCATCATCAAAGCCTTTATCAAGCGATTCATCAAACCAACTATCAATGCTTCGTGTTAAGAGCGCACTCGAAAAGACAACAAAGAGCACGATCGGAATGATCGAGAGCCCCGAGAAAAAGAGCATCATCCGCGCATTAAGACGCGAACCCACCCGCCGCTTGCGAACGCTCGACACCAGTTGTAATAGATAATAGAGAATCTGGAAAAGAAGCAGTAAAAAGAGCACCACACCGGCGATCACAAGCCAGGTGTAATTTTTTGTGTAGAGAGCAACCGATTCCATCGAACGCGCCATCAGCGCTAAAATCACAATGAGAAAGACTGACAGCAATAAGAAGGGGACAAATCCGTTTTTCTTCAATAGTTTCATTACGGCACACTCCAGCGATACCAGCCCGAATTTAATCCCCAACGACTCGACAAATAGGCCGGAATACGAAGCGGTGCGGGAAGCGCTTCAATATCGAGCCAAAGCTTTAAAAGCCCTTGATATTGCCGATCCTCATCACGCTCTAGGGTAAATTTAAAATTTTGAATTTCAGAAATTTGCGCAAGCGCCAGACTCAGTGTCGGATGGCTCGATTGCGTATTATTAATCAGATCGCGCACCACAAATTGTTTCGAGAGCGCGTGATATTTAAGGGCGTAACGAAATTTATGCTCCGCCACCACATTGGTCAGCCCTAGTACCAAGAGCTCCGAGACTTTTAGCTCGTAATTAAAGGTGAGCGGAATTCCGTTATAGAGCATGTCGATCTGCTCGCGGCTCATGGTAATTGTTGAATCCGCTGAGAGCTGTATGCGATTTTTGGGCAAGGCTTTCGCCTCAACGCTATTGATCACAAGCTCCGATTCCGCCGCGACCGCGAAAAAATTTAAGGCGAAAAGAGAGAGCATGACCATTAAAACCCCCTGTCTAATCTGCTCTCTCATCGTGATCCTCGTTACGCTTTTTTCTCTAATAACGCATAATAAAACCCATCCATTCGCGCCGCTTTATCAAGATAGATCGGAAGAATCTGCACCCCGTAATGTTGCGCCTCGCCCCCATCGACTTTGATCGGCACCGAGATCGCATCCGTACGGCCTTCCATAAATTGATAGAGCTGCGCTTCATTTTCCTCTTTTAACACCGAGCAAGTCGCGTAAAGCAGGCGACCACCGGGTTTAAGTAACGTCCATGCATGCTGTAAAATCGCCTGTTGCGTTTTGGCAAGCTCGGCAATATCACTCTCTTTGCGCAGGCGTTTAATATCAGGGTGACGATGCAAAATTCCCGTCGCTGAACAGGGTACGTCGAGCAAAATTTTATCAAACAGCGTGCCACTTTCATAAAGCGAGGCATCTGCCGCTTCAATCGTAACATAGTCTGGCAATTCACCGACTGCGCGAATGATATTCTCTTTCACACGCTCTAAGCGGCGTTCTGATTGATCAATCGCGACAAGTTTTTCGGGCGTTGCAAGCTCTAAAAGTGCGGTGGTTTTCCCGCCCGGCGCTGCACATGCATCTAAAATCGTTTCCCCCTCTTTAGGTGATAAAAGCGTAGCCGCAAGTTGCGCTGAGGCATCTTGAACCGTTACTGCGCCTTTATCAAAATGGGGAAGATCATGGACATTGATCGCTCTATCGAGCACAATTGCACTTTTCACAAATTGATGAGCATACGCCTCAATCCCTTCCGCGCGCAGCATAAAGAGATAGATATCCCGAGTGAAAAAGCGCGGATTTACCCGAAGCGTCATCACTGCA
>Ga0079226_10004134_pt1 | contig 11078 bp, 11 predicted proteins | sample Poulit2014_FD_76345 | JGI IMG/M metagenome (GOLD analysis project Ga0079226, IMG submission 76345) | Agricultural soil microbial communities from Georgia to study Nitrogen management - Poultry litter 2014 | ecosystem: Environmental > Terrestrial > Soil > Agricultural land | place: USA: Georgia...
ATAAATAATTTTAATAAATAATAAAGTAAATCTTTTTTATTTTCATATCGAATATTAAATAGGGTATAATATAAAAAGTACTATTTAATATAGGAGGAAATAAAATGATAGATTATAGATACGATACACAATTATTAATTGAAGGCAATAATCTAAACGAAGATGAAATAAATGATTATTTTAGACAAAACTTTGATGGAGATTGTCTTTTAGCTGTAGGCGATGAAAATTTAATTAAAATTCATTTTCATACAAATACACCTTGGGAAGTATTAGAATACTGCTCATCCCTAGGGGAAATATTCGATATAGTTATTGAAGATATGGATAGACAATCAAGAGGTTTAAAAGGTTAATATATTTATAATAGACGGTTTATCCGTCTATTTTTTTATGAAAACAAACAAAAAAGCGAAACTTATCTAGTAGGATAAATTTCGCTTTTTAAAAAGTTTTTAGATAGAAATCTTTTATTAAATACTTATATAAGGGAAAAAGTTTACTGTATCTTATAAAGATATAGTTATGATTTTATAAAGAACAAAACAATAAACAATTTACTTTTATTATACTATGAGATAAATATATAAACATTGATTCAAATCACAGTATAAATAATTTATATAGGTTATAATTATATTAATAAATCAATACAACCTCAAGTGTATTGATATTACTCAATTGTTATATATATTTCTCAAAATGGATTTGAGGTAATAAATTAGAAAAAGTGGATATCGTTGTTCTAAGAAATCTTGAAACTAAAAGAAAGCTTTAAAATTTACTTTATCCTTTTATTTACAAGATTGTTACATCGATTGTGAATACAGTCGTGTGTACTACTCTCCAAAATAATATCGACAGCGAAAAAAAGATACCATAATATCTAAAGTACTTATAATGTGCTTAACACACTGCAAATAAAAATGTGTTATTAATATCAATATAAAAAAGATATTCACTCGCACTGCTAAGTAATTAACAGTGACTAATCTATCCTCTAAAAAGACAGTCTTAAATGGCTGTCTTTTTTTGTTGTGTCTTTTATATTTCTAATATAAAAAATTAACTATGTTATAATTAAATATAAGAAAATATTTAACTAGTTTTAATTAGGAGGTTTATATGAAAATTAGAAATATAAATTTTATTATAGCAGCTATGATAATAGCATCAACTTTAATAATACCTAAAATTTCTCATGCAGCAGGTAATAATATATATGTAGAGAGAATTTATGGCTCAAATAGATATGAAACAGCAATTAAAATAAGCCAAAGAGATTTTGATATGGCTACATATGCAGTAGTAGCTAGTGGAGAGAAGTATGCAGATGCTCTAGTGGGAGGAACATTAGCAGTTCAAGGGGATGGTCCTATATTTTTAACTAGTAAAAATGCTATAGATAACTCTACTCTTAAAGAATTAAAAATGTTAAATGTAAAAAAAGTGTTTCTACTAGGCGGTGAAAACACTATATCGAAAACAGTGGAAAGAGAAATTTCTAAAATAGCTAAAGTAGAGAGACTAACAGGAAAAGATAGATTCGATACAGCTAATATGATAGCAACAGCAAGATATAAAATATCATTTCCTCACTTTGAAAATGCCATGGGGGATTTAAGTGCTGCTATATCACCAGATTCTTTTGCAGATGCCTTAACAGCTGCGCCTTTTGTAGCTCAGTTAAAGACCGATGCAGATATATATACATATCTTAATTTTTATGGAAATTCACTTCCTCCTTATATGGTAATTGGTGGACATAAATCAGTTCCAAAATTAAGTAGTGAACAATATAGAATTTATGGCTCAAATAGATATCATACAGCAGTTGAAGTCGCTAAAGCTTATAAAACATATTTAAATAAAGATATTAAAACAGTAGTTTTAGCTAGTGGAGTAAATTATCCAGATGCCTTAGCCTCAGCACCTTTAGTAGTAAATCAAGAAGCTGTACTTTTGCTTACTTCAAAAGATAGATTATCTGAAGAAACTAGAAGATATATAAAGGATAATAAAATTCAAAGAGTTATAATAGTAGGCGGTAATAACTCTGTTTCAAAACAAGTAGTAAGAGATATAAAAAATATAGATTTTAGTCAAAATGAAAAAATAGTTGTTGAAAATCCAACTTTGCCAAAATCTAAATAATATAAATTTAGCCTAGTTATACTAGGTTTTTATTTTTATAAATATTGTAAGTAATTAAAAGTAAAATTTTTTAAAAATCTTAGATATGATATAATATTTATATAAATAAAAAACTTTCAGGAGGAGATTTATGAGAACGATAATTACAATGTTGTTAGATCATAAAGAAAAAGTAATTAAAGTACCTATGTTTTGTATATTTGCAGTAATCCTTGTGTACTTACTTTATAGATTTTTTAAAGATAACTCTGTAATGAAGTATCTACCAGGATATGTACTTATAATATTATCAGTATTTACTTTAATATTTGGACTTGTCAAATTTACATCCTATATAGGTATATACTCCTTGGAATGGTTCGTAATATGCTTGACATCAGGACTAGTTTCATTATTATATGCACGATTACTCGATGTGAAATCTAACAAAAATTAAATTATACGATAAGAAGGGTTGAAGTATGGGAAAAAAAATTGCAGCTTTTTTCGATATTGATGGCACTTTAACTAGAGAAGCACTAATGATTAAGCACTTTAAACAATTAGTTAAATATGAAGTTATAGATGAATCAGTATGGAATGAAAAAATAAAACCAGTATATGAAGCCTATGATCAAAGGTTTAAAGAATATGATAGCTATTTATATCTAATCGCTCAAATATATAAAGATAAATTAAAAAATATAAATAAATATTTTAACCAATATATAGCAGCAAATGTAGTAGATAAAAATTGGAATGTAGTTTACAAATATACTAGAAATAGAATTGAATATCATAAAGAGAATGGTCATCTTATATTTTTTATATCAGGAAGTCCAGATTTTCTAGTAGAGGAAATGGCTAAAAAATACGGTATAACAGATTATAAAGGTACTACTTACCTTACAGATGATAATAATAATTTTACAGGCGAGCTAATACAGATGTGGGATAGTAAGAGCAAAAGAAAACAAATGTTAGAGTTCATCGATAAATACGATATAGATATTGAAAAATCTTATGCTTATGGAGATACTTCAGGTGATTTTTCAATGTTAAAAAAGATGAAACACGGTATAGCTATTAATCCAACTAAAGAATTATTAGAACTTATTAGAAATGATGAAAAAGCAAAAAATACAGTTGATATAATTGTCGAAAGAAAAGATGTAATTTATAATTTAAGTCCAGATGTTAGGATTCTGGACATATGATAAAACGGAAAATAATTATTAAAGGATTTTTATTATTGACAGCAGTAGTTTTAATGGCATGTTCAAAAAAACCAAATTCTGAATTTAATAAAATTAAAATTTCAGATGAAGCTATTGAATCTATAACTAAATTAGAAGAAAGTACGGATTATAGATTTTTAGGAGATTTTTATCCATTTATTAAAGGTACGAAATATACTTATGAAATAAATTACGGAAAATTAAAAGGTACAGTAATTTCTTTAATAGATGATGTCGAAAATAATAGAGCAGAGATAATAGTTGATAATGACGGCAATAAAAAGATAAAGATTTTAGAAAAAAATAGTGAAGGTCTGTTAGGTTATATAGAAGATGATTTATCTAAGGAAAATGATGAATTTACTAAGCCTATGCCAAAATTATCAACCTACTATATAAAAACTCCGTTTATAGATAATAATAGATGGTCATTGCCAGGAGAGGATATAAGATATATTTCTGACACTCATTTAAAACTATCGCTAAAAAATAATAAAGAGTTAAAGGTTATAGAAGTCGTAACTGAATATAAAGAAAAAAATTATAAAGATTATTTGAAAGAATATTACGCAGAGTCGATAGGTTTTATAGGCTCAATTTATAATGAAAATGGACATATAACAACTACATCATTAAAGACAATAGAATTAAAATAAGAGCATGAAATTCATGCTCTTTTTAATTGAGTTTTTTTATTTCGCTATAAAATCTAGACTGTCTACATTCTTGAAAATTTCTTTTTGTCGGCGCTATTAAATATAGATTATATTTAGCTCTAGTCATGGCTACATAAAATAATCTGCGTTCTTCTTCTATTTCATCCTTCCTTTCCTCATAATCTAAGGATTGAGGCTTCATAGGAAATTCTCCATCGACTAAATCTATTACAAATACGCTATCATACTCCAGTCCTTTAGATTGATGAACAGTAGATAATGTAATATTTGAATTTGAGTTTAATGACATTTTATTAATAGCTTTTATCTCTTTAATTTTTATAATCATATCTTCATAGCATTTACAGTCTTCAAAAATCGACATATAAACTTCGATTAAAAAATTTAAACTTATATTATCTTCATCTAAATAAGATTTGTTTTTTATATACTCTCCATATCCTAGTTCAAAGAATATATAGTCTAAAGCTTTTGGTATATCATATTTTTCTATTTTCTTAAAATCTCTTTTTAATTTCATATATTTTCCCATATAAAAATCATTTATACCAGGTTCATCAAGTAATCTATCGAATATATTCATATATGGATTATAGGTGTCTAAAGGTTTTAAAGAATTTTTTCTTATGTAGGCATTTAATTTATAGTAAATTTTTTCGAATAAATTTATACTCGTCTGATTTTCAGAAAAAGCTACTATATCTAAAACATCATAAAGAATTTTATGTTTTAAAAAGTCGTTTTTTTGTAGATTATTATGAAAATCTATATTATTTTTATTTAAATAATTCATAAGAGCTAAAGCTGAGATATTATTTCTGTAAAGTATAGCTATATCTTTATTTAAATCATCCTCTTGTAATTTCCTAATAGTCTTTAGTATATATTTATATTGAGATTTTATAGTCTTACACTTTACAAGAGATACAGGTATGGATATATTACTATCTGTATATATATCTTTATCAAATCTCTTAGTATTATTTTTTATGAATTTATTAGATATCTTAACTATATCTTTTGTAGAACGGTGGTTTTGTTCTATAAAAAAATTAGTGAAATTTTTATACTCTTTATCTATATTAAGTAGTATCTTAGGATTTGCACCTCTGAAACCGTATATAGATTGGTCATCATCAGCCACTATAAAAAGATTATCCTGTGGCTTAGCGATTAATTTAATAAGCTCCATTTGAACAAAGGAAGTATCTTGACCTTCATCTAATTGAATATATAAAAATTTATTTCTTACAAAGTTTAAAAGTTTTTCATCTTCTAACAATATTTCGAGACAAAGGTTTACCATATCGTCAAAATCAATAAAGTAATGTTCTTTTTTGAAATTCTCATATTCTCTATATATTTTATTAAAATTTAATATTTTAAATAGTTCTTTAGTTTTATCAATATCTATCATAGAATTTTTTATATAACTATAATATGTAAAAAACTTTTCTAGTTCATCATCTTTTACATACTCATTATTGATATCTAAAAATATTTTTCTTACTACATTATATTTGTTATATTCGTTACTTCCTTCTATAACAGTCAATTTTCTATGATTTATTTTTAAATAATATCTTATTATATAATAAGAAAAGGCATGAATAGTTAAAAACATTGGAAACTGTCTAATATCCATATCTTTAGCCATTTCTTTAAATCTTTCTTTCATATCTACTGCTTGAGATTTACTAAAAGTTAAAGATAAAATTTTTTCAGGTTTAATTTTCTTTTCTTCTATTAAGTAGATTATACGATTTAATAATACTGTAGTTTTACCAGCGCCTGGAACTGCCAAGACAAGAGCTGGACCATTAAAATGTTTTTTTGCTTTTTCTTGTTCAATAGTAAGTTTCATATTATTCCTCCAAATAGATTATAACATTAAATACTAAAATCCTATAAATTTGAGTAACTGAGTATTATATAGTAAAATATAAATAAATAAGAAACTCAAAAAAAGGAGTGATAGTTATGCTAATGAATACGTTTATGCAATCTAGAAAATCTGTAAGAGATTTTAAAAGAAAAAAAATAAGTACTAAAGATATTACTTTAATCCAAGGTGCGATTAATACTGTAAATGAAATGTCTAGAAAACATGATGTAGTATTTAGTTTTTACGAAGACGGAAAGTCAGTATTTGAACCACTAGTAGGTAGAGGTGGATATCGTGGAAGAATGATTGAAGCTCCTGCATATATAGCTATGGAACTTTTAAATGAAAGTGAAGAAGCTTACATATTTGGTGCTTTTTATATGGAAGATTTAATAACAAAATTACAAGATTTTGGTTTAGGTTCCTGTTGGGTAACTTTAACAGATGTTGAAGAAGGACTTATGAAATCTGTTTTTAATAAATCAAAAGGCAATGTTCATTTTGCATTAGCTTTAGGTTATCCACTACCTGATATTAATATTGGAATTCAAGAATTTAGTACTAGATTAGGACTTGAAGATTTTATTTATTTTGAAGATTTTGACTCAAGAGCTGATGTAGATATGTTGGAAAATTACGGATTAGATGATTTGTTTTATTATCTAAGATTTGCTCCTTCTACTATGAATAGACAGCCTTGGAGATTTTTAATTAAAAATGATAATATAGAATTATTTATAGAGGACTATAAAGGTGTTGAAAATCTAGTAGATGCTGGTATAATAATGTATTATTATGTTAAACTTGCTAGGGCAAGGGGAATAGATGCTAGATGGTATCTAAATGGTGATAAAGATATTAATAATAAAAAGTTCATCGGAAGAACTAATTTCTAAAATATCTTAATTTAATAAATAAAAATAAGAAGTGGATTATATTTCCACTTCTTTATTTATGTTGGAGGAAGTATGGATTATAGAAGAAGTGACAATTATAAAAAATTAGCCTATGAAGCTTATATACAACAACAGCCTTTAAAAGCTATTGAATTTTTTAATAAAGCTTTAGAATTTAAAAATACAAAAGAAGCGTATAAAAATATTTATTTAAATTTAGCTCAAATATATGACGAATTAGGACAAAATCAAAAAGCTTTAAGCGCTTATAAATATATTGCAGAAAATACAGATTTAAAAGCAACAGGTAATTATGGCATGGCTATGATATACGAAAAAGTAGGGGATAATCAAAAAGCTATAAGACATTATAAGGCGGCTATTTTAATAGATCCGATGTATAGAGATGCTATATTTTTCTTGGCAAATTTATACGATATTATGGGCGATACAAAAGAAGCTATATATTATTACAAGGAGACCATAAAAGTATCTCCATTAGACTATATGGCTTATAATAATTTAGGCTGCATATATGAAGAAGAAAAAGATTATATAAATGCAAAATTAAATTTAGAAAAATCTATAGAAATAAACCCTAAATATTTTAGATCATATTTTAATTTAGGTGTAGTTTATAAGGCTTTAAACGAATACGATAAAGCTTTAGAATATTACTTTAAATCTTTGGATTTAGAAAAGGATTTTCCCGATTGTTATCTAAATATATCAGTTATATATATCGAAAGAAAAGACTATATTAAAAGTATTGAAATATTGACTTTAGGTATAGAAAATAATTTAGATGCCACTAATTTATATTATAATCGTGCCTGTTCAAGAATTCATATAAAAGAAGAGAATTTAGCTTTTAAAGATTTAAAAAAATCTGTAAGCTTAAATCCTGAAATCGTTGCATATGCCTTGAAAGATACTGATTTTCAACCATATTTAAAAGATAAAAGATTTTTAGAAGCTATAAGATAAAAGATGTTGACATATTGGGATATAATCGGTATACTTAATTAGGAATAACGAATATATGGAGGAGAAGATAATATGAGAAAAATTAAAAAATTAATAGCGTTATCTTTAGTTTTAGTTATGTCAGTTGGACTATTTGCATGTAACAACGACAAAAAAACTGAAGAACCAGCAAAACAAGAAGAGACAGCTAAGGACACAGATAAAAAAGCTGAAGGAGAACTATACATATCAGCAGCAGCTAGTCTTAAAGAATCAATGGAAGAAATTGGAGAAGACTTTACTAAAGAAACTGGTATTAAAGTAAACAATAACTTCGGAAGTAGTGGAGCACTTCAAAAACAAATCGAAGAAGGTGCACAAGCAGACGTTTTCGTATCAGCAGGTAAAAAACAAATTAAAGCTCTTGAAGAAAAAGGTCTACTTGAAAATGATTCAATAAAAGACTTATTACAAAATGAAGTAGTAATAATAGTTCCAGAAGCTAAAAAAGGCGAAATTAAAACTCTTGATGATGTAGTTGAAAAAGCTGAAAAAATAGCAGTTGCTCAAACTGATTCAGTTCCAGTTGGACAATATACTAAAGAATCTTTAGATAACCTTAAACTTTGGGATAAAATCGAAGATAGAGTAGTACTTGCTAAAAATGTTAGAGAAGTACTTGCTTGGGTTGAACAAGGAAATGCAGATGCAGGTTTTGTTTACAGAACAGATGCTATGGTTGCTAAAGATAGCGTAGTTATAGGTGAATTAGATCCAACTTCATACAAAGAAGTTATCTATCCAGCAGCTATCGTAAAAGATACAAAAAATAAAGACGCTTCACAAAAATATCTTGACTTCTTAAACTCAGATACAGCTAAAAAAGTATTTGAAAAAAATGGTTTCAAGGTAAAATAATATGAATATTTCAGAGCCTATTCTTCTATCATTAAAAGTAGCTTCAATATCTACTTTTATAACGCTTTTGTTAGGAGTTGGGCTCTCCTATTTATTTACAAAGCATAATTTTAAATTAAAAGATGCTTTAGAATCTATAATAATACTTCCTATGGTTTTACCACCTTCAGTACTTGGATATATGTTACTGAAGTTTTTCGGTAAAAAAGGTCCGATGGGTATTTTTATAGAAAATATGTTTGGAACTTCGATAATATTTACTCCTGTTGCAGCTTGTATAGCCGCTACAGTAGTTTCTTTGCCTTTAATGTATCAAAACTGTAAATCAGCCTTTATGGGAGTAGATGAAAATCTTGAAAACGCAGCTAGAACATTAGGAGCAACAGAGTGGAAAGTATTTTTCAAAGTAACAGTTCCCCTTGCACTTCCAGGAATACTTTCTGGTATAGTATTATCTTTTGCAAGAGCGATAGGAGAGTTTGGAGCAACTTTAATGATAGCAGGAAATATACCTGGTAAAACACAGACAATTCCTACGGCTATTTACTATGCTGTAGAAGCTGGAGATACACACAAAGCAAATATTTTAATGGGTATAGTATTGACCTTTAGTTTTATAGTGATATTTGCACTAAATAAATGGATGAAGACCAGAAGAATTAAGTAGGTGATAAATATGAATAAATTAAAGGTTGACATAAAAAAACAACTTAAATTTTATGAACTCTCAATTAAATTTGAGCAAGGAAATGAACTATTAGTCATACAAGGCGATTCTGGTTCTGGTAAAACGACCACTTTAGATATAATAGCTGGAATAAAAAAAGCAGATGAAGGCGAAGTTTTACTAAAAGATAGAGTTTTATATTCAAAAGAGAAAAAAATATTTATACCTATAAGAGATAGAAATATAGGATATGTATTTCAAAATTATGCACTTTTTCCCAATATGAAAGTATGGGACAATATAATGTTTGGTTTAGATAAAAAAAATAAAAAAGATATAGAAAAAGGCAATATGTTAATGGAACAATTTGGCATATCTCATTTGAAAAATAGATTTCCTAACGATATTTCTGGAGGAGAAAAACAAAGAGTTTCACTAGCTAGAGCGATGTCTACAAACCCAGATTTATTGATAATGGATGAACCATTTTCAGCTTTAGATGAAACTTTAAAAGATAAACTATATAAAGATTTTTTAGAATTCAAGGAAAATTCTAGTATACCGATAATTTTAATAACACATAACAATGAAGAGGCAAAATTATTAGGAGATAGAATAATACATTTCCAACAGGGTAAAATAATAAATGAAGAGATATTAAGAAAGAGCGTTTAGGAGTATTCTAACGCTCTTATTTTATATATTAGTTTTTAATTTATGATATAATTAATACTGGAGGAATAAAATGAAAATAAAAGAAAAGATACTAGAAATAATTAATGAAAAATCCTACAGACCACTTACTAGAGAGGAATTAGTTGAAAAATTCGACTTATCTCCTAGTGAATATATATATTTCTTTGATACGCTAAATCAAATGGAAAAAGAAGGTCTAGTAGCTAGAACACAGAGAGATAAATATATATTAGCAACTAGCGACCATAATGTATTCACAGGGGTACTACAAGGTTCTAGATCCGGTGGATTTTGTTACTTTATAAGCGATAAAGATGACACACCAGATATATTTATTCCAAAAGAAGATTTAAATGGTGCCATTCATAAAGATAGAGTTATGGTACAGATTACTAAAGATGCAAAAAACTCAAGAAGTCCAGAGGGAAGAGTTTTAAAGATAATAGATTTTAACGATGAAACTATAGTTGGTACTTTTGAAGAAGTAAAAAAATATGGCTTTGTTAAACCTGATGAACAAAAATACGGATTTGATATTTTTATAATGGCCGGAGATAAAAACGGTGCTAAAAATAATGATAAAGTTATAGTTAGACTTAAAAGAGATGGAAAGAAAAAAGGTAAAAACTTAGAAGGTACTATTGTAAATATACTAGGACATAAGAAAAGTAAAGGTATAGATATAACTAGTATTGCCTATGAATTTAATCTACCTTTTGAATTTCCAAAAAAAGCATTAAGTCAAGCTAAAAATATAGATCAAAATGTTACAAATAAAGAAATAGAATCTAGACAAGATTTTAGAGATTTATTGACAGTAACTATTGATGGAGCAGATGCAAAAGATTTTGACGATGCTATTTCTATTGAAAAAGATAAAGATGACTATATATTATATGTTCATATAGCAGACGTAGCAAACTATGTAGCTAAAGGTTCTAGTTTAGACAGAGAAGCTTATAAAAGAGGAAATTCTGTGTATTTATTAGATAGAGTAATACC
>Ga0079226_10004135_pt1 | contig 11077 bp, 5 predicted proteins | sample Poulit2014_FD_76345 | JGI IMG/M metagenome (GOLD analysis project Ga0079226, IMG submission 76345) | Agricultural soil microbial communities from Georgia to study Nitrogen management - Poultry litter 2014 | ecosystem: Environmental > Terrestrial > Soil > Agricultural land | place: USA: Georgia...
AAAAAACTACTTCTCATTCTATTTATTGGCTTGAATGTACAAACAGCCTTAGGACAAGACACCTTAGATCTTACCTTAAAAGAAGCATTAAATATTGCCAGAAAGAATAGTGAATTGGCAAAAAGCATCAGAGCCGATTACAAAAGTCAGATTTATGATTTCAAAGCAGTGAAAGCCTCTCTCTATCCACAGATTAGCATCAATGGCACTTTACCCAATTATTTTAGACGTATCAATCCTATTACACAACCAAATGGATCAGTCAAATTATTTTCACAAAGTCAGCTAAATGCCGACCTCACCTTAAATATCAGCCAGACCATACTACCTACCGGTGGAAGTGTTTTTTTAACTTCAGGTCTCTCACAATACAATATTATAAACGAAGGGTATAACTATTGGCAAACCTCTCCCCTGCGAATAGGGATATCACAACCTCTTACTTTATTCAACTCTACAAAATGGAATTTTGAACAAACCAAGCTCCGAGCTAAGCGAGCTACCAAAAGCCAAATAGAAGCACTTGAAGACCTAAATGTGCAAGTTACTCAAGCCTATTTTAATCTATATGTAGCAAACATGCAATTAGAAAATGCCAAACAAAATGTAAAAACCAACGACACCTTGTATCAAATTTCAAAGGGCAGATATAAAATGGGAAAAATTGCAGAAAACAACTTATTACAAATATACCTGCAATTGATGAATGCTCGAAACAGTAATGCAGAAAACGCAGTAAGATTAGTGACCTCAACGAAGATGTTAAGAAATTTATTGGGAATGACCGGACAAGTAGAATTCGACCCGGCTCCTGTAACCAACGCTCCCATTTTCGAAGTAGATGTAAATAAGGCAGTAGTAGAAGCACAAAAGAACAGAAGTGATATTTTAGGTTTTGAGATAGCTGAAAATCAGGCAGAAATGCAGCTTAAAAGAGCACAATCAGAGAAATTTGCAAGTGGAAATATTTCTGCCAGTTTTGGACTAAACCAAAGTGGAGATACCTTCAAAGATGCTTATTATAATCCTTTAAATTCTCAACGAATAAATGTAAGTATTTCCCTTCCTCTGGTAGGCTGGGGAAAATATAGAGATCAGATAAATAGCAGTAAATATCATCTGAAAAGCATCCGACAAAACCTCAAATATAATAAACGTGATTTTAAGATACAGATAGAAAATGTTGTCCATCAGTTCAAACAATTACAAAGCCAATTATTGATTTCAGCCAAGGCGGACACCATTGCCCAAAAAAGATATTTCGTAGCCAAGGAACGATACTTATTAGGAAAAATCAGTATTACTGACCTCGGATTAGCACAGAAGGATAAGGATCAGGCACTCATTAATTATGTCATGTCACTAGAACAGTATTGGGTTGCTTATTACAATCTTCGTCGTGCTACTTTATACGATTTTTCCAAAGACAAAGAACTTAGCTATTAAAAAATTACTGCGCTCCGTTTCTTTGGTCAGATTGAATAACACCATCTCGCAATCTGATAATACGATGCGCATATTCTGCAATATCCTCTTCATGCGTAACCAAAACTACAGTATTGCCGTCATGATGGATTTTTGAAAAGATATCCATTATCTCATTAGAAGTCTTGGTATCTAAATTCCCCGTAGGCTCATCGGCAAGAATAATAGAAGGGTTATTAATAAGGGCTCTTGCAATAGCCACACGTTGACTTTGACCTCCGGATATTTCATTGGGTTTGTGATGAATCCGATCCCCTAAACCCACTTGTTCTAGCATTGCCTTTGCCCGATCTTCACGCTCTTCTCGAGGAATTCCCGAATAGACTAAAGGCATGGCTACATTTCCTAAACAACTTAAGCGCGGCATCAGATTAAACTGTTGAAAAACAAATCCGATTTCTTTATTCCGTACCACGGATAAATCATCATCTATCATTTTACTGACATCTTGCTTATTCAGAATATAAGTACCCGAGGTGGGGGTATCTAAACATCCCAGAATATTCATCAATGTAGATTTTCCTGAACCTGAAGGTCCCATTAAAGCAACATATTCATTCGCTTTAACATCTGCATTTAGTCCTTTTAATACCGACAACTCATTTTTCCCTATATAATAGCTCTTTCTTAGATTTTCTACTTGAATAACAGCATCATTCATCAGATTTTTTTTAAACATTAAGGTTTTAAGGTGAAGTAAAGATATTAAAAATTTATAAAAAATGTTTCTAAACTTATCCTGTTAGTAATAATGTTTGTATTAAATGTAAAAATAATTATCTAACGGCTGTTTATATTTTGCAATTTTACATAATTTTATCATATTCAACCTGTATAAATAGAGAAAGTGATATATTTTTGGAACTTAGCGACAACCTAAATTGGCGTAAAAACAAAAGTTGGTTATGAGCGTAACAAAATTATTTAAAGAATTTATTGACAGCGAGAAATCCGGCGGTTTAGTTTTAATCTTCTGCACTATCCTTTCCCTCGTCCTTGCAAATAGTTTTTTTGGAATAGACTATCATGACTTTTGGAAAACAACCATAGGAAGTGAGAGTCTGGAACATTGGATTAATGACGGGTTAATGACCATCTTCTTTCTGCTCATCGGCTTAGAATTAGAAAGGGAAATATACATAGGCGAACTTTCCAAAATGAAAGATGCATTATTGCCTATTTTTGGAGCCATCGGTGGCATGCTGGTTCCCGCGGGAGTGTATTTACTTTTTAATTATGGTACTGTAATGCAGTCCGGTGCAGGAATTCCAATGGCTACCGATATAGCCTTTGCTTTAGGCGTGCTTTCCTTGTTAGGAAAAAAGGTTCCAACTTCTTTAAAAATATTTCTTGTAGCCCTGGCCGTAATAGATGATTTAGGAGCCATTTTGATTATCGCCATTTTTTACAGCAGTTCATTAATTCTAACAAATCTTTTTCTCTCTCTTGGTGTTTTTGGCATACTCATTCTGCTAAATGTTCTGAAAGTCAAAAATATAATACCCTACTTAATTGGTGGTGTGGTTATGTGGTATTTTATGCATCATTCCGGAGTACATGCTACCATAACAGGCGTTTTGTTGGCCTTTGCCATTCCATTTAGAAGAAAAGGAATCAAACCATCCCCATCGCATCTTTTAGAACATTTTTTACACAAACCGGTCGCGTTTATTATTCTCCCTATTTTTGCGTTGGCCAATACCGCTATTTTTATTAATGGAAATTTAGGGGTGACGTTGAGCCAGACTTACAGTTTAGGTATTGCTTTTGGTTTGATTTTAGGCAAACCTATTGGCATATTTCTCTTGACTTTTATTATGCAAAAAATAGGACTCTGTAAGCTACCTTCTGATTTGAATTGGAAAAAAATAATAGGTGTTGGATTTTTGGCGGGTATTGGTTTTACCATGTCTATTTTTATAACCTTACTTGCATTTGAAGATGACATGATTATTAACAATGCCAAATTAGTTATTTTATTAAGTTCATTGCTCGCCGGACTTATTGGTTTTTTTGCTATAAAATCCGGATTGAAAAAATCATCTTTAGCCTATGCTAAAGAGTAAAAAATTCTGAATATAATTTGGCAGAAAGGAATGTAGCTGAAGTCTCCATTTCCGATAAATCAAGATTGCGTAGAAAGTATAGTTTTTTTATTCCCCGGTCTATTCATAATTTGAATAAGGAAAGCAAAAAGAATAACTCCTATACAGCCTACTACATTCAACCACAAGAAAGAAATAATATCTGCCAGGTAAATAAATACAACTATTGCTTCTGTTATTAATGCTGCGATAAAAACAGGTGTTCCCCGTAGTTTTTTAATATAAAATGCAACCAAAAAGATCCCTAAAATGGTTCCATAAAACAGAGATCCTAAAATGTTTACAGCTTCAATTAAACTACCCATTTTATTAGCAAATTGAGCCACCAGAATACTTAGAATTCCCCAGAGCAAGGTACTCCATTTGGAAACATTTAGATAATGTTTATCGCTGGCATCCGACCTGACCAATCGCTTGTAAATATCATTAACAGTAGTCCCCGATAAGGAATTGAGTGCGGAGGCAATAGAGCCCCAGGCAGCAAGGAAAATAATAGCAACCAATAATCCTATTAATCCCTTGGGCAGGTTTTGAAGTACAAAATATAAGAAAATATAATTGGTGTCATTCGTATCAGCTGCAGGATCTGCTTTTGTAATAACCTGTTTTGCATCGGCTCGGAGCTTTTGGCTCTCATGCATTGAAGTTTGTAACTCGGATTGCCAATGATTTGTAGCATTCTCTTTATCCGAATGCATGGCAGTCAACAAATTTTCTACCTGCGTCCTTTTTTTATTCGTTAGCGCATCATAATCCTGTTGTATATCTCTTAGTTCATGTGCATAAGGCGACTGATAGACTTGTTCTACCTGAGCTTTGTTAAAAAGAACAGGGGCATTATAAAATTGATAAAAAACAATCAGAAGCGCTCCTATAAGTAAAATTAGAAATTGCATGGGCACCTTCACAAATCCATTCAATAACAGTCCTGTTCTGCTCTCCTTAATGGATTTTCCAGTAAGATAACGCCCTACTTGAGACTGATCGGTTCCAAAATAAGATAAGGCAAGAAAGAAACCTCCGATGATGCCACTCCAAACATTATATTTATCCGTCCAGCTAAAATCTGTAACAATGACATTAAGTTTATCTAATTTTCCGGAAACATGTAATGCATCCGTGAAGCTAACATCCTGCGGCAGTAAATGAACCACCATATAGCCGGTAAGAAACATGCCGGCAGCAATAATAAAAAACTGTAATTTCTGTGTTTGAGCTACTGCTTTTGCGCCACCTGTAACGGTGTAAATAATGAGCAATCCCCCCATGAATAAATTAGTCCAGTAGATATTCCAGCCCAAAAGAGAAGATAAAATAATAGCCGGGGCATAAATACTGATTCCCGTAGAAAGAGAACGTTGTAATAAGAATAAAAAGGAGGTCAATACACGCGTTTTAACATCGAAGCGTTTTTCTAAATATTCATAAGCAGTAAAAACTTTCAGTCGATGAAAAATAGGAACAAATGTAACACAGAGTACAACCATAGCCAGAGGAAGACCAAAATAGTATTGTACAAAGCGCATCCCATCAGTATAAGCCTGTCCGGGACCGGACAGAAAAGTGATCGCACTCGCCTGCGTTCCTATAATCGAAAATAAAATCACATACCAAGCCATAGAGCGGTTTCCCAGGTAATAGGAATCCATATTCTTTTGTCCTCTACCCTTCCATAAGCCATAAGCAATAATCCCACTCAGGGTCAGCACCAAAACCAGCCAGTCTAAAGTACTCATGAGAAATATTGGGTGAAGAAATAGAAAAATACCATTAACAAGACCAACCAAAGCACGATAGCAATATAGAAAGCAGACCAACTCTTAAAAATTGGTGGTTTATCGATATCGTGGTTGCGCTCTTTCACTCCTTAAAATTATATTACTGAATTGCCCTATTGAGCCAGTAGATTAGCAAATAATCTATATGCTCCGGGAACGCCAGCCGGCAATTCTCTAAAAAATGCCAATCCCGTATATACAAATTTACCTTTCCCATAATCACTGATAATCAATGAACCATCTAATGACGCTTCGTTTGGGTCATGCATGGCCAAAGGAGCTCGATAATGTGCATCTACCTTGTCCACAAAATACAATCCTCTTTCCTGAATCCAGCCTTCAAAATCCTTTTTTGTGATTTTATTAGGATTATTAAAAACAGATGCATCAGGTAATAAAAATTTTACGGGAGAAAATTCGTTGGTTACTCTTTTTTTAGTAATGTCAAAAGGATAAGGTCCCGGATGCGCATCCACCAATCCATAGTTTTTATTATACTGTACGACCAATACCCCACCATTATTTACATATTCCATTAATTCATCTTGTGCATATTTTAATGCTTTGCGGGTATTATAAGCTCTGATACCCATGACAATTGCATCAAATTTTTTAAAATTGTCAGCACTTAACTCATTATCTTTTAAAAGGTTCACCTTATATCCCATTTGTCTCAATGCCTCCGGTACTTTGTCTCCTGACCCCATAATATATCCAATCTGCTGTCCTTGGATTTTTAATGACATAGAAGCTACTTTGGCTTCCGAAGGGGGAAATACAGTAATGGTTGGAATATAACCGTAGTCCATTACTTTTATTCCTCTTTTATATACCTTTCCATTTACCTTTAACTCGACGGAAATAGTATCACTTGCAGATGATTGCATCTCATTCTTTGGCTTTAGTGTGAAATATATTGTTTTCTCTGCGCCCTTTTTATCTAATTGAAAGGATATATTATTATTGGGTACTTCAAGATAAGCAGGTACTTTCAGATGGGCAATTCCTCGGATATTCTTTTTAAAGCTCTTTAATTGAACAGCGATGTGTTGGGGTTTTTGAGAAGTAAAAATATAAACTTCCTCAGAAATATTAGCAGTGACGGGCGGAGCTACCAATAATCGGTTTTCGATTTCTCCTTTGACCGGACTCACATATCGATAATGGACAGGAAGAGAAACCGATATAGCATTACCGGCTATTTCTAAATGGAATACAGCTGTCAATTTGGGAGGATTCTTGGGTAATCCTACTAATTTTTGATCCGGAATTTGATAGTAGCCTGAAAAATGACGTTTTTTTAACCAATAAGGTTGTGAAATAGGCCTATTTCCAGCTACTTTTACCTGAAAAGTATCTTTCTTTAGATTATAGGTTGATAGCTTTTTGTTTAAGGGAATATTTCTATCTAATAAAGTAAGCGATTTTAGTTTAGCCGAAACTGAACTTCTGTTGACTGCTTTCATATTCACCTTCATATTCTCTCCGGCAATAATGTATGGATTGGAGCAATAGGCATCCAGATAGATTCCACTACATGCTAATATTATTTTATTTATCTCCTTGATTTTCTGTTTCTTCCAGTATTTATTTCCTATTTCACTTATAGCTTCTTTTATACGGAATAACTCCGGAATAATGGCTTCCGGATGGCTCATATCAAAACGTTGTATAGTTTGCGTGATCCGTTTGCCAATCTTTTTCCCACCCTTTATTTTAGACCAGGAAGTGTTGACTCCATCTAACAGATTTTGGTGAGGTTCAGTGCCTGTAATCGTTTTAAAATAGGCAACTTCATGACCATAATTTGGTGCCGTTCCAAAGCCCTGACTTTTATGCATAGATCGACCATCAGCAGCTATTTCTCCATAACTTTTACCCAATAGTGGGTTATAACCGCCAATATCAATATGAAATTGATTTGGATCCGTTGTATTGGTACCTCCAAATTGGTAAGTATTCCACAATACACGTTTAGGCTGCCAAGGATCTACATATTTCAACTGTTCAGGAAATTTTGTAGAATCTCCTGCCATCTCATAAGCTTCATGAGCAATGATGGCAGAAGCCCAATGATTTCCATGTCCTGCTCTTTTATCTTCAGGGAATCTACAAATGATGACGTCCGGCCTGAATTTACGGATAATCCATACCGCATCTTTCAGAATACGTTGATGTCCCCAAAATTTAAATGTTTCTTTAGCTGTTTTGGAATATCCAAAATCCAGTGCACTGCTAAAAAACTGTTCAGCTCCGTCATTTTGTCTCGCAGCCAGTAACTCCTCTGTACAAATCAATCCGATATATGGCCCCTGCTCATTCCCTACTAAATTTTGACCTCCATCTCCTCGCGTTAATGAAAGATAGGCCGTTCGATAATGTTTTTCATTATCAAGATAAGCAAGCAACTGCGTATTTTCATCATCCGGATGAGCTGCCAGATACAATACCCGACCTAAGGTATTCAGTTTCTCAAGTTGTAATTTAATTTTGGCGGCATCACTTCCATGAATCTGCTGAGCCCAAACAGCATGACCGGATAAGAGCAATAAGCAAAGGGCTAAAAAAGATTTGCACATAAAGGGAATCTGTTACTTCAAGGTTTGAATATGTTTATAATGTTGAGCATATTCCACTTCAAAAGCAGAACCTTTTGCTTTTTCGGCTGATTTTTTAGCCGCCGCAACTGCTTTTTTATGTTGTCCCAATTTCTGATAAATTTGTGCTTTCGCCCAATAAAGATGAAAAGCTTTAGGATTCTCTTTAATTGCCATACTTATATATTTCAGCGCATCATCTAATTTTTGATTGGTCTCTAAATAATAGTCTGCAGCTGCTGCATAAGGAGGCTTGTCACTCTTTAATTTTTTATCGAGATAAGCCATAATCCGTTCATTATTATGTACTTCTATTGGAATAACCAATTTTGTATTTTCCCAGTTAAGAACAAGATTACAGGAGTTATTGGTTATATTCTCTATTCTTATGCTGAAAGTCTCATAGGTATGCTCAGGATGATGAACTGCAGCATTGAATCTTAAGACATCCTCCGACTTTTTATATCCGGAGGAGCCCCAATTATCTGTTCCTTTATTAAAAATAATCGTCCATTCATTTTCACCGGGAATCGTATATATTGCATAACTGCCGGCTTTTATTTCTTGACCGTCTATATACACATCCTCCCCGAAAGTGATTTTGGTAGCCTGGTTAGCGCCTGTTCGCCATAAATCTCCATACGGAAGTAACTGTCCAAAAATAGTTCGTCCCCGCATAGAAGGCCGACTATATTCCAATTTAATAAAGGAAGTAGAAAATCCCTGATTGACAGAAACAGTGGGACTTGCCTGTGGCATGTGAAAATCCTGCGCACTGGTATTAAGCTGAAGGCTCAATAAAATAACGGAAATAAATAATACACTTCTCATTCTATAAATTTTATAAAGTAAATAATACAAATTCTAGATCCTGAATCTCCTAAACAACAGATGGAGATTCTTCAATCAATTGACTTTAATTTCATCAGAAAACATAAATCCGTTTTGTTTTTTGACTTTCACACGGATATATCTTGCCCTTTCTCCATTCAAATTAAACTTAAAATTTTTAAATAACAAACGATCGTCTTGAGGAGAAACATCATTTTGTATTTTTTTAAACTGATGATAGTTTTCCCCGTCCTTAGATAAATAAACAGAAACAGCATCAGGAATATACACTCCGGGTCCAATGAGCTGCATAAAACGCATCGATAATTGATGTAGGGTGGTTTCCGCTCCCATATCAATAACCACATCCATATCATGCAGAAAACCCTGCCATTGTTTATCCTGATAGGTCAGAGAACCTGTAATTCCATTGGTCAGGGTTTTCGCTTTCTGAGCCGGATATGAACTACTCCACCCGCCATTTAAATAACGCACTTTTTTTCCTATTGCTTTATGATAATCTGCGTTATAGGTTGCCACTTTCTTTCTTTCCCCATCCTTAAAAATAGCTGCTTTTATCGTTGTTTGTCCTTCGGTATAAAATGGATTAGAATACTTATAATCAGAAGTATCCGGAGTGGTACCATCCAAAGTATAATAAATGGTGGGATTGTATTGTTCCGATCTAAAAGAAATTTTGAATCTTTTATTTTTATAATCCGGTACAGCCTTCACATGAAGTCTGTAAGAAGGACGGTAATAGTTTATATGGTGCCGTTGTAATAAAAGATATTGACTCTGTAAACGTCTGTGAAAGTCTTTAAACTTTCTTTCATTTTGAGCAGTCCATCCCACTTCTGCTAATGCCAGCATTCTGGGAAAAACCATATATTCAACATGATCAGTGGTAGGAATATATTCTGTCCATAGATTGGCCTGTACTCCTAAGATATGTTTAGCCTGAGACTTATTTAAGCTTTCAGGAACCGGATTGTAACTATATACTTTCCACAATGGAATATAGCCACCAATAGCTTTAGGTTGTGTATTTGGATCGCTTTGATAATGATCAAAATAGCAATAACCACCTGGTGTCATGATGGCATCATGCCCTTGTTCTGCAGCAGCAATACCGCCGGAAACACCTCGCCAAGACATCACTGTTGCGCCTTTTGGTAAACCACCTTTCAATATCTCATCCCAGCCAATTAATTTTCTTTCATGAGATACCAAAAATTTATTTAAACGTTTTATAGCATAACTTTGTAGCTGCTCTACTTTAGTAAACCCTTTTCTTTTCATCAAAGCTTGACAGTCTTTACAATCTTTCCAGGAATCCATAGGAGCTTCATCTCCCCCAATATGAATATACTTTGATGGAAAAATATCCATGACTTCTTTTAGTACATTTTTCATGAAAGTATAAGTCGCATCTTTGCACACGCAAAATTCTGAGGTACCATCTCTTTCTCCGGAGCATCCTAATTCAGGATATACATCCAAAACCTCCTCTGAGTGAGCAGGAAACTCAATTTCAGGAATAACAGTTATTCCTCTTTTAGCCGCATATGCAACTACTTCCCTGGCTTCTTTTTGTGTATAATACCCTCCGTATGCATTTGGATCACCCTCGTGAAGAAATTGCTCTTCTCCTAGATGCCAATTCAATTTATGACCATTGCTTCGCCATGCAGCAATTTGCGTTAATTTGGGATATTTCTTTATCTCCAATCGCCAGCCTTGAGCATCCGTCAGATGCCAGTGAAAAGTATTGAATTTATATAAGGCCAGCATATCAATGTATTTTTTTATAAAAGATACCGGAAAAAAATGTCTGGAAACATCCAAATGCATTCCTCTGTAGCTAAATCTTGGTGTATCTATAATATTTACTGCAGGAATAAAGCTTTGATTCTTCTGAATTTGTTGTAATTGTATCAGGCTAAACATTCCATGAATAGCCCCTTCCTTATGTGCAGCTACAATTTTGATATTCTGAGGAGTCACTTTTAAATGATAGCCCTCGGCTCCCAGAGTTTGCTCCTTTTGATGGTCAATGATAAAATGTACACTACCCGAAGAATTCTCGGATTCATCCTCAGCACCAAAGAGAAACTTCTTTTTAAATAAATCTGCTTCTTTCCTGAAATCTTCCGGTGCGTTTATTTTAATATGAGTACCAATATTAAAATGACCATCCAATTTCTCTAAGGAAGTAGGTTTGGGTATAAGTGAATATGAGGATTCAGATTGTGCTGTTACGGAAATTGTCGTAAATAAA
>Ga0079226_10004136_pt1 | contig 11076 bp, 24 predicted proteins | sample Poulit2014_FD_76345 | JGI IMG/M metagenome (GOLD analysis project Ga0079226, IMG submission 76345) | Agricultural soil microbial communities from Georgia to study Nitrogen management - Poultry litter 2014 | ecosystem: Environmental > Terrestrial > Soil > Agricultural land | place: USA: Georgia...
GAATAACAGCAACTGCTTGCATTGCAAATTTGCGACATCTAATACATAATTTATCGTTCGTCCCATCTTCCATCGCAACCCACTTATGATTACATTTTCTTTTATTCATTCGATTCACCCTCCTATCAAATCCGAAACAGACATATATTCAATATTTCCTTCTCCCTCTGGTTCAATCATTGTTTTCATGACTTCAGAATGAGCATTTAAAAAAGCCGCAAACCCGTCAATTTTACGGTAGCGACTTTGTTTTTGTGGAAAGTTATTTTTATTCCTGTCTTGTTTAATTGTTACGTTATTGATGTACCAGCGTAATAACCTATCTTCATTAAAGACAACCTTTCCATCAATAAACATTTCTCGTAAATCATCAACAATAGGACCTAAACTCATTGGTGTTTGTTTTACCTCTTGTGTTTCGAAACCATGATTTTTAAGCGATTCATTTAATCGATAAGCTTTAGCCCGGTCAAATGTTATTTTTTCAATTACAAATAACTTCGACATTTCAATAAACCATTCTTCCACGTATTCTTTCTTAATGTATTCTTCTGGAACAATGGTTAAATAACCTAACTTTTCATACTCTCGATACGGTATCTTTTCATTATTAGCAATCACTTTCTTTTCAGGCAACCATGAATGCGACAACACAAAAATACGACCATCATCCAACGGGAACTCTAAGCAGGCACTGGTAAAGTCTTCACTGTCGGATAAATCATAACCACCAACGCAATGCCTTCCTAATAATTCCTCTATTTGAATATGATCGTCATTTCTTCTTAATACATTTGCTTCGATGAATGGATGTGCTCCAGCTCTTACAAACATATTAAATTGTTTTGTTATATAGTCTGTTCTTTCCTCAGGCTTTGTTTGTGCTTTTTTCCAATCCTCAATCATTGTTTCTAAGTTCAATGATACGCCGATATTTGGATTCGCTTTTATCCAATGAAGTGGATTGTGAATATCCCGCGCATCATCTAATTCAGCCATGTAATAAAAAGTTCGTTCATCTTCAACAATCCCGTTTAAAACATCATTCGCATCTTCATAATAGTCAACTAATGGCCCATCTAGTTGGTATCCAGCAGTAGTAATATACATAATCAACGGTTGCATTCTAGATCCACGTGAGTTTTTAATAACGTTGATTAATTTATAATCTTTAAACTCGTGAATTTCATCAAACACTCCGAAATGAGTGTTCAATCCATCTAGCTTATCACTGTCCGATGCCCTGTGTTCAATTTTGGACATAGTTTTAGGATAATTAATCTCATCACGTTTCGCTCTAAACTGCCTTCGTAAACGTGGTGATTTATTAACCATTGCTTTTGCCTCGTCGTAAACGATACCTGCTTGTTGTTTCGTGTTAGCAAGTAAATAAACGTCTGCACCGTTTTCTCCATCTTTTGATGACATATACAATGACGTACCACTAACTTTCGTTGACTTCCCATTCTTCCTGGCAACAAAAACAAGTGATTCCCTGAATCGTCTTATACCTGTATCTTTGTGTACCCAGCCAAATGTAGAGCCAGTTGTAAAATGGTCCCACGGTTGCATAATGATCTGTTTGAAATTCCCTTTCGATGGCCGACAAAACTTTTCAATGAATCTTATTGGCCGATGTCCTTTTTCTTCTACGAATATCCACGGAAAATCATCTGTACCTTGTCGTGCTAAATCTCTCATATGTCTTTTAGCAGCAAGGATATTCTTTTTACTAGCAATGATTGTTCCATCAATTATCATTTCAGCATAACGAGTTGTAAGTAATTCGTTAGATGGTTTTGTTAAAATTGCTCCTTTTTTAATTTGATCATCTAACCATTGTTTATAATCAAATTCCTTATAATTAAAAGTTGTCGAACTCTTCATCTTCATCACTCACAATATCCTTTGGGAGCAAATTAAAGAGCGAATTATAAGCAGCAGTATATCTGTTAATCATTGTATTATAAGATTTTTGAGCCGGATTTTCGATGTGCATTTGTTGCTTTCCCTGTTTAAATAAAATAACCGGCCCTTTTGTTTTTATGTTGTTTTCAAGGATTTCAAGTGTGATTGTCATGAACGCTACTCTTTCAATTACACGTTCCGCTAATTGTTTTTTATCATCATCTAGCATGACAAACAATTCATTTAACTTTTCTATTTCTTCTTGTATCATTTCATCTTGCTTTTTTCTCGCTGGCTTCCTCGACATGCGGTAACCCCCCCTTGTGTGAGATTTTCATTTTGTGTCAGCGAAGGTCCGGCGCGCTCTGCGCTGAAGGCCATTTGTTTTTTAGTAATAGGGGGGCTATATCATCTCTTCATTTCCCTCTATTTCTATTATATTTATATTTAATTCCCTCGTATTTCCTTCATTTTCTATTCGATTGTGACACTCATGACATAGACAAATTAAATTATCTATATCAAGTGACAGTTCTTTATTCTCTTTAAGTGGAACGATGTGGTGTACAACATTGTATACTTTTATTATTCTATTCTTTAAACATTCTTGACATAGATAGTTGTCTCTTATCAATGCTATTGCTCTTGTCTCGTTCCATGCTTTACTGTTGTAAAAGCGTTGTGCATCTTTATCCCGCTTATACTTGTTGTATAGTTGGTGTCTGTTCATATAGATTACCAAAGCAAGTTATGGTTTCCAATAAAGGATATAGTCTAGTTCTATAATAAATATCCTAGCAAAGAACATTGTGGTAAATATCAATGCAAACATTATGGTTAAGCTATCTATTTTTTTCCCTTGTCCAAACTTAGTTAATTCGTATAAATAACTAAGAGCAGCTATAAATGAAACGGTAATAATCAAATAACTCATTATCATTAGACTTCATCTCCATTCATTTTAATAGTCAATGCATCCATGTCTTGTTTAATCTCATGATTCAATGTTTCTATTTGGTTATAATGTTCATCTGATTTATGTTTCCTATCAATTAGTTTCCGAATCTTCTTATGTTTTCTTCGGATGGATTCATCCATATAACAGATAAGATATATATGATTGCAATGGTCACACTTGAAGTAGTGCATGTCTATTTTATTTTTAAGTCTCTTCACCCGTTGTTTCATCTTAGACATTTGACCACACTCATTACACTTAGCTTTATTATCCATCTAACATTCCTCCAATTAAAAAAGACACCTCATTAAGAGATGTCTTATTATTAATTAATCATCTAAGTTATCAATTGCATATTGTGCTTGTTCTTCTGTATATCCATCACCTGCATCGGATATAAGTTGGTTAAATAATTCTTGGTCTGACATTGGCATTATCTCTAGATAATTCTTTGCCGCCTTTAGTGCTTGTTCATTGTAATCAACTTCAATGTTATCGATTGCGTATTGTGCAGCATCGTCTGGATAGCCATCACCCGCGTCTGAAGTGAGTTGTTGAAATAATCCCTTTTCAGAAAATGCCATAACATTTAAATAGTTTTCAGCTGCCTTTAGAGCATTTTTATATTCACGCGGAACATCATCTTTTTTCTTCTCTTTTTTAGGTGTCTCTGTTACAACTTCTTCTACTTCTTCTTCATCGATTTCTTCTTGGTCTTGTTCTTGAACATTTTCTTGTTCGACAATCTCATTATCCTTTTTTTCATCCTTTGCCACATCGTCATCTTTACCACCTGAAGCAATACCGATAACAATAATAATTGCGATTAACCAAAACCACCATCTTTTATATATTGGCTTCTTAGGTTTGTTATTTTCCATTTTTACCAACTCCTAGTATATAGTAATACTATTATGCAAGAATTGGAGAATTTTATCAAATTATTTCATACTACTATAATAAACCATTAAAGCGTATTTTCTCTTTCAACTTTCGCTCATTTTTCGCTCATTAATCTCCCACGACTTTTACTCTAAAAAACTATCCCTTTTCTTCTTCTGTTTCTATTTAATATTTTTTTAACTTCTGGATGCAGTAGATCTCCCTCTTCTATATCGCTATTAAGTATTTCTGTAACGTCATTACTTATTAGTTTAACTCTTGCTCTTTCCCCAGCGACCAACTTCCCATCCTTTCTATAGCCTTTCTCATTAAGTTGATTGGCCACTTGATTCACATTATTTAATTCAGCATAAAGTTTAATTGCCATTTGCTTCATTGTTGTTGCTTCGTAACTTTCATAAATATCGACATAGTTCTGATACTCTTTTATCCGTTTTTTTATTTCCTCTATTTTCATATATATCCCCCTAGTGAGCTTTATTTAATAATGGGTATGTCAAACTGATGAAATGCCAATCAAGCCATATATATCAATGCTTACAACAATTTCATATATTTGAGTTTGACACCCCTGTTTTTTAGCCATCTGATAAGTAAAAAATTAACGCCTAGCATTACGATAGGCATTTTTAATAAGTAAATCGACATTATCTTGTTCAATTCCTATATATCTTAATGTTTCTTCTGGACTACTATGATTGAATAGCTTTTGGAGTGCTGCAACGTCCTTCGTATCTTTATAAGCCCAATAGCCAAATGTTTTTCTAAGTGAATGAGTACCGACTGAATCAATTCCTACTTCTTCAGCGGCTACTCTTAGAATGTCATAGGCTCTTGCTCTTGTAATTGGCTTATTCGTTCCTTCCCGACTTCTAATTAAATATTCATAAGGTTCCTTGTTTGCTGTATAATCACTCAAAGCCTTCTTCAATTCGTGGTTTAAATATATCCTTCTCAGTTTGGATGTCTTCTTCTCTCGAATCGTTATATAGTCTTTCTTAATATCTTCTACACGAATCCGCAATATATCGGATATTCTAAGCGCTGTGTACAATCCCATCATCAACAATATATAATCTCTTTCATTTTTTGCTTTTAATACACGCTTTAGGGCTTCAAGTTGCTCATAATCACGAATTGGTTGTACAACATTCATCCTCTTTCACCTCCTTGTAAACGACAATTTTAAGCATGAAAGCTAACTTGTAAAAAGCATTGGACTTTACTCTGTAATACTTACTTTCACTGAATCCAAGCTGATTGTAGACTTCATAGTCATACACATCTGTATTTTTTAAATAACGATTAATAATGATTTTCCTTTCTTGATAGGAAAGACGGTTAACAGATTTTCTAATTCGATTAATATACTTCTCTCTTTTTTCTTCAATATCTATTCTTTGAATCGCAATGTTTTCAGTATTTGAGTTAAATTCATTAGTTGGTGCAGATGGTGCCAAGTGAAATGATGCAGTTATTTTAGGTTCTAATTCTTCTGGATTCATTAAAAGCATAATCTGATATTTATCCAATGCTGATTCCACGTTCTTTTTAGTAGCGTCTCGATCTATCTCTGGTAAAAATGTTAGCTGCATAATCTTCATCCTTTCATTATTTAAAGAAAAAAGGACACCAAACAACGCTAATGCGTCATTCAGTGTCCTCCAGATGGCCGGTAGAACTTATTTTATTGAAACGGAAATAATATCAGAATCAAAGTATTGTTCCGGTGCATACTTATAAGATATATTTTTAGTATGTTGTCTTCCAGACCATTTAATTATATATCTTTTGTTTTTCACCTTATCATTTATTGACTTATAATTGATATTTAGTATTAATTCAGGCAATATATCCGTATTTCTAAATCCAAATACATTTCCATATCTTAGTAGTGCATTTGTCAAAACTATAAAGTAACTTGGAAGAGGTATTTCTGTCTCTTCTCCACTTTTTAATGGGTTAATCATTCTTATATATCTTTGGTTCTTTGTGAACCAGCGCATACTTTCGCCTTCTACAACAAATATCTTGTATTTGTGTTCTTCATAATTGGTACATTCTATTTTAAAGTAATTTTTTTCAAACATCTTAAAACTATCAATTTCTCTTCTAATTTCCCTATAATTTTGTAACTCAAAGTTATAATTGATGTCATAGGCTAGTCCCCCACCTATGTTTAATATAGGTATCGTAGTTTCTGAAAATTTACCGTCTATTTTCTCTTTTGTTTCCCAATCATAACCTATCATCGGTAACTCAGTTTCAATTTTTTTTAAAACTGGAGTAAGTAAAGGGTCATTTGCATTCTTATACTGCTTACTTTGCAACATAAGTGAAATAGCTGATAAAATGACCGCAACTGTTGAAGCAATGGAAGCTATCGCTATCCAGCCTACTTCGCTCAAAACTCTTCCCCCTCTTCCCTCCTCATTCGTTTGACTTTGCCTTGATGTGTTACAATTCTATATTCACCAAACGATGGAAGTTCTCTAATTTTTGCTTTTCCATCACAGATAACAATTACGCAACTGGATGGTACTTCCATTGTATCAATTTTAAGCAAGTTAGTCTTATTTAAATCTATATCTTGTGAACTCACAGCAGAATCCCTCCACATATGATATAATCAATCTATGGAATTGGTGGGAGGAATCCCGCCTTTTTTACTTTTCATTCATTTCTTTCCACTTTTTAATTCTAGCATCGGCATATGGTTTACCACTCCATGTTGTTAATTCTTCTAAATAGAATGGCTCATCACATCTTGGACAACATGGCAACATCTTTTTCCCGCGATACTTCTTTTCTAACTTCCTAATCGTCAATAGCCAAGGTTTATAATTAAGTATTTGTTTTCTTTGTTGAAGTAGCATTTCCACTTGTTCTCTTAATCTATTTCCTTTTACAGCCATTTCAAACATTGCTTCATATGCATCAACAATAGCTCCACAATCATTACAGATAATTCTTTTATTGTTTGTATCCAGTACAAATTTCCTGTTAGAGCAGTTACATACTTTTTCAATATTACTGTTTATCCTGAGTTGATCAATACTTACTACCTTTAAATTTTTTAATGATTCTTCAGATAATTTTTTCATTTTTCACTCTCCGATTAATATCATGTCTCTTCCGAGTGCGAAAAAGTTCTAGGTTACAGTTTTCATTGCCCGTATTACAAGTCTTCCTCTTTGACATAGACTCCATTAATCAATTTTCCATTTCGGTACATGATTTTTTGATAAGCAGCGTTCGTACATTCGTGTAAATCTAAATCGAGCTGCATTGCTAAAATCGTGAGAGTTACTACTGCATCACCGATTTCTGTACGTAAACTATCAATATCATTTCTGGCCAATGCTCCTGCAACCTCACCAATTTCTTCTGTCACTTTCAGCATTTGCGCTTTTGGATCTGCCACATCTAATCCACGTTCTTCCGCCCATTTTTCAATCTTTTTAGTTAAGATGTTCATTTCTCAATCTCCTTTTTCAGCGTCAATAAATCATTGTTAGCTGTTCTCAAAGTGTTTTTTATACCCTTATCTTCAACTAGTTTAGTAGCATCATTGATTTCTCTTCTTATCTGTTTTAATATTCCTACAATGTATTTTTTATTCATTACGATTACTCCTTATCTCCATCTATGTCGTCCGTTTTCATGCAACTCCACGATATGGCCACCATCTAAATTGCACGTCCAACAAAATTCATCCGTGCATCTCTTTCTCTTTTTTACACACTTTTTCTGTATTCTGTTAGACGTGTATCCATCATAAGTTATATAAGCATTATCTTTGGTGATTCCACAGTTCATGCATTCGCTCATTATCCACCCTCCAATACCTCATAAACTTCGATTTTTTTAGATGCACCCGATTTAGTCCTTGAAAAATGCTTATAAATTGTATTAGGTTTTACATTTAACGTTTTAGCTAACTCATCAGCGGTTCCTTCCGAAATGTACATTCCATTTTCGTAATAGGTGTATTTTTTCAACGCTGCACTCATTTTAATTCCTCCACCGATTGTTGTAAGTATGATAATGCATTTTGTTTTGCTACACCTATCGGTACACCATATTGGCTAAGTACATTCTCTGCTTTTTTAATCACATCTTGGTAGTGTCGCAGCTGTTGTTGAGTGGCATATAATTGTCTATCCATATCCTCTAAATCTTGTGCATTTTTCATTGCTCGTTCGGCTTGTTCGATAAGCCAATGAATGTCGTCTGAACTTAATACGTGCTGTGTATAATGAGTGACGCCAGTATAGTCTCTTTTTATCTCTTCCAACCGTTCTTTGCTCATTCCGACATCTCCTTTCTTGTTGGTAAGTCTTCCCGAACAATATCTTTAGCTACAACATTACTTTCCACTTCCTCAGCGCAATCTACGAGATATGCCATAATATCGATATGTTCTTGTACGAAATTCATATCTTTATCCGTTGTTTGTTGACTCTTTAATTTTCCTAATCTAGTTAGCCAATCTTTTGCTCTATTTAACAATTCCCTTCAGCTCCCTTAATTCATTAGTCAATCTATAAAATTCATAACGATCATTATTTTTAAGCGCTATATCAATGTGAAGCCTTAGCATATCCTCATCAGTTATAGATGTTTTCAAATTCTCTTTATCACGCTGTCTAATTGCGCTTTGTAAACTTTTAAATATATTCGTTCTTACAAATTCAGCCATATTTTCAAGATGAATTTCCATGGGATTTTTCATTTTATTCCTTGGTTGTGATTTCATACTATTCCCACAAATAACGCAAACTGGTGGGCTGTAGCGCGCAAGATTATTGTTTTTGTCATAGGTCATATGTTCAGTTTTACAATATGGACATTCCACATTATCAACTCCTTCGGAAGATTATCGAACTGTGAATTAAATGTTTGCTAACTCATCTCTCCAATCATCAACTTGTTTTCGCAAAACCTCTATGACTTTAAACGTTAGCTCTTTATTTAACCTGAGCCCTTTTTTTTCTTCGTGCGAAAGAGGTATTGGACGGGAAGTAAGAATCAACCTTTTATCTTTGAAAAGTTTTTCAGCAAACCCTCTCTCGCTAGCCAACCTGATAAATGATTCTAAATTATTTATTTTTTTCATAAGTTCATTAGCAAGCCTTAGTTCTTGTTCGGTCATTTCATCACTCCTTCACCATTTATTTCTTACCGAACTATTTTCCATCCGTGTTTTTTACGACCTGCTATTTCCTTTTTTCTTAATTTTTCATAAATCCAAACGTCATGATTTCCTTCTTTTCGAAACATCAGTACCCACAAACGTTTACGTTTTCTCAATTTTCTTCACTCTTTTCTTCATGGACATATTTTCTCCCTTCGTATTCGATAACCGTAGGTATGTCACGTTCGGTTTTTACATGCTTTACATTCGGTTTGCTATAAAACAATTTTCTAGTTACTTTACCTTCACGGGCCTGGTGGAATACTGCTAAGAAAATTTCATCTGGATCACGTGAATGGTCTTCTGCAATTTCCTCGAAACTATATCCGTTATTCCATTTTTCTGTAATAATATCAATTTCAATTTGCTCAAATGCCGGTTCTAAATCTTCGTTGCAAAAAACGTATTTCTTTCCTTTTTCCAAAACTGGTGTGCTGAAATTACGTGTATTCATCATCAATCAGCATCTCTTGTTTTATATTTTTGTAAAATAGATTTCAATTCCGAAATATTCGTTACTTCGTTTCCTGAAGATACCTGCTTGACCTGTTCCTCTTCTCGTTTATCGAACCAATCTGGAATAACTTCACTGGATTGATTTTGATATTGATTTAAGTTTTTCACTACAGGCTTTCTGTTCATCCTATCCTCAGCTTCATCCTTGCTTGTATTTCTCATAATGCCTATCGTGTACTCTTCACGCTTACCAGCATGTAAGTCGATATGAGATTGTAATGCGTATTTAATAACAACTGGATCATACCTTTCCCATTTTTTCATAGTGTTATAGATTACGCTCTTAGATATTTGACCAGTTTTTCTTGTTTCACGAATCGTATTCCAGTATTCCTTATTCAAATTATTAAAGTTTTCAATTTGAACAGAATAGACCGTCAACAAATTTTTAATTTTTGACGTATAGTCTTTTTCTTTATCATTCTTTAACATTCTTAATACATTCTTGTTTGTATGCTCTTGAAATGTTTCCGATATGTTTCCGTTATGCTTTCGTGTCGTTTTTATTTTATCGTCTACATCACTAACGCTTGATATACTTGCATTATCGCTGTCTTTTTCGTGTCGCTTGTTTTTTTCATTTTTTATAGAATTCGCATTTTTATCGCTTTTTTGCTGTTTTTCCGAAATGTTTTTGTTATGCTTTCGTGTCGTTTCAGTGTCGTTATCTTCGTTTTCCGTATCGTGATAAAGGTTGTAGTTACATATGTTTATGACCGTCTTTTTCGTGTCGCTTTCGAACGTAATCATGCTATCCTGCTCTAATAGCTTCAAAAAGTTAATAACCTTAGTATTTGACCACTTCCACTTGTCGCAAAGTCTCCTTATTGAGGTAATTAATTGACCCTTATCAACGCTTATTAAGTCGTTATCAACCAATATTCTCTTAGCTGCATGATTTGCCATCATAATTAAATCAATCCATGCTTCATACCGTGAAAACACTCTATCCTCTTGATATATCCAGTGATTTTGTATTCTTCTGTGCAGCTTAATCCAGCCATGCATTACGATCTCTCCTCATGTTTATTTAATTTGCAAATTGCAAAACCTTTATCACGCTCAATAAAATAATAATGGGGATAGCGTTGTAAATACCGTTCAATGTTCTCTTTGATAATCGATTCGTCATCCGATTGGAACACCCATTTTGGTAACAATACTTTGTAAGTATCAATCAACTACTATCCCTCCTACTTATAAAATTAGTAAATTTAAATATCTTGATATACTATCGTAAACTTGACTTATTGTTGTAAAACATTCATGACTATTTATAGATTCTAACTCGTACAGCCCATTCTGATTAAGAGTGATAATAAACCCTCCTAATTCGACTGCTCGTCCTTTTTCAAGTTGCTCTATCTGATTGAAAACTGGATCGTAATTTACACCTATAAAATCATAGATATCCGTTTGTTCCATAGCAATCCTCCAGTGGAAATGTGATTCGGATTAATGTATAATAGAATTATCCGAAAGGAATGTGTTATGTTTGGCTTGGCGGCTACATAACACTTTTTTTATTTTCATCTTCTATATTGAAATAACCTATACCAAATAAAAAGGCCATTATTAAAACAAGGATTGCAAA
>Ga0079226_10004137_pt1 | contig 11076 bp, 10 predicted proteins | sample Poulit2014_FD_76345 | JGI IMG/M metagenome (GOLD analysis project Ga0079226, IMG submission 76345) | Agricultural soil microbial communities from Georgia to study Nitrogen management - Poultry litter 2014 | ecosystem: Environmental > Terrestrial > Soil > Agricultural land | place: USA: Georgia...
CAGCAGGTCCGCGCACCGGGCGATCACCTCCGCGCCCCCACCGCCGTCGCCGCCGGGCAGGTGCACATCGAGCAGCACCACATCGGGCACGTGCGTTCGCACCGCGGCAATGGCACCGGGCACGTCCTCGGCCTCGGCGACCACATGCAATTCCGGCGCCAGTTCGGCCCGCACCCCGGTCCGGACCAGCCGGTGATCATCGACGAGCACCACCCGCAGCGGCTCACTCATTGACGCTTCCCTTCCCCACCGGGCATCTGCAGGTGGATCTCGGTGCCGCGCCCGGGCCCGGAGCGCACGTTTGCGCTGCCGCCGTGGCGCTGCATCCGGGCGATGATCGAATCGCGCACTCCGTGCCGGTCCGGCGCGACGCTCTCGGGGTCGAACCCGCCACCGCGGTCACGCACGAACACTTCCGTGCCGGCTTCGTTGACCTGCACGTCGATCTCATCAAAGGCGGCATGGAAACCTACGGCGTTTCCGAAAATGCGATCTTTATGCCGGGACGACAGGATCCCCAGTTTAGTGAGTGGATCTCCTTTTCCGGTACTTCGGTGACGTTGGAAGGAGAACAGCGTTACCTCGATTCGCACTTGTCATATCAGCGCGCCATTCTGCACGCCATTGAATACCTGTCGAAGTTTGGCTATTCCAAGGAACAGGCGTATCTGCTCCTTGGCGCGGCACCGGTCGAAGGCCGACTGTCTTCGGTTGTCGATATCCCGAACTCGTGTTCGACGGTCTACATTCCGACGGCGATCTTCGATTTTGATGTGCGGCCCTCCGCAGAGGGCCCACATCAGATCGACCCGGGTATCGGAGCGCCGAAGGCTGCCGACCCGACTTCCGTCTAGAACCCGGTCGGCTAGCGACGGATCTTCTGGCCCTCTGGGTCATAAAGCGGATCCGTTGCGACCATCGCCGGCACAGTGCGGTCAAAGTGTTTGATGACGACCGGGGTGTCCGGCACTGTGAATGCGGGATCGACCCAGGCAAAAGTGATGGTCTTGCCCACGGTATAGCCGAAGTCCGAAGAAGCCGTATAGCCAATCAGTACCCGTTCGGCGCTCAAGACCGGTGAGCCCGGGTTGGGCGCGCCGAATGGGAAGTCCGAGGTCAGCGAAACCATCTGCCGGTCGGTTACCGGGGGTTGGGATAATCCTTCGCACCCAAGGAAATCGGTCTTGGTCTTGGATACCGCAAATCCGAGTCCCGCCTGTTGCGGGCGGTGTTCACGTGTCATATCCGCCCCATAGGAGCGGAACCCTTTCTCTAGCCGCAGTGCGTTGAAGGCGAGGCGCCCACCGACGACCATCCCGTATTGGGATCCTGCCGTGGAGATCTCCTCCCACAATCGTGCACCGTGATCGGCAGTGGTGTAGAGCTCCCAGCCGAGCTCCCCCACGTAGGAAACTCGAAGTGCCAGTACCGGTACAGCCGCGACATACAGCTGCTTGGCTTTGAAATAACCGAAGCCTTCGTGGCTGATGTCGTCCTGCGTCAAGGAGCCCAGCACGTCTCGAGCGTGTGGCCCCCAGAGCCCGATGCAACAGGTTCCGGGCGAAATATCGGTGATCGTGATGTGCTCGTCGGCGCGCACATGATTCTGTAAGTGAATCAGGTCGCGGTGGCTATTTGCTCCGATCAAATACTCCTGTTCGGAAACACGAGTCACCGTGATATCCGACAGAATCCCGCCGGTTTCATCCAGCATCAACGTGTAGGTTACCGAACCGGGCTTTTTGGATACTTTATTGGTGGTCAGCCGCTCAAGTAGTGCTGTGGCATCGGGGCCCTCCACCCAGTAACGCGTCAGCGAGGTCATGTCATACATGGCCACCCGGTTGCGCGTCGCCCACGCTTCGGCAACGGCGATCGGTGAAAACTCCGACGTATCCCACGCTGGTATTTTGGGAAAGCTGAGGTCAGCTTCTTCCAGGACACGCCGATTGTCTTCGAGCCACAGCGGGCGTTCCCAGCCATTAGCCTCAACGAAATGGGCACCGGCGAGTTTCTGGTGGAAATAGAACGGTGAAGTGCGCAAACCCCGCAGTTTGACCGAAGCCGCACGCGGATGACGAATATCATAGACCTCATCATAAGATTCCAGCCCTTTTTGCTTCCCGAATTCCGGTGACAGCAGACGGGTATCGAAACGCGCCAGGTCAAGGTCAGCCGTATCGATACCCGGATGCCCGGTCGTCATCCAGTCGGCGGTCACCTGCGCGACACCCGCCGACGCGGTTACCCAGACCGCCTGGGCAATCCACACGCCATCTACGGTGTTGGATGGTCCCATAAGCGGTCCACCGTCGGGAGTGAAGGAAAAGATGCCGTTAAACGCTCGAGATTCGTCTAGTCCGGCATCACGGACCGAAGGAAAGACCCGTTGGATTTCGACCCACGTTGGCGCGAACTCTTCCCAAGTAAACTCATGAACCGAAGGCGGGACGCCACTGTCGTGTGCCGTAGCAGCTGAGGCAAGCTCGTCCTGACGGACCTCTAGTGGGCGGTGTTCATAGGCGCCAATCGCAAGTGCGCGGCCTTGCTGCCGGAAATAGATACCCGCACCCTGGTGCCGGATCATCGGATAATTGCATGATTCCTCGTTCGCCGCATCGGCGAATTCTTCCATGGGCTGCGAAAATCCGAAACCGTGTTCAATTGGTTGCATGGGCAGGTTTTTACCCAGCCATCGGCCAATCGTCGGGCCCCAAATACCGCCCGCCGCGACGACAATATCGGTGTCAATCACGCGCTCGTGTTCCCCGGTCAAGGAGTCCACGACCCGAACACCAGTGACGGCATGATCATCAATCACCAGGTCGACCACCTGCGTATGACCATGGAATACCGCCCCGTGTTCAATGGCGCGTTCAGCCTGGGCAGTCACCGCCCGTACTGAGTGCACGACCGCATCTGTTGGGGTATGCAGTGCACCGACCAAGTCTTCGGTATCCACGGAGGGCCATAGCTGTCGAACCCGCTCGGCGTCAATGATCTCTGAGGGCACGCCCCAGGATTGTGCAAAGCCGTGTCGCCGTTTGAGCTCGCGCATCTGGTCGTCAGTGTAAGCAAGTTCGATGCCACCGACTCGCTTCAACAGCCAGTTATCTTCGCCACCGGGATTGAGCTCGTCTAGCTTATTCAAAGTGCGCTGAGCAAGCTCTGACATCGCCTTTGAGGGATTGATTTGAAAAACAAATCCCGGAGCGTGCGAGGATGAGCCACCGGTCTCATAGAGCGGGCCTTGATCTACCACCGTGACCTGTTGCGCGCCGCGCTGTGTCAGTTCGTCGGCCAGTGCTGCACCGACGACACCGGAGCCGATGATCACGATCTTTGATTCTGGAGTGTATGTGTGTGCCATAACCCAACCTTCCCGGGTTGCATATATTGCAACTAATGCATAAAGTGCAACTGTGACGTTTGGCACAAATCTTAGTCATGAACTAAGTCACATCACAAGAGCTTTAGGAAAGTATTTTGATTTGAAAGGTACCGAAGCTATGAGTGCAAATCAGTCCGTGGACCGCGCGCTGAGTATTTTATGGATTCTCAACGGCGCCCAGCACGCCACCGTGACAGAAATTGCACACGAACTTGAGGTACATAAATCCACGGCATCACGGTTGCTGGTAGCACTAGAACGGCATTCGTTAGTCACCCGGCGACCGGATGATCTTGCCTATGAACTCGGCCAAGGAGTGCTGCAGCTGGCCGGCTCCGTGAATTCGCAAAATGATCTCACGAAATCTGCACAGATCCTGGTAGAAACCGTGGCCGAGCATTTCAAACTCACCACCAATGTAGCGATACGCGATGAGGTCTATGCTGTAAATATTGCCCAGTCCGCTCCCTCAGAACGGTTCTTCACCCCGCGCCAGTATGTTGGCCGTCGCACCCCCGGTCATGCCACCAGCAGTGGCAAAATCCTGCTCGCTGCAGCAGACGCCGCCGTACACGAACAATTGCTGTCAGCTCCGGTAGAACGATTCACTGATCAGACGATCACCGACCCCGAGGAACTCATGCACGAGTTAGCCACGGTAGGAGAGCAAGGGTGGGCAGTGTCAAATAATGAATGGGATAACGACATGACTGCGGTGGCTGTCCCGCTGTTGGACGTGAACGGCCAGGTGATCGCCGCAGTGACCATTACTGGTTTCACACACGATCTACCCAGTGCCACCTTTGAGCAACGAGCCGCAGAACTCACCAAGGTGGTCCAACGGTACGGACGGCTCCTGGAGTAAACCACACCGGGTGCGGCAAGTTAAAACAGAAAAACCTCGGTTTCCACCGAGGCTTTTTGTTTCTTGAATTTTGTGGCAGATACAGGATTCGAACCTGTGAAGGCAATGCCAGCTGATTTACAGTCAGCCCCCGTTGGCCGCTTGGGTAATCTGCCAATGTGTACGTCTTGCGTGCACGACTGACTACATTACCAGCCAATTTTTGTTTTCGCGAATCGAAGTGTCCACTGTGTTTGAAGTCCTCGAAAAAACCCAGAATCTTGCCGACCGAGTTCGCACCGTATGGTCACAAACCGAAGCAAGCTAAACTTTGGACAGAACCAGATACCGAGTATTTCAAGGAGCCCAAATGGCCAAAGAGTCGACGTTCGACATTGTGTCTGAAGTGGACAAGCAAGAAGTTGCCAATGCTGTGAATCAGGCCTCCAAGGAAATTCAACAGCGCTACGATTTTAAAGATACCGGCGCTGCGATTGAACACAGCGAGAATACGATCAATTTGAGTGCCAACGCCGAGGAGCGTGTCAACGCGGCACTCGACGTTCTCCAATCGAAGCTGATCCGCCGTGGCATCTCGCTCAAGGCGCTCGACGCGGGCGAACCTGTGGCCCAGGGAAAACAATTCAAAATTGCTGCGACCATCAAAGAGGGCATTGACCAGCCGACGGCCAAAAAGATATCCAAGGTGATCCGTGACGACGGACCGAAATCGGTCAAAGCGAATATTCAAGGTGATCAATTGCGGGTTTCGTCGAAATCTCGCGACGATCTCCAGGCCGTCATCGCGCTATTACGTGACTTCGAGGACGCCCCACTGCAGTTCATCAATTTCAAATAACGTTGTAGGAGCCTCTAGATGTTGTACCTGATTACATACGATCATTCCGTCTTCACCAGTCCCCTGTCGGTTGGCGAACTACTCGTCAGACAAGAAGACGGTGAAGCATTCGAGCACATCAATTTTGCCCACTTTGACGAACCCATCCACCCCGATAACGTACTACAGCCGGCCCTGCGCAACGGGTTTGAGCACCCCGAAGGACTCGTTGTCGACGCGAGCCTGGTCGATATTATGTCCCAGCCACACCTGCTGGAACAGGCATCTGCTTCACAGCTGACCCTGGAATCCCAACTAGATGAATTGCAGAACGGTCCGACAGCCGTTGAGGATGCTTCATTCAAACAGGAGCAAGACCAAATCGCTCGCGATGCCCGGCTGGACCACACTGAGGCATTGAACTGGGCCAATACGGCGCGGCGTGAGCTGCTGGAACGCCCCATCAACGACAGGCTGCAACAGCACTGGGATGCACAAGGAGCCTAGGGTTGCTGTCCCATCTGGCGGGCGATCTGGTTTAGCTGCTCCACCCGGTCTTCCATGGCCGGGTGGGTCGAAAACCAGTTTTTAATTTTGCCGGCGAACGGGCTGGCAATCATCATATGTGAGGTCGCCTTCACGCGGTGGTCTTCTTGTGGCAGCGGGTGTCGCTGCACCCCACCTGAAATCTTTTGTAGGGCTGAAGCAAGCGCCAGTGGATCGCCTGTCAGTTGTGCACCATCATGATCAGCTGACGTTTCACGGTCGCGCGAAATACCCGCCTGAACAAGCCCCGCAGCAAGTGGGGCGAGGATCGCTCCCAGAATGCCAAACAGCGCGTTGTTGTTATTACGGTTAAACATCAGCATGTACGCGGCACCTTGAATGACCGTGCCGATGGCCGCGGCCACTGACGAGGTCAGGATGTCGCGGTTATAGACGTGCATCAACTCGTGCCCGGTGACCGCGCGAAGCTCACGGGGATTCAAGAGGTGCATGATGCCCTCGGTAAAACAGATCGCGGCGTGTTCGGGGTTCCGACCGGTCGCAAACGCGTTGGGCTGTTGCGTCGGGGCAATATAGATCCGTGGAGCGGGTTCGCCGGCTCGTTGCGCGAGCTCATGGACCATGTCGTATAAGCCTTGAAACTGCTGCGGGTCGGCAGCATAGGCCTGCATGCTACGCAACGCGAGTTTATCTGAATTCCAGTACATTACCGCTGTCGAGATCAGCCCGATACCGGTAAAGAGTACAATCCAGATCGCACTGCCACTGGACGCTGAAATAGCTGCCCCGATAGCCACCAAAATGCCCAACATGAGGGCAAATAAGAACCATGTCTTCGTGCGGTTACGCGTTGCGCGTTGCTGCATGCCGGTCATTCCTCTAAATATGTGCCGTCTGGCGTGCCTTCGCCCGGGAGATGCGAACTTGTTCGTCACGGTCAACGACCTTCACACGCTCACGTTCAACCGGGCCAGACTGGGTTTCAAGATCGCCCAGGCTGATCTCATGATCATCCAGTTTACGCCAACCATTCCAGTCAGAGTATTCCACTCCGCGCTGTTCAAGCAGCTCCAGAATGGCGTGTTCATCAGGGTTTTCCGCGGTGTACAAGTGATCGACATCTTCAATAATATGGCCGATGGTTTCAAGCGCATCGCCCTTGGTGTGACCAATCAGCCCCACCGGGCCACGCTTGATCCAACCGGACGTGTAGAGGCCCGGTACAGGATGACCATCGGCGTCCAGGACGCGGCCTTCGTCATTTTTGATAATGCCGCGTTGTTCATCGAACTGGATCGCTGGCACAGCTGACCCGAAGTAGCCAATGGCGCGGTAGACAGCCTGGACGGGATACATCTTCATTTCGCCGGTGCCACGGACATTGCCGGTGCCGTCCAGCTCCATGCGCTGCATGCGGATACCAGCAACCTTGCCCTGCTCCGTCAGGATCTCTTCTGGTGCTTCAAGGAAGTGCAGGTGCAGTCGGCGAGAGGCGCCGGTCCCTTCTGGATTGTCGTCTTGTTCCAGGAGCCAGTTGGTCAAAGTGTTGACCATGTTACGGACCTGGTTGACCTCTTCTGCTGCCTTCTCAGATGCTTCATCGAATTCGAAGTCATCTTCATAAAGAATAATATCGACATCTTCGGCGGATTTGAGTTCACGCAATTCCAGCGGCGTGAACTTCACCTGAGCTGGGCCACGGCGGCCAAAGATATGAATATCGGTGGCCTGCGATGCTTTTAAGCCCTCGTAGACGTTGTCAGGAATCTCGGTCGAGAGCATCTGACTTGCCGGTTTAGCCAAGACCCGGGCAACGTCCAGCGCCACGTTGCCGTTACCGATCACGGCGATTTCACGAGCGGAGAGATCCCAGTGCCGATCTACGTCTGGGTGACCGTCGTACCATGAGACAAATTCAGATGCGCCAAACGAATTTTCAGCATCAATGCCTGGGATATTCAACCGAGCATCCTTAATCGCACCGGTGGCGAAAACAATTACGTCATAATAGGTGCGGAGATCTTCAAGGTGGATATCGGTCCCGTACTCGATGTTGCCGAGGAAACGGATGTCGCCGCGGTCCATAACGCGATGCAGCGCTGTGATAATACCTTTAATCCTCGGGTGATCCGGGGCCACGCCATAGCGAATCAGACCAAAAGGCGCCGGGTAGCGATCGAAAAGATCAATCGAAACCTCGAAATCGATGTCTGCTTTCTGCAGCGAATCAGCGGTGTAGACACCAGCCGGACCGGCACCGATGATGGCGATCCGAAGTGGACGATGCATAGTTTCGGACACTAACTTCCCTTTGTTTTGACGACAGACAGTAATTCCAATGTTAATTACGTAAACACCGTATCGCCTAATCCTGGTGCCGAGCTATGAATTCAGCGGTAAGCAACAGTGGAGGTGTCTCAAAGGACGACTAGACTAGTACTTATGGCTCGACGCAGTACACAAGTATTTTATCCCACATACCAGGGTCTTGTTTCGAAACTCTTAGGTAGATCATGGGATTCAGATGACGGTATGGATCCCGCCGAGCTCAACGGGCAGGTGCAGAATTCGATCGCAGCACAACAGTTGCAGCAGCGTGGTGCGACCCCGTCGGTCGAGGCAATCGCACCGCTTGCCCTGCGGGAATTCTATTTGGCTCTCGGGGTCTCGGAGATGATGGAGACCAACCACTTCTTTTTCGACCCCGACGAATTAGAAATTCGGGACGACATGGTCATGTTTGTCGAAGACGCCGATGAGACATTGGTCTGGGGTGTCCCGTTAGATCAGGTTTCATTGCCGGATCCTATGGCTTATCGTCGCAGTGTGGGTGCTGACGAGCCCGATGGCACCGGCGCGTGGGAGGCCAGTGAGGCTACAGTCTCGGAGCTGATTGCTGATATCTTGACGTGGAACTACTCGGAGGAAGACCTTGACTGAACATATTGGCCACGGCCCGTACCCCACTCCACCACAAGTCCACTCGCATGCCCCCACCGGATATGTGTGCCCGTTCTGCGGTCTGGTCAATGGTGATGTCGCCGATCCGAATAACCGCTGCGCGCTGTCGGATGTGATTTACCAAGACGAAGACCTCATTGTCTTTGTCGCAGCAGACGGATTTGGTCCGCGTGCAGGTCATGTGATGATCTCGCCTGCCGTGCATTATGAGGCGCTGTACAACCTGCCCGACCGTGTGCTGATGCGGATCAGTTTGATGACACGCGAAGTCGCGTTCGCGATGAAACGTGCATGGAATCCGGAAGGTGTCTCTACGCGACAGCACAATGAACCATCGGGCAATCAGCACGTGTGGCATTATCATTTGCATGTCTTTCCGCGCTACGCCGGAGACATGCTCTACCGGCAGTTGCGTCACCCCATGGATGAAGCTTATAGAGCACAGATTGCGCAAGACATTCGGGCGACGTTAAATCCGACAACCACCACGTTGCCCGAGAGTTAGGCCTCGCGCGAGACCACGTACTGAGCGAAATGCGTCAGCGCTGTTTTGACGGGCGATTCTGCCAAACCATCGAGTGCAGCAATTGCTTTATCCGCCCACTGCCCAGTGAGCTCCCAAGCTTGGTCAATCACCGGATGACTCGCTACAGCACGCACTGCGGATTCAACCTGTTCGTCGGTCTCAAGCGGACCGTCCACGAGTTGAAGCGCCTTGACCGCCGTGGCATCACCGTCTGCTGCTGCCTGGCGAAGCAAGAGCACAGGTAGCGTAGCGACACGTTCTTTCAGGTCAGTTCCTTGCACCTTCCCAGAGGTGTCGGAGGTACTCGTGACATCGATGATGTCGTCGGCCAGTTGAAATGCCATGCCTACATTGCCGCCGTAGGCCGCGGCGATCTGCACGAGTTCTTCCGAACCACCAGCAGTGAGTGCACCCAACAGCGCACTGGTTGATAGCAGGGAGGCAGTTTTACCGTCAATGACCCTTAAATAGTGCTCGAGTGGATCATCCTCGGCAGTCGGTCCTACGGTTTCCCAGAGTTGGCCCATAACCAATTTTTCAAAGGTTTTAGCGTGTTCTCGCACCGCGCGAGTACCCAGCCCAGACATCTCACCAGAGGCTTTTGCAAAAATAAGGTCGCCTGCCAGAATAGCCACCGAATTGGACCATTGCTGGTGGACCGCAGTCACGCCCCGACGTTGGTCTGCCTCATCCATAACGTCGTCGTGATATAGCGTTGCGAGATGGGTAAGTTCCATGGCCACTGCGACTTTGCGGATCTTTTCGCCGGGTTCTGCGACCTGTCCAACACCAACGTTGTCGTCTGCCAGCATGGATGCCAGGACGGTAACAATGGGGCGCACACGCTTGCCGCCGGCGTCTAAGAGATGCCGGGTGGTGGCCTGGGCGAGCTCGTCAGCATACACCAACGCTTCAGCTAGATCTTCTTCGATTCTAGCCAGGCTCGTCAGCAGCGTATCGAAAAGCGTTTCATGCTCTTGCAGCGCATCAATACCCGGAGGCAGCGAAATAGAAATATCCACCCGTATAACCCTACACTAGCGGCCCGTTTGGGCAGCTGGAATCACAGACTTGGTAACTTCGATTGTACGGTCACCAAACATACCCCCGGCCCTTGCCACGCAACCAGAGATTACCTGCCAACATACCGTATATATTCAGCTGTGCGAACACCGTCCAGCAAACTCAAGACCGCCCTGCTGACCGAACCGGAACTGCTGTTCAGCCCGACCGGCGTTTGGCCTGCTTGCTGCGTGCACGCTGTTCTGACCGCTGTGCCGCACGTTGCCGCTGCTTTCGCCACCATACCCACGCTCGCTTCCGTCGGGGCCAATACAAGTGTTGATTTCGCATCGGGTCAACCTCGATTCGCTGACTGCACTGGAGCATCAGTTTCTTTATTGTCCCATCAGCACGAGGAACCTCAAAAACCGGTACATTATTGCTTATCATGTCTTTTACCGCCGCAGCTTTTTCAATGACTGACGCACAACTAGCACAGCTTCCCAGTGGGCTTATCGGTCACGCTACCAGTGTGTTTTCTCGCAACCGCTTCGGCAAGCTCGGTTTCGGCCAACATTACCGGTTCACGACTCATGGCACGGAGCGGTTCGCCAATGCGCGCGATCATTGGGCCGAGCTGACAGCCACCGCGCCGGCAGCTTTACCAGCCGGGCTCACCGCGAGTGTTCCGGTATGTTTTGCTGCGTTTACCTTCGACGGTCGGTCCACACAAGACTCAGTATTCACGGTGCCCAAATATGTATTAGATATAGGTGCCGATACCACTTGTCTGCGCTACATCTTCGATATCGCCGAACCGGTACCCTCACCGGAAGAAATTTTCGCGGCCTTCATAGAGGAGCTCCCCGACGAACCATCGGCCGCCACACCCTCAGACAACGATGTTGCGGTCGTGTCAGCACACATGTCTGAAGACGCTTTTCGGCAATCCGTAGACCAGGCCGTTGAGATGATCGACACGGCAGCTGTGCAAAAAGTTGTGCTGG
>Ga0079226_10004138_pt1 | contig 11076 bp, 13 predicted proteins | sample Poulit2014_FD_76345 | JGI IMG/M metagenome (GOLD analysis project Ga0079226, IMG submission 76345) | Agricultural soil microbial communities from Georgia to study Nitrogen management - Poultry litter 2014 | ecosystem: Environmental > Terrestrial > Soil > Agricultural land | place: USA: Georgia...
GAGCACGAGGGCATTGACGGTCCCGAGGAGCAGACCGACCGCGGCCGCGAGCACGGCGTAGACGAGGAGTCCGGGCGCCAGCCCCTGGGCAGCCTGTCCGACGGAGAGTGCGAAGAGGGCGGCGAGGACGACCATCGCCCGGCTGTGTCTCGTCCGGACGGCGGCTGCCGTCAGGGCGCCCGTGCCCGCGGCGGCGGACAGCCTCTCGGCGCGCCCGGAGGCCTACCGGGGGGCGAGGCTGGACGCGAGCAACCCTTCGTTGACCGGCTGGCTGCCGGCCCTCGACGCGGGGCTGGCCCGGGCGGAACGAGCCATCGCCGCAGGGCACGACGACGTGGGCCACACGAGCCACGGCCGTCTCTGGCTCACCCCCACGGAGGTGGTGGAGCTGCGGGAGCGCCTGGTCGACCTCATCGACGAGTACAAGGACCGCACGCGCGTCGATCACCCCGAGGCGGCCCGCCCCTGGGACATCCACCACTCCGTGCTGCCCGCCGAACGGATCCCTGGTGCACCAGACGGGAGTACGGGCGAGGCTCCTTCCAGCTGACCGGCACCGGCCGGCCCATGCCGGTCAGGCCCGGAAGGCCTGCCCGGTGAGCCGCTCGTAGGCCTCGACGTACTTCGCGCGGGTCTGCTCGACGACGTCCTCCGGGAGCGAAGGGGGCGCCTCGCCCGAGTCCCTGTCCCAGCCCGACGCCGGCGAGGTCAGCCAGTCCCGGACGAACTGCTTGTCGTAGCTCGGCTGCTGGCGGCCCGGCTCCCACTGGTCGGCGGGCCAGAAGCGCGAGGAGTCGGGGGTGAGCACCTCGTCGGCGAGGACGAGCTCGTCGCCACGGAGGCCGAACTCGACCTTCGTGTCCGCGAGGAGGATTCCGCGTCGCTTGGCGATCTCGTTGCCGCGCTGGAGGATTCGCACGGTCAGGTCGCGCACCTGTGCGGCACGGTCGGTGCCGATCTCGGCCACGACCCCTTCGTAGGGGATCGGCTCGTCGTGCTCACCGGCCGGCGCCTTGGTCGACGGCGTGAAGACCGGCTCGGGAAGACGGGAACCGTCGACGAGACCGTCCGGCAGCGGCAGCCCGCTCACCGCACCGGAGGTGCGGTACTCCGCCAACCCGCCCCCCGTGAGGTAGGCACGGGCGACGCACTCGACGGGGAGCATGTCGAGCCGCTCGACGAGAACCGCACGCCCGGCGACGGCGGCCGGCACGTCGGTGGACACGACGTGGTGCGGCACGAGGTCGGCCAGCTGCTCGAACCACCACAGCGACAGCTGCGTCAGGACGGCACCCTTGTCCGGGATCGGTGTCTCGAGGACGAAGTCATAGGCCGACATCCGGTCACTGGCGACGAGGAGGAGACGGCCCCCACGCTGCTGCCCGTCCGCACCGACCGGCGCGTAGAGGTCACGCACCTTGCCGGAGTAGAGGTGGGCGTACCCGGGCAACTCGAGAGGGGTGTCGCTCGTCATGGGCCCATCCTCGCAGGGGCTCAGCCGCGGAGGCGCCGCGCCGCCGCCGCGCCGATCCCGGCCGCGAGCAGCAGCGAGCCGAGGAGCATGAAGTTCCCGGACGTGACGACGTACCAGAGGCTGCGGCCGCCACTGCGGGGAAGGGCGGAGTAGACCTCGCTCATCACGCTCGGGAAGGACAGCGCGAACCCGGCGGCCAGCGAGCACAGCCCGGCCGCGATGGCCCCCGAGGACGACCACGCGATCACCGCCGCCCACACGAGCGCCGCCACCACGAGCAGCACGAGCCCGCCCAGGACCCAGGCCCAGTCCGTCTGGAACCGGGCTGCCAGGGACTCACTCGCGCGCCCCAGCGCCCAGAGGCCACCCATCGTCATCAGCCACGGGACGATCGCGACCACGGGCGCGAGGGCCTGGGCGAGGGCACGGCCCCCACCGCTGATGTCGTCCTCGGCGCGATACGTCCGGGACGCGGGTCCGTACGCGATCGGTGAGGTGGGGGCGGGGTAGCTGTCAGCCACGTCGGCATCATGGCAGCGCCCGGGGCCCCGGCAGTAGGCCTTTTGACTCAGCCCCCGTCCCCGCGCAGTCCGGCTGGCCACCGACGCGCACCCGGGCCCTCCACCGCGTGCTGGTCCTCGGGGTTGTAGATCGGGCAGCTCGTCGTGGAGAGGCAGCCACAGCCGATGCATCCCGTCGTCGTGTCCCGCAGCTCCACGAGGGCATCGATGCGCTCCTGCAGGGCGTCGTGCCACCGCTTGGACAGTCGGCTCCAGTCCCGGGACGTCGGGGGGCGGTCGGCCGGGAGCGTGTCGAGCGCCTCCTTGACCTCCGCCAGGGAGATGCCGAACCGCTGCGCTGCGCGGACGAAGGCGAGCCGTCGCAGGGTGTGGCGCCGGTACCGGCGTTGGTTGCCCGCGGTCCGGATGGCGCTGACGAGGCCCTTGGACTCGTAGAAGCGCAGCGTCGGGACGGTGACCCCCGCGCGGCGTGCGGTCTCCCCGATGGTCAGCAGGTCGCGCTTGTCCATGGGCCCGAGCCTAGCGCTTGACCTCAAGCAAACATGAGGTTGAACGCTGGTCTCCATGACGATTCCGTGCCACGTCGATGACCCCGAGATCTGGTTCGCCGAGACCCCCGCCGGCCTCGAGTACGCCAAGACGCTCTGCGCCGACTGTCCGCTGCGAACGGCCTGCCTCGAGGGGGCGCTCGAGCGCCGGGAGCCCTGGGGCGTGTGGGGCGGCGAGATCCTCGAACAGGGCCGGGTCATCGCCCGCAAGCGGGCGCGCGGTCGTCCCCGGAAGGACGCGGCGGCCTGAGCACCGTGCCGGGGGTGTAGTCCTGCGTGCCGGCAGGCGACATGTGGCCGCCTCGGCAGGCAGGGCTACACCTTGGGTACGTGGATCTCGCCGCGAGAGGCCCGGAGGGCGATGTCGGTGCGGTGGTGGCTCCCGGGGAAGTCGATCCGCTCGATCGCCTCGTAGGCGCGATCTCGGGCACCGGTGAGGTCCTCCCCGGCGGCGATGACCGAGAGCACGCGCCCGCCGGAGGAGACGAGCTGCGGCGCCTCGCCCTCGGTGTCGACCCGGGTCCCGGCGTGGAGCACGTGGACGTGCTCGGCGAGCGCGCTGCCGGCGAGCTCCTCGAGACCGTCGATCTCGGTGCCGGTGGCCGGGGAGGTCGGGTACCCCTCTGCCGCGAGGACGACAGCCACCGTCGACTCCGGGCGCCACCGCAGCGGGTCGTGCTCCCCCAGCCGGCCGTCGGCGGCGGCCGCGAGGAGGACCGCGAGCGGCGATTCGAGGCGGGCGAGCACCGACTGCGTCTCCGGGTCACCGAAGCGGACGTTGAACTCGATGACGCGCGGGCCCCGCGAGGTCAGCGCCAGACCGACGTAGAGCACCCCGACGAAGGGGGCCCCCCGCCGCGCCATCTCGTCGACGACGGGCTGGGCGACCCTGGCGACGACGTCGTCGACGAGGCCCTCGGGGGCCCACGCGAGCGGGCTGTACGCCCCCATGCCGCCGGTATTCGGGCCCTCGTCGCCGTCGAAGATCCGCTTGAAGTCCTGGGCGAGGTCGAGCGGGACGACCCGTTCGCCGTCGCAGATGCAGAAGAGGCTCGCCTCGGGTCCGTCGAGGAACTCCTCGACGACCACCCGGGCGTCGTCCTCCTTCGCCAGGCAGGCCAGGCCGTGGGCGATGGCGTCGGCACGGTCGTCGGTGACGACGACCCCCTTGCCGGCGGCGAGCCCGTCGTCCTTGACGACGAAGGGGGCGCCGAAGGAGTCGAGCGCCTCCGCGAGCTGCTCCTCGGTCGTACACACGCGCGCCATCGCGGTCGGCACCTCCGCGGCTGCCATGACCTCCTTGGCGTGGGCCTTGCTGCCCTCGAGGCGGGCCGCCGCCGCGGTGGGACCGAAACACCGGATGCCGGCCTCGACCAGGGCGTCGACGAGGCCGGCGACGAGCGGGGCCTCGGGGCCGACGACGACGAGGTCGACCTCGTGCCGTTGCGCCAGCCCGACCACCGCGCGGGGGTCGGCGGGGTCCACCGGCTCGTTGAGGGCCAGGGCATCGGTCCCCGGGTTGCCGGGGGCGGCGATGACGGCGGCGACGGTCGGGTCGTGGGTGAGGGCGCGGACGAGCGCGTGCTCGCGGGCGCCGGAGCCGATGACGAGAACCTTCACGCGCCCGAGCCTACGAGACGCGCGCGGGGGCGGGACACGAGAAGGGGCGCAGCTCTCGGCAGGCAGGGGGTATCTGCCGTGAGCTGCGCCCCACGGTCGCGGGGCCTAGACATCAGGGGGGACACCGACCACGCGACCATCGGCCGAAGCCGACTCCACTGATAGTGACATCTGGATGAAGGTGAAATCAAGACGAGGGGACATGAGGGTCGTCCGGGCCCGTGTCGTAGGACAACCCCCTGCTGCAACTAGACTCGATCCTTCTGCCGAGCCTGAGGGGAGCGGGACGACACCGTGACCGATACCCATGTCGACGCCGTCGCCACCGAGATCGCGATCGAGCAGGAACACCTCGACCGCGTGCACACCGAACTCGCCAAGGCCGGCCAGCGCGCCGACCTCATCGCCGTCGACGGCATGTCCCGCGGACGCACCTCCCGCACCGGGGACGTCCGGGACGAGGAGATGTCGGGGCTCTTCGAGCGCGACGCCCTCGTCCACCACGCCGCCCGCCGCCTGGCCCACCTCGAGCACCAGCACGAGGGGCTCGTCTTCGGCCGCCTCGACCTCGCCGACGGCCCGAGCGAAGGGGAGGACGCCGCCGACCGCGAGGTGCGCTACATCGGCCGCCTCGGGGTCCGCGACGACGAGTACGAGCCGCTCGTCATCGACTGGCGCGCCCCCGCGGCGTCCCCCTTCTACCGCGCCACGCCCAAGGACAACCACGGCGTGATCCGCCGCCGGGTGCTGCGCTGCCGCGGCGAGCAGGTCATCGGGGTCGAGGACGACCTCATGGTCCCCGAGGCCCCCGACGACATGGTCGTCGTCGGGGACGGCGCGCTCCTCGCTGCGCTGACCCGCAGCCGCGGTCAGCGGATGCGCGACATCGTCGCGACGATCCAGTCCCACCAGGACGAGGCCATTCGCGCGACCGACCGGGGGATCACCGAGATCACCGGCGGGCCGGGTACGGGCAAGACCGTCGTCGCCCTGCACCGGGCCGCCTACCTCCTCTACGCCAACCGCCGGCGGTACGAGTCGGGCGGCATCCTCGTCATCGGCCCCTCCTCGGCCTACACCGCGTACATCGAGCGGGTGCTCCCGTCGCTCGGGGAGGACACGGTGACCCTCCGCTCGCTCGGCGACGTCGTCGACGTCATCACCGCCGTCCGGCAGGACTCGCCCGAGGTCGCCGCGATCAAGGGCTCCCTGGCGATGCGCACCCTGCTCGGCCGGCTCGCCGGGCACGCCGTCCCCGGTGCGCCGACGAGCCTGCGGGTCATGGTCGACGGGCAGCCGGTCCATCTCGACGAGGCGACGCTGGCGACGATCCGTCGCCGCGCGCTGCGCGACCGCAGCCGCAACCAGGCGACCACCGCCGTCCGCGGCCTCCTCGCCGAGGCCGCGTGGCACCAGGTCAGCGAAGGGGAGCGCGAGGACTTCCTCGAGGCCTTCGAGAACTCCCTGGCGGTCGACGAGTTCCTCGCCGCGTGGTGGCCGCAGGTCGACCCCCGTGAGGCCCTGCTGTGGCTCGAGGACACCGAGCTGGCCTACGAGGTCGCGAAGTCGGTGCTCAGCCAGGGCGATGCGGCCGCGCTCGCCCACGCCACCCGGGAGACGCTCGAGCTGGGGACGTGGACCGTCTCGGACGTCGCCCTCGTCGACGAGCTGTCCGTCCGCCTCGGCCCGGTCGAGGAGGTCGTCCCGGAGGAGCGGGCCTTCTTCGAGGTCGAGGAGCTCGACGGGGTGGAGGAGCTGCGGGCCATGGGGTCGGCGATCGAGGCTCCCTCGGTCGAGCACCACCTCAGCCCCACCTCGGCTCGCGAGCGTCTGCTCCACGACACGATCGGGCGCCCGTAGGAGTACGCCCACGTCCTCGTCGACGAGGCGCAGGACCTCTCGCCGATGCAGTGGCGGATGATCGGTCGCCGGGGTCGACGCGCCTCGTGGACCGTCGTCGGCGACGCCGCCCAGGCATCCTGGCCGGACGCGACCGAGGCCGACCGCGCTCGCGACGAGGCCTACGGCGCCCAGCAGCGGCAGTCCTTCCACATGACGACGAACTACCGCAACGCGCAGGAGATCTTCGACTACGCGCGCGAGGTCATCCTCCCCGTCGTCCCCGACGCCGACATCCCCGACGCCGTGCGCGAGACGGGGGTCGAGCCGACGGAGGTGACCTTCGGCGACCTCCTCGACGACTCCCGCCCGGACGTGGGCACCGTGTCCGCAACCGCCCTCGAGCAGGTGGCCGAGGACGTCGAGGGGGCCATCGCCGTCATCACCCCCCAGCGCCACCAGCAGGCCGTCGCGGACCTGCACGGCAGCCACGGCGGCCGCGTCGCCGTCATCGACCCGCTCTCGTCCAAGGGTCTGGAGTGGGATGCCACTCTCGTCGTCGACCCGGACGCGATCGTCGAGGAGGCCCCCGGCGGCGCCCGCATCCTCTACGTCGTCCTCACCCGGGCCGCCCACCGGATGACGGTGCTGCGCCCCACGGAGTAGCGCACAGGGGGACGGCTCCGGAAGCATGGCGCTCCCGGGGCCGTCCTGTGAGAAGAGTCGGTCAGCCGCTCTTGCGGCGGAACATCTGCTGGGCGCCGCTGGTCTCCGCGCGGTTCGCGTGATCGACCTTGCCATGGGCGCCGTCGGGCGAGACATCCGCTCCGCCGTGCGACTGCTTCTTCTCCAGCGCCTCCCGGAACTTCGCCTTCACGTCCTCGGGTGCGCGTGCGTGACTACCCATCGGGACCTCCCTTCGTCGCCGGCCGGGGCCGCGGACGCGGCACCTGACCCCACCATCCAGGATCCGGGGGAGCGCCGGCAACGCCTTTTCGGCGAGCGGCCCCGTCAGTTGTCGAGGAGGAGGTGACGCTGGATGATCTCGTCGCGGCCGGGGCCGACACCGATCGCCGACACCCGGGCGCCGACGAGCTCCTCGACCCGGAGGACGTAGGCGCGGGCGTTCTCCGGCAGCTCCTCGAAGGTGCGGCAGGCGCTGATGTCCTCCCACCACCCGTCGAGGTACTCGTAGATCGGCTGGGCGTGGTGCACGTCGGACTGGTTGACCGGCATCTCGTCGACCCGCTCGCCATCGATGTCGTACGCGACGCAGACGGGCACCCGCTCGAGCCCGGTGAGCACGTCGAGCTTGGTGATGACGAAGTCGGTGACGCCGTTGATCCGGGTGGCGTAGCGGCCGATGACGGCGTCGAGCCAGCCGCACCGGCGCGGCCGCCCGGTCGTCGTCCCGTACTCGCCCCCGGTCTTGCGGAGGAACTCACCGTCGTCGTCGAAGAGCTCGGTCGGGAAGGGCCCCTCGCCGACCCGGGTGGAGTAGGCCTTGAGGATCGCGATGACCCGGTCGACCCGGGACGGGGGGATCCCCGACCCGGTGCACGCGCCCCCGGCCGTGGCAGACGAGGACGTGACGAAGGGGTAGGTCCTGTGGTCGACGTCGAGCAGCGTGGCCTGGCCGGCCTCGAGGAGGACGTTCTGGTCGGCGTCGAGCGCCTTCTCCAGCTCGAGGCTCGTGTCGCAGACCATCGGCCGCAGCCGCTCCGCGTAGGAGAGGAGCTCCTCGACGACGGCGTCGGCGTCGGTCGCGCGGGTGTTGTAGATCTTCGCCATGACCTGGTTCTTGAAGTCCAGTGCGGCCTCGACCTTCTGACGGAGGATCCCCTCGTCGAAGATGTCCTGCACCCGGACGCCGACGCGGTTCATCTTGTCGGCGTAGGTCGGGCCGATGCCCCGTCCGGTCGTGCCGATCTTGCGCTTGCCGAGGAAGCGTTCGGTGACCTTGTCCAGGGTCCGGTTGTACGGCGGGATGAGGTGGGCGTTGGCGCTGATGAGCAGCTTGGACGTGTCGATCCCTCGGGCCTCGAGGCCCCCGAGCTCCTCGAAGAGGACCTCGAGGTCGACGACGACACCGTTGCCGATGACCGGGACGACGCTCGGGGTGAGGATGCCGGACGGAAGCAGGTGCAGCGCGTACTTCTCCCCCTCGATGACGACGGTGTGGCCCGCGTTGTTGCCCCCGTTGAACTTCACGACGTAGTCGACGTCACTGCCCATGAGGTCGGTGGCCTTGCCCTTGCCCTCGTCCCCCCACTGGGCTCCGATCAGCACGATCGCCGGCATCGGTCCTCCTCGCCCACCCCGCACCGGAGCAGGCCTCGACAACACATCAGCCGCGGGACGGCCCGCGGCTGCTGACCGGGACAGTCTAGCGAGCGGGACCCGCCATCCGGCCGTCGCGCTCCAGGGCCGCCCCGAGCTGGAAGCGGGTGGCGACGCCGTACTGGTCCATGAGCGCGGCGATGCGCCGCCGGACGGTCCGCAGCCCGATGTGCAGCGTGCGCGCGATCATCTCGTCCTTCGCCCCGAGCGCCAGCATCCGGATCAGCGCATCGTCGGACCCACCCGCGGGCACCTCGATCTCGGGCGCGACGGACCACATGACCTCGAACCACGCCGCGAAGCACCGCACGAGCGCGGGGTTGCGGATGAAGACGTACGGCGACGTCGGGTCGGCCCAGACGGAGAGGGTGATGACGACCTCCTCGCCGAGGACGAGGAACTCGGTCCCGACGAGGTCGGAGACGCGCTGCTCCTGGCCGGCCCCCCGCTTTGCGGCGAGCTCGGTGCGGGACAGGTCGGTCTCGAGGACGCTCGGGTGGACGAGGGTGCGCTGCAGCTGGCCCCCGACGGCCCGGCTGCGCTCGTGCCGGGCATTGACCTGGTCGCTGCCGGCGCCGACGACGACGTCGAGGATGACGTTGTCCGTCTGCTCAACCGTGCCGGCGAGGCGGTCGATCATCGGGGTGGCCATCTCCTGGGTGAGCACCTGTACCCCCGGATCGTCCCCGAGGTCGATGTTGTGCATCCGGGCGCGGAGGGTCATCAGGGCGTCGCCGATGTCGACGAGCTTCTCCCGGGCCTCCTCGACCCGCGCCGTGTCGGCGGCAAGATACTGCTCGAGCCGACGCAGCGGCTCGTCGTCGCGGGCACCCACAGAAGTCACGATTGGCATGTTACTGCCACTGGCCGTTTAGTGCCGTGTTCTTGTCCGGGCATGGGGCAGAATTGGGGTTACGCGGGGGCGTCGCGGATGGAATCAGGGGACTTCTCAGCGGCGCCCCCCCTTCACATTTTCCGGCGTATCCCGCATGGGACGACGAATTTTTCGGGAGTGGGACACCGAGCGACGGCGAAGGGCGTCACGACCGCGGTCGTGACGCCCTTCGCCGTGTCCGTGGTCCCCGAGGGGCGCGCCCAGCACGCGTCTCGTCGGGACCAAGAGCCCCGGGAGCCCCCGACCGTCAGCCGAGGAGCTCCCGGGCCGCGTCCGCGGAGGAGTCCATGAGGAAGGTGCGGCAGCGCTCCTGCTCCTCGGACTCCTCGATCTCGCCGGCGGCCTGGGAGAGCGCGGCCAGGGCCCGCAGGAAGCCTCGGTTGGGCTCGTGCGACCACGGCACCGGGCCCTGCCCCTTCCAGCCGGAGCGGCGCAGCCCGTCCAGCCCCCGGTGGTAACCGGTACGGGCGTAGGCATAGCCCTCGATGGCGCGGCCCGCGTCGAGCGCGCGCTCGGCGAGGACCGCCCACGGGAGGGACGACGACGGGAGGTCCGCCGCCACCGTCGCCGGGTCCTCGCCGGTCTCGATCCGCGCCGCGGCTGGGTCTTCGGGCAGCTTCGTCTCGGGGATGCTCAGGAGGTTGTCCATCAGGCCGTCACCGACGTCCCGGCCGAGCGGAGGTTCTCGCAGGCCTCGACGACGCGGGCGGCCATCGACGCCTCGGCCTCCTTGCCCCAGGAGCGGGGATCGTACTGCTTCTTGTTGCCGACCTCGCCGTCGATCTTGAGGACGCCGGTGTAGTTCTCGAGCATCCAGCCGGCGACCGGGCGGGTGAAGGCGTACTGGGTGTCGGTGTCGACGTTCATCTTCACGACGCCGTAGTCAACCGCGTCGGAGATCTCCTGCTCGGTCGACCCCGAGCCTCCGTGGAAGACGAGGTCGAGCGGACGCTCCCCCCGGTCGTTGCCGTACTTCTCGACGACCGCGTCCTGGCACTGCTTGAGGATCTCCGGGCGGAGCTTGACGTTGCCCGGCTTGTAGACCCCGTGGACGTTGCCGAAGGTCAGAGCTGCCATGTACCGCCCCTTCTCGCCGAGGCCGAGCGCCTCGACCATGTCGAGGGTGTCGCCGGGGGTCGTGTAGAGCTTGTCGTTGATGTCGTTGGCGACACCGTCCTCCTCGCCACCGACGACACCGATCTCGACCTCGAGGATGATGTCGGCCGCGGCGGCGAGCTCGAGGAGCTCCTGCGCGATGGAGAGGTTCTCGTGCAGCTCCACGGCGGAGCCGTCCCACATGTGCGACTGGAAGATCGGAAAGCCCGTCCTGTCCTTGCGCTCCTTGCTCGCGGCGAGGAGCGGTCGGACGAAGCCGTCGAGCTTGTCCTTGGGGCAGTGGTCGGTGTGCAGCGCGATGTTGACGTCGTAGTTCTTCGCGACCTCCTCGGCGTAGGCCGCGAGCGCGAGCGATCCGGTGACCATGTCCTTGACCGTCGGGCCGGAGAGGTACTCGCTGCCGCCGGTGGAGACCTGGACGATCCCGTCGCTGCCGGCCTCGGCGAAGCCGCGGATCGCGGCGTTGAGCGTCTGACTGGAGGTGACGTTGATGGCGGGGTAGGCGAAGGACCCGGCCTTCGCCCGGTCGAGCATGTCGCGATAGACGTCCGGAGTGGCGATGGGCATGAACGGCCTCCTGGCGCGGTGTGCTGGTGGTCTTGGCCCGATCCTCGCAGATCGCGGGGCGGCTGCACCCACGGATCCGGAAGTTACGCGCGGGTACGACACCACGCTGGGTTGGTGCCGCCGAGGAGAGGCCCGAGTTGTCGGGCTCAGCACACC
>Ga0079226_10004139_pt1 | contig 11075 bp, 12 predicted proteins | sample Poulit2014_FD_76345 | JGI IMG/M metagenome (GOLD analysis project Ga0079226, IMG submission 76345) | Agricultural soil microbial communities from Georgia to study Nitrogen management - Poultry litter 2014 | ecosystem: Environmental > Terrestrial > Soil > Agricultural land | place: USA: Georgia...
AAAAGGTGAATTACTCTTTGGCACAATTGACAGCTGGCTGAACTGGAAGATGACAGACGGCAAGGTCCATGTCACTGATTACTCGAATGCCAGTCGTACGACGCTTTACAATATCCATGAACTGCATTGGGACAAAGAAATTCTAGATCTGTTAAATATCCCGGAACAAATGTTGCCCGAAGTAAAAAGTAATTCTGAAATCTATGGTTATACAGAGACTTTCCACTTCTATGGCAGTGAAGTGCCACTTGCCGGTATGGCAGGAGACCAGCAGGCCGCTTTATTTGGTCAAATGGCCTTTGAACCAGGCATGGTGAAAAACACTTATGGGACAGGCGCATTTATTGTGATGAATACAGGGGAAAAACCGCAGCTATCTGACAATGACCTATTGACTACGATTGGTTATGGTATCAATGGTAAGATCTATTATGCTTTAGAAGGCAGTATTTTTGTGGCTGGCTCGGCTTTACAGTGGTTGCGTGATGGACTGCGTCTGATCGAAAGTGCTCCTGAATCAGAAGAACTAGCCGAAAAATCAGATGCTGACAACAATGATGTCTATGTTGTACCTGCCTTTACAGGTCTAGGCGCTCCTTACTGGGATTCAGATGCACGTGGTGCGATCTTCGGTTTGACCCGCGGGACGACTAAAGAAGACTTTGTCAAAGCTACTTTGCAGTCGTTGGCGTATCAGTCAAAAGATGTTATTGATACGATGAAAATTGATGCTGACATTGACATTCCTCTATTGAAAGTTGACGGTGGAGCAGCCAATAACAACTGGCTATTGCAATTTCAGTCTGACATTTTAGATATTGAAGTAGAACGGGCAGCCAATCTGGAAACAACGGCTTTAGGTGCAGCTTATCTGGCTGGTTTGGCGGTTGGTTTCTGGAAAGATCTCGATGAACTTAAAGCTATGCAGGCTACAGGTGACAGCTTTAAACCGGTAATGGCAGAAGATGAACGTAATGATCTGTATACCGGCTGGAAAGAAGCCGTTGAAGCTACTCGTGTATTCAAACACTTAGGCAAGAAAGAAGGATAATTGATGGTTTTTTCCTATCAGACAAGAATTGCAGAAATCGCAAAAGCACAGACAGACGAATTTGACCTATTAGTGATCGGTGGAGGAATTACCGGTGCCGGAGTAGCAGTACAAGCTGCTGCTGCTGGCATGAAAACAGCTTTAGTCGAAATGCAGGACTTTGCTGAAGGAACTTCTTCACGTTCGACTAAATTAGTTCATGGAGGTATTCGGTATTTGAAGACTTTTGATGTTGAAGTGGTTTCAGATACGGTCGGTGAAAGAGCGAATGTGTAAAAGATCGCTCCGCATATTCCTAAAGCAGATCCTATGTTATTGCCGATCTACGATGAAACAGGAGCTACTTTTGATATGTTTTCGGTTAAAGTGGCCATGGATCTTTATGACCATTTAGCTGGAGTGACGGGAAAATACGCTAATTACATTATAAGTAAAGAAGAAGTACTCCAACGCGAACCGCAGTTAAATCCTGATGGTTTATTAGGTGGGGGTGTCTATCTGGATTTTCGTAATAACGATGCTCGTCTGGTGATCGAAAATATTAAAAAAGCTCATGAAGACGGAGCAGCTATGCTCAGCAAGGTCAAAGTTCTTGAAATTCTACATGATCAGAATGGACGTGCCAACGGTGCCAAAGTACAAGATAGGGTAAGTGGTGAAAATTTTGAAATCAAGGCCAAAGTAGTGATTAATACAACGGGACCATGGTCAGACAGCGTTAAGGCAATGGATGAAAAAGATGATTTGCCAGAGCAGATGCGACCGACCAAAGGCGTTCATTTAGTTGTAGATCGCAAGAAATTAAATGTAGCTCAACCAACTTATTTTGACACAGGTGAAAATGACGGCCGGATGGTTTTTGTTGTTCCGCGTGAAGAAAAAACTTACTTTGGAACAACTGACACTGACTATCAAGGCGATTTTAAGCATCCGACAGTAACTCAGTCAGATGTAGACTATCTGTTAAAAATCATCAATCGACGCTATCCGCAAGCTGCTATCACTCTTAATGATATTGAAGCTAGCTGGGCTGGTTTACGCCCTTTGATCACAGCTAATGGCGGCTCTGACTACAATGGTGGAACTAGCGGCAGTCTTTCAGAGGCAAGTTTTGAAAAAGTGGTCAATGCCACTAAAGCTTATCTGCAAGATGCAAGTAAAAAAGCTGAAGTTGAACAAGCCATTAAAGATGCCGAAATCAAGCAAGACAAGGGGGCAGTCGATCCTTCACAAGTTTCACGCGGCAGTAGCCTTGATGAATCACAAGATGGCTTATTGACACTTGCTGGCGGCAAGATTACCGATTATCGTCTGATGGCACAAGGAGCCCTGCAAAAAATCCAGACTATTTTAAAAGAAGTTTTTGCCGAAGACTTTACATTAATTGATTCAAAGGCTTATCCTGTCTCAGGTGGCGACATCGATGCAGATGCGGTAGATGAAGCTACAGAACAACTGGCCCAGTTGGCTGAAGCAAAAGGTTTAGATGATACGGCCGCCCTTTATTTAGCCAACCTATATGGTTCTAATTTACCGACAGTTTTAACTTATGATGAAGGCGTGGCAGGTTTGAGTAAAAGAGACAGTTATTCTTTAAATTATGCTCTAAATGAAGAACTTGTTCTGACACCAGCCGATTACTTCATGCGTCGCACGAATTTTATTTTGTTCATTCGTGATGAGTTAGATGCAGTTAAACAACCTGTGATCGATAAGATGAGTGATTTCTATGGTTGGAGCACTGCAGAAAAAGATAAGTATACCGCAGAATTGGAAGAAGTTGTGGCAGAATCAGATTTACTAAACTTAAAGGAGCGAAAAGGATGAGTGATTCAGTACAGATTTTTAGTGAATTTTTAGGAACAATGATCCTGGTATTATTAGGTGATGGTGTTTGCGCCGGTGTAAATTTAAAGAAAAGTAAAGCAGAAGGTTCCGGCTGGATCGTTATTACCATGGGCTGGGGCATGGGTCTGGCGATGGCTGTTTATATTGCCGGTTTGATGGGACCTGCTCATTTAAACCCGGCCGTTACGATTGCCTTTGCTGTTTTGGGAACTTTCCCGGGACATCTGGTGGTTCCTTTTATCATTGCCCAAGTTTTAGGTGGTATTGTTGGGGCAGTCTTAGTTTGGCTGGCTTATCTGCCGCTTTGGGATGAAACCGAAGATCAGGACGCCATTTTAGGAACATTTGCAACAGGGCCTGCCGTTCGTAGTTTAACGGCTAATACAATTACAGAAGTTATTGGTACTTTTGTCTTAGTAATTGCCTTATTAGCTTTTGGTGAAAATGAACTTTCAGCTGGGTTAAATCCTCTGATCGTAGGGGTCTTGGTATTATCAATCGGACTTTCTCTGGGAGGACCTACTGGCTATGCGATCAATCCGGCCCGGGATCTGGGACCTAGGATCGCCCATCAATTCTTGCCCATCAAAAATAAAAGAGATTCAGATTGGGGCTATTCCTGGGTACCTATTGCAGGACCCATTATCGGCGGCTTACTGGCAGTTGCTTTATGGATGGTTATTCCGCTTTAATTTTTAATACCGACTAAATATCTGCATTCTTGGGTGCAGGTATTTTTTTGAGCAGACAAACTTTGTTTTCCCCCTTATAACTGGTAAAATAAAAGTACTTAAAATGAATAGAGGTAGTAGATAATGGAAGATTTTCGTTATTGCAGCGAATCAAGAGTAGTACATACCCATCGGATTTTTCCTTTTGACTTGAATCCTTTTGGTTTTTTATTTGGCGGCACTTTGATGACCCAGATCGATGATGTCTCATCGATTTCGATTACCCGTCACTGTCGTCGTGGGGCAGTGACAGCTTCAATTGACCAGTTGAACTTTTTAAAGCCTTTGCAGAATAATCATTCTGTCTGTCTGGAATCTTATGTCTCAGGAGCACATCATAAATCCATGGAGGTATTTGTCAAAGTGATCGGTGAAAATCTGGTGACAGGCGAACGCTATCTGGCAGCCACCTGCTTTACCACCTTCGTGGCTGTACCTTCTCATATGAATGAGGAAAAAGAATTTACAGTACCTAAAGTAGTGCCGCAGACAGAAGAAGAAAAAATGGTCTGTGCCGGTTATGAAAAAAGAAGAGCACAAAGACTGGCTGAAAAAGATGAGTACGAAGAATTTTCAGGTAAACTTTCGACTAAATTGCCTTGGAGTAAATAAAATAGGGATTTGTGGGGTAAATATGAAAAAAAGTAATAAATTATTGATTTTATTTGTAGCACTCACTCTTATTGTAGGTGGTCTTTTCTGGTACCAGCGGCATAGTAAAATTAAAAAAGCTGCTGCAGTAATATCTGCTTATAGCCAAATTATGAAAAAAGCAGACTATCAGAAATTGCCGGCTTTATTAAGCAGCCAAAGTGTCAAAAAGTCAGCTTATAGTAAAAAAGCGATCCAGCAAAAATATCAGGCTATTTTTGCTGCTATGGATGCCAGAGATTTTAAATTTTCTGATCAGCAGTATAAAGTCAGAAATAAAAAGGTAGAAGTATCTTACCAGCTTACTTTTCAAACAACTTTGGGTAAGGTTGAAAAGCAAAAGTATCAGACGACCGTTTCTTTTGCAGATGGGAAAGCTCAACTTGATTGGCAGCCGTCACTGATTTTTTCTGGCATGAGTAAAAAAGATACTGTTCAGATTCAGACGGAAGAAGTCGAGCGTGGTAAAATTTTAGATCGCAATGGCAATACACTGGCAACTAGTCATAAATATCAGCAATTGGGGATCAATCCAGGTAAATTAGGCAGCGGTTCGACAAAAGCCGATAATATTAAAGCCATCAGTAAAATGTTTGCAGTAAAAGAGTCCACTTTAACGGATAGTCTGAAAGCCACTTGGGCAAAAGGAGATGTCTTTGTTCCTATTAAGATTTTATATGGTAATGATGAATATGATGGTAAGGACAGCTTGCCGGATGGCGCAGTCATTGAGTATCAGAAAAAACGTTACTATCCTTTTAAAGAAGCTGCGGCTCATTTAATCGGTTACGTTAATCCAGTGACTCAAGCAGATCTGAAAAAAGACAGTAGCTTAAGTGAGAACGATGTCATCGGTCGAGCAGGGATTGAAGCGGCCTATGACAAAAAACTGCGCGGAAAAGCAGGCGGTTCAATCATTATTTGTAATGATAAGGCTAAGAAAAAGGCAACGATCCTCAAGCGCAAGCAGCAAGCTGGTCAGAATGTTCGTCTGACGATTGATGCTAAGGCACAATATCAAGCTTTTGAAGCCCTGAAAAAAACGCCCGCTTCCACGGTAGTTGCTCAACCGACGACCGGCCAGTTACTGGTGGCAACGAGTTCGCCTTCTTACGATCCCAATCAGATGGTCATTGGGATGAATCAGACAACTTATGACAAATTAAATAATGATAAAAAGGCACCATTCTTGCGTCGCTTTACCAATCGTTATGCGCCTGGCTCCACTTTTAAAGTGGTTACGGCGGCAATCGGTTTAGATAATGGCACGATTGATCCGGCTGAAAATTTTGAGATCAGTGGCCTGAAATGGCAAAAAGACAGTAGCTGGGGGTCCTATCAAGTAACTAGAGTAAAAGAAGCCAGCCCGATCAATCTGGAAAAAGCGCTGGTATATTCAGATAATATTTATTTTGCCAGACAGACTTTAAAAATGGGCGAAAAGAAGTTTAAAGCTGGCCTGAATAAATTTATCTTTGGTGAAAAATTGGATCTGCCGCTGGCTATGGAGGCTGCTTCGATTGCCAATCAGCAGAATTTTCGTTCCGATATTTTACTAGCCGATACGGGTTATGGTCAAGGCGAATTACAAATTTCACCGATCCAGCAGCTGAGCATGTATTCAGTTTTTATGAATGATGGAGATTTGATTTATCCGCAGCTGCTTTATGGTCAAGACACGAAGACTAAAGAAGCAGTGATCACAAAGACAAGCAGCCAGCTGATCTTAAAAGATCTGATCCATACAGTTGCTGATTCGGAAGGTTACGTTCATTCTTTGTATAATAACGATTTCAACCTGGCAGCTAAAACCGGAACGGCCGAAATCAAAGAAAAACAAGATACCACGGGGATCGAAAACAGTTTCTTGCTCTATTTTGATGTGGATAATAAAAATTTCATGGGATTGACTATGGTTGAGGATTCACTCGAAAATGGCACGGCAGTTGACCACAGTAAGAAATTGACTGATTATTTAGAAGAAAATTACCAATAAGACTTAAGCAAAACATCATTTAAAAGGTGTTTTGCTTTTTTTTTATTAAAAAGGGGACATTTGAGTGTTTTCTGCGTTTATAAGAGTGTGACGTCACCTAATAAATAATAAAGGAGAACAAATAAATGAAGACAATCGATCAAACAAAACTGACTGTTCAATTAAGTCAGCCAGATAAGGACACTTTTATCAAACAAAATTTTGCCAATGTCGTAAATGATCCGGCTGAAGCAGCCGTTTTACAATTAGGGGAAACCATAGCCGAACTTGCACCAGCGGAAAATCAGTTAGATTCAGTCGTTGAAACGATTTTCTATAACCATACACCAGCAGCAGAAGTTATCGAATAAGAATAGGAGGAGCTATTAAATGAAAAAATTACATTTAACATTTTTAAATGCCGAAGGAAAAACACACAACTTGATCCCGACCGTGGCAGCACAAGATCTGAGTGCCCAAGAAGTAAAAGAAGCGATGGATCAATTATGTGATCTGGCTATTTTTGATAAAGAAGGCGTTAAACTTTATCAGTCGGCTAGTGCAGCTAAGTATGTCGAAACAATCGAAACACCATTATTTTAACATTATAAGCGAGGGGAATTTATTCTCCTCGTTTTTTAGAAAAGGGGGAGTTTTTATGACAGTTATTCAATGGTTGGCAGGCTGGTTAACACCAGATAATACGCATTTGATTTATTTACTGACAATTATTTTGATCGTTAGCTTACTTGATTTTATTCTGGGCTGGCTCAATGCTAAATTTACGCAAGCGGTAGATTTTTCTGCTGGAACTGCACTTTGGGGAATCATTAAAAAAATTGTTTACTTTATGCTGTTGGTGCTCTTTATTCCAATCGCACTTTTACTGCCGGATCTGATTGCTTTAAGTGCACTTTATATTTTGTACACGGCTTATCTGTTGAGCGAATTACAATCAGTACTTAGTCATTTTAATGATGATCAGACTCTGCTCTTTAAGTTTATCCAAAAAATAGCAGAGGAGGTATCAGATGAGCCTGGCGAATATGATCGACTACGGTAAAAGTAAGATCGGTCAAGTTACTTACAGCATGACAAATCGTAATGGAGAATTTTCTATGGATTGTTCAAGTTTTGTCTTTAAAGCCTTGATCGCAGGCGGCTTTTTGACCAAAGATACAGCTATCGGTAATACAGAATCTTTATTCGCTTTACAAGCTTCCTTACTCCAGGAAATATCTTATCGAAAAGTTCAAGCCGGCGATCTTTTTATTGCCGGAATAAAGGGAGCTTCGAGCGGTTCAGCTGGACATACAGGGATCCATCTAGGCCAAGGAAAAATTCTACATTGCACCTATTACTTTGGTTCACAAAACGTTGTCATAACCAGTGCCCATGGCTGGATGGGCGATGCAAGTGGTTTACCTGTCAGACATTTTCGCTTATTAAAAAAACAAAGTAAGTTAAAAGAAGCTGACAGGCAGATGACTATTCTGCAGGTAGATGGTCAGTGGGGCTTTGCAACTAGCCGTCGTTTACAAGAAATCTATCAGTTGAGGATCAGAGATGGTATAATAAGTCACCAATACCGTCAGCAGTGCAATCAGTACTTATATGCTGCTCAATTTGATCATACCCAAAAGGGCAGCCAGCTGATTTGTGCCCTACAGCAAAAACTTGGTATAACAGCAGATGGCTTGTGCGGCAGACAAACTATCCGCGCCATGCAGAAAAAATTAAAAACGACAGTTGACGCAACTATCAGTCCACAGTCAGAGCTAGTCAAAAAAATACAGCAAAAGCTCAATCAAAACCAACGACCATTTTGATTGCAAAATGGCCAGTCATTGACTTTCATGGGAATTTCATTTAAGCTTAAAAAAATTGATTTTCATGGAGGATACAGATGACAAATAAGACCGAAAATTACGAGTTACTAGTAAAGCAGGCAGCCAGTTTACTTACAGATGAATTTGATGTGGTAGCGAACATGAGCAATTTGACTTCTTTGCTTTTTCATAGTATTCCCGATTTAAATGGCGCTACTTTTTATCGCCTAGTTGATGGCGAATTGCTGTTAGGACCCTTTCAAGGTAAACCCGCCTGCATGCATATACCAGTTGGAAAAGGCGTTTGCGGTACCGTTGCTAAAAATCAGCAGACTGAAATAGTCCCCAATGTTCATGCATTTAGCGGACATATTGCCTGTGACAGTGCTTCTAATTCCGAAATCGTCGTTCCCGTATTTAAAGATAGCTCCTTCTGGGGAGTCCTTGATTTAGATAGTCCGAAATTCAACACTTTTGATGAAATCGATCAAAAATATCTCGAAAAAATCGCCCCTATCGTTTTTGGCGTTAAAGGCTGATAAAAGATCCTCTGAAGCTATAGTGAGCTTCAGGGGATTTTTTGCCGGAGTAAATAATTGGAGCAAACGACGATCAGCGGGTAGTGTCGCTAAGTCAGATGGAGAAAGCACCAATCAGCTGGTGAGTGTCGCAAAGTCAGGAGGAGAAAGCACCGATCAGCTGGTGAGTGTCGCAAAGTCAGGAGGAGAAAGCGCCAATCAGCTGAGGAGTGTCGCAAAGTCGGGAGGAGAAAGCGCCGATCAGCTGGCGAGTGTCACTTTCTTCAAATGTAGTCCATTAACCCCACTTAGTTTGCTTTTCCAGATTTTTAAAATGGTCAGCTTGATCTTCAAACCAATATGGAAACAGTAAAGCTTTATTGATATAACTAGCCATGTGTCCGCGGGCTTGGGTAGGTTGAAAGTATTGATTCAGAACTCTTTTTAATAGATGTACATTCACATCTTCCCCGAAGAAAATTTCCAGTTTCTTTCGTTTCAAATTTTTTTCTGCAAAGAGTACACCGTATTCACAAACAGTTCGAACATAAGAAGAATGTTTGGGTTCCTTATGACCGCACTGCTTACAAAGCAGGTAATACCTTTTCTCCTCTAAGGTAAAGTGCTGGCACTTTCGACAGCAAATGCCTTTTTTTAGTGATTCCAATTCAACTGCGGGCATTTTAGGTCGAATCGATGGAATGATAAAAGGCTGCAAGATTTTCTCCCATTGAAAATTTTGGGTAGGTTTTAATTGCATAAGAAAGGCAGGAATTTCATGGTATTGCAGGATGGTTTCAGGAATATTGTCGCAAATTTTAATTTGAGCAGCTCGATTCATAAAAGCCAGTACCCCTTTTACTTCAAAAGGAGCATGGGCCTGCAGATAAGCATTTTGTAAGACACGGATAACTCTGCGTAATTGCTCATTGATATTGTGAGTCATGACAAAATTATTTTTGTACCAATCGTTGTTTTTGAGTTCATACTCACCCTCGTAAAACTTCATATCAAAAGGTAAAACGGTATTGGTACTTAAAGCTATTTTATCGACTTGAACGATTGTGTCACAAAATTTCAGAGTAAGATCATCAAGATATGCGACTTTGGGTGCATGGAAATTAAAAAGCCGGTCCATTTCTGTTTCTCCCTGATAACCTTTGAGTAGTTTCTGGTAAATCAACTGTTTTTTCCCTAAAGCTATCCTTTGCTTGAGAATTGTTAAATGTTGCAATTGAAATGACATTTTTCGTTTCATAAAAATACTCCTGTCTGTTTAAAATTTTTGCCTGTCATTATATATAAACGCAAAAAATCGCCAAATCCTTTTTTTTTGAAATAAAATAATCCGTGTATTGTAAGCAGAAATTGTCTACAGGTTTTCTTTTATAAAAGAAAGCGGTAAGATTGGAGTAGGAGGTGGATCAATCATGTCAGTTAAATTGCTATTTTACAGTAATCTTGCTTTTATCTGTTGTAGTATCTGCTATCTTTTGTGGTGGTTGTCAGCCTTTAAGCCACAAGGGGCAATCAAAGGTCTTTATTCTGGCTGGTTACTTATCCCGACTTTTCTGGCTGGATTGCTGGCTGTTTTTCTAGCGGTTAAAGCGCTGGGTCAGCCCCAGCAAGTGCTACTTTTTTCTAATAAGCAACTTTTAATAACAGGCGGGCTTTTTTATTTATTAACGGTCTTTATCACAGTCTACTTTTTCAAACGTCCGCTAACCACCGAGCTGATCTTAATTGTTGCCTGGCTAACTTTAATGGCAGTTGAGCTGAATCAGCTTTATGCCATTACTGGCTTTTCTTCACAGGCAGTTTTGTTTTTAGCAATTTTTATTTTTATGGGCGGTCTGGTCAGTCTGATTTGTTATTTACAGTATTATCACCTTGGAATCTGGGCGAGCTATATTGCTGGAATGATCCCTTTACTTATTGTTTTGCTAGTGGCAATAGTAATGAATTTACTGCTTTATCAGCTGAAATGAAAATCTTTTAGGAGGAATAATAATGTCGGATATTACAATAGTGGGATCAAATATGATCGATCTGCAAATTTTTATCGAGAGGATGCCTTTAGCTGGAGAAACCGTAGAGGCTCCGGATTTTTCTTTGGGTTTTGGCGGCAAAGGGTCCAATCAGGCTGTGGCAGCTACTCGACTAGGTTCAGCTGTACGTTTGATCACCATGGTGGGAAGCGATGACTTTGGTCAGCAACAACTGTCCAATTATCAGAAAAATGGAATTGTTACAGATTGCATTCGTGTAGGTAAAAAAGCCAGCGGAGTAGCGCCGATTTTTGTCAACAAAAAAGGTGAAAACAGCATTATTATTGTCAAAGGAGCCAACAATGAACTGACACCAGCTAAAGTTCAGGACTATGAGGAAGTGATCGCCGATTCTAAATTAGTCGTCTTGCAACAAGAAATCCCCTTAAAAACCAACGAAGAAGTCATTAAACTGGCCAATCAA
>Ga0079226_10004140_pt1 | contig 11075 bp, 8 predicted proteins | sample Poulit2014_FD_76345 | JGI IMG/M metagenome (GOLD analysis project Ga0079226, IMG submission 76345) | Agricultural soil microbial communities from Georgia to study Nitrogen management - Poultry litter 2014 | ecosystem: Environmental > Terrestrial > Soil > Agricultural land | place: USA: Georgia...
ATTTATTGGGAGTGATTATTAATGAACAAGAACGAATTAGTAGAAGCTATCGCAGAAAAGATGGGTACAACTAAGAAAGAAGCAGAAGCAGCTGTTTCAGCATTCACAGAAACAGTTAAAGAAACTTTAGTAGATGGTAAGAAAGTACAAATCATCGGCTTTGGTAACTTCGAAGTACGTGAACGTGCAGCTCGTAAGGGTCGCAACCCACAAACAGGTAAGGAAATCGAAATCCCAGCATCTAAAGTTCCTGCATTCAAACCAGGTAAAGGCTTGAAAGATGCTGTTAACAAATAATTATTAACGAGTAATATAAGAAACAGCTGAAGACTAACATAAATTTCCAAAAAACGTTAGTCTCCAGCTGTTTTTATTATTAACAACAATAATTATATTTTTTGTTAATCATTTTTTACAGAAAGTTACAAGATCTATTAATATAATCTTACTACAGTTATCTAGAATTTTTCGTGTATTTCTTCGAATAGAAGATCCTCTATCACTTGCTGAACCTTATATTTTATTGTTCGAGCATTTTCTCCTGATGTTGAAACAAGTGGACTAACAGCGGCATATATTGCATCTGGAGAAATTTTATCATTATATTCAGCTTTTTTTTCCGAGATTTCATTTTGAACAATTCTGTATATAGTATTACAATTAAATTCATTAAAATGAATAAATTTATCAATACGATAAAAAATAGGCAGTCCTAGTTTTTCTTGCATTTCTTCTTTCGAATTATAGTTAGAAGTGAGTATAATTACAGTTCCTGATACATTTACATCATAGGTAGAATCCTTAAAGTGAACATTATCAAATAATGTGTAGAATGTAGAAAAGAAATATTCTGGACATTTATCTAATTCATCAAAAAAAATTAAGTTAGATTCGCGTTCTAACAAATCAAATCCTATACTACGTCGATTAGGTTTATCCCCAAAAAAATAATTTGCATAATTATCATTTTTAAACATAGATAAGTGTTTTTCCAAAAATTTTCCATCAAAGAATTTTTTTGCAATCTCTCTTACCAATTCAGTTTTTCCAAGCCCGCTATTACCATACAACATTATTACATATGGCTTTTCTCTTTTAACCGTTGTGAGATACCACAAGCTCTTGCTTATTTCTGTGAGAGCTGACTGCTGACCTAATATATGTGACGAGATTTCTTTAATATTATTTATAAATATATTAGGATCTCTATTTATTTCATATTTTTCACTTGAAATAGATACTTTTATTGGTAAACGCTCATTCTGTTCTTTTAAATACTTCATCAAAATACTAGGCGGATTATGAATATATATTTCAGCACTATTTGTTGTTAATTCTTCAATTAATGGGCCCAAACGATCATGGGCATTTTCAACAATTCCATTATAATTATTATTTCTTACAACGAGTATACTAGCAAAATGATCGTTTATTTTTCCACTTTCTCTAAACGCTTCAAAAAGTTTTATTGAATCTGAAAAATCATATACAATATCTTCTCCTTTAAAGTCTGGTAAATATTCGTCAAAATATCTTTTTGAACCAATAACAATGTGATAGTTTCTCATATTAGTTTCCATTTTCCACCTCCGATACAATACAAGCATAAATTACATCATAAAGTGTTATTAAATTATCTTTTTCATTATCAACATTATTTTCAACGTGTTCATTTAAAAATTGATCTTTAGGAGGGTATATATCCGATAATACATCTGATTTCTCTGTTGAAGTAATTAGACGTTCCATTTTCCCAACTTCTTTAATAAAATCAAAGCGCTTTTTATTAAACTTACCTACTGGAATACAATATAACGTCATTGTTGTAGTAAGTAAATCATTCCTTTTGTAGTTGCTCACAAAGGCAGAATTGTTAAAACGAACGTACTTTTCATCACTTACTTTGTATGTATCGTATCCATCATAGCTATCCATAACGGACTTAAACTCTTGTGTATCTACCCCTTCGATACCACCTTTAATGATTTTAAGATATCCACCAGCTACACGTAAAAACGTAGAAGAATTTTCAATATCCGATATCTGGGTATCTCGAAGAACTTCTAATAGTGGTTTTAATTGTTCAAATTCAGAAATTTCTGTTGAAGAAATTGTAGTTACACTATCTTTATTAAAAAAATATGATGCTTTTATATTCCCTGTAAATAAAAAAGATAATCTTGAAATTAGCGGAACATTGAGCTTTAATTTAGCTGAAACTTCTGACTTTACCGATCCTTCTGTCTGTAAATTAGAAGATATATCAGTTTTCCGTGTAAGTTCCCCTCTATCTCTTTCCTGGAGTATATTACGAATAGTTTCTTTATCAAAATATATAATCTTATTAATGGTATTTTTAGTCATTAATTACTCCTTATATTAAAAATATCAATATATAAATTTTGTTACTCATTACATACTACTTTACTTTTCTATATTTATATTTCATATAAACATAGATGTATCTTTTAAATTTTTTATTGATATTTCAATTATAACTTATAAATTAAAGAAAATAAAATTAAAAAGCAGCTAAGAATTAAATTGCCTAAAATGTTAATCCTAGCTACTTTTATTGTTAAATATTGTTTCATTATAAAGGAGATAATAGCTTTTTCTACTTCCTGCTTTTAAATTAAAATACAACTATATTAATTCAAATAATGATTATTTCAACACTATATAAACTTTAATTTTTTAAATATACCTCTATTTCTTCAATTTTAGTAACAATGCGCTTTTGCTCGGCTAATGGTGGGAGAGGGATTAATAATCTTTCTAATTTGGTTTTATTTAAAATAGATACAGTTGTTGCTGAAGCATTATTATACATCTGTTGTATAAAAAATTTTGATAACAATGTATAATGTAACCAAACTTTTTCAATGCTTATTGGTGTAACTGCATTTATTTGTTGATTAAACGCAACAGCTTTTTCTAGAAAATAGTTTCTTCCTAAAATTCCAATACAAGTTATTAATATATCATCTGGACTTGCTATTCTTCCTTTTTCTTTACCCTTATCAGTTAATTTTTCATCAGTATCATAGTTTATATGATTATTATTAATATCTGCAGGTTTTATAAATGGTAAATCTCCTCCATAATAGTCTTTATATTTTTTAGAAGGTGTATTCCCTGTATTTATTGTAGAGATTTCCCCTAGCCTTACCCATTCCCAACTTTCTGGAATTTCAAAAGGCTTTTCTTCTTCTGTGATTTCTGGAAGTGGCTTAGATTTTTTAATCTTCTTTTCTTTGATTAACTGAGCTTTTTCTTCTTTAATCTTCTCTAATAGGACACTTGCTGGCTCATCTTGGCTATCTTGTGGAACCAATTTTCCACGCATCGCTAAACCAAGCACTTTCTTATCTAATTGGCTTTGTAGCCTTTCGTAGTCTGTACTACTGTCTTCAATCGTCTTAATTGCTTGCATACAATCTTCAACTTTAGCAACAATTCGCTTTTGTTCAGCTAATGGTGGGAGGGGGATTGGAGTACTTCTAATATCTTTTAAAGATATATTTTTAATAGTAGTTCTCGTTGCCTTTTTACTATAATAAGCTTTAAACATTGGAGATTTTAATGAAATATAAACGAAATCGTAGATATCTTTTGTTATTAAACTTATATAACCTGCACTTTTACCTAAAGAAATTTTTTCATTACTTCTATATTTTGCAAGATTACCTAAAGTTCCATTAAGCGACATTAGAATGGTAGATTGATTTAAATTTACATATATTTTTCTATATTCTTCATCATTTATATATTTAGTATTATCAGTAATAGTAATTTTATCATTTTTCAAATTACTACCGTTTATAAATGGTATTTCACCATTTTTATCATATTTAGGTGTTCCATGCAATCCATCACCTATTGATGAAGCAACATTTTCTAACCTTACCCATTCCCAACTTTCTGGAATCTCAAAGGGCTTTTCTTCTTCTGTGATTTCTGGAAGTGGCTTAGATTTCTTAATCTTCTTTTCTTTGATTAACTGAGCCTTTTCTTCTTTTATCTTCTCTAATAAGACACTTGCTGGTTCATCTTGGCTATCTTGTGGAATCAATTTCCCACGCATCGCCAAATCTAGAATTTTCTTACGTAACTTTTCTGTATCGACACTCAAACTGCTATTCTTCACTATCATCTATCCCTTCCAAAATATCTGTTAACTCTGCAATAGCTGCTGAGATTGTCATTGATTTTTCGTTCATCTCTACTAAGATTTCACTCAATGACTTATCTTCTTCATCGCTTTCTTCAGTCATCCAAGAAATATCTAGACTTGTATTAGGGCGTGCCATAATTTCATCAATCGTAAATTTACGCCAACGACCATTAGGATTACTTTGACTATCATAATCTTCTTGTCGCTTACTCATATCATCAGCTTGGTATTTTTTGATAAAATCAGTAAAGTCCTTATCATTTAGCGGACTACGTTTACCGAATGAACGCATATTATTGCGCATGTCGTAAATCCAAGTTTCCTTAGTATTTTCTTTATCGCTTTCACCACGAGTAAAGAATAATACATTCGTTTGTACACCTTGAGCGTAGAAAATTCCTGTTGGCAAGCGCAAAATTGTATGCAAATTACACTTATTTAATAAGTCTTTACGAATTTCTTCTCCTACTCCATCCGCAAACAAAACATTATCTGGCACAACAACTGCTGCACGTGCTTTACCATTCTTCTTCAATGAATTATAAATCGTTTGTAAGAAGTTCAATTGCTTGTTTGAAGTTTCAAAAGTTAAATCATCACGAGTAGCGCGTTCGCCACCCTTTTTAGTTCCAAATGGTGGATTAGTTAATACTAAGTCATAATCTTTCATCCATTTTCCATTAGCAGATAAAGAATCACCAAGCTCCAATCTACCATCCATGCCATGTAGATACTCATTCATCATTGCTAAACGATGAGTTGTTGGTACCAATTCCATACCAGAAAATGCTTCTTCTATCTCAAATTTTTGTTGATCATCAGTCAAATCGAAATAATCATCTGTTTGATCACGAAGATATTGATTAGCAGCAATCATAAATCCAAAAGTTCCGGCAGCAGGGTCATTCAATCTTTCACCCACTTGTGGTTTCATCAATTTAACCATAACATTGATTAAAACCCGAGGAGTGAAGTATTGTCCGGCACCTGATTTAGTTTCACTGCGTTTTTCTCTAACAATCCTTCATACAAAGCACCTAGACCTTCTTCACGTGCTGAAAACCAGTCAAGTTCATCAATATCTTTAATTATTTTTTCTAAATTAGCTGGTTCATCAATACTTGTTGAAGCATTACTATAAATTAGGTTAATTTTATTGTTTTTTACAATTTCTGGGTTACCCAAATCAATTAATAATTGACGATAGAAGTTCTTCAACTCAAGACCGTCTTTTTCTACTAGGCTATCCCAACGATATTTTTCAGGAATATCATCTTCTTGACCTTGTTCCTTACTCATCTTTAAAAATAAAATATATGTTAATTCGGTTACGTAATCTTGATAAGTAATGCCATCATCACGTAATACATTTGCTTCATTCCATAACTTTGCTACAATCTCTTGATTATTCACTGTCTTCTTCCTTTTCTAAGCATATAAATTTTTATTAATAATTTTGATAATTTCATCAGCTTTGCCATCAAGTAATTTATTCACTCGATTATAACCACCATTATTCTTAAAAGCTGGAATTGTATCAAAAGCTTGTTGAGCGTCTCTTCCTAAAACTTCATTTTGCTTTAGTTGTTTAGCAATTTTATCTAACCATCTCTTTTGCATAACTGTCCATTCAGTCATACCGTAAACCTTATTCATCGCTCTATTTACCATTGCTTCATGATCTTCCAGTCTATCAGTTGTCATCATTGCCTGTCTGATAAAACTAATAATACTTGCAGCAGTTTGTTCACCTTTAACTTTCTTCCAAGCATTTTGTAAATCTCTTTCATTATAGCCATATTGACTCAACGTTAATACAATTTCTTTCAGTTCCGATAAAGATAAATCTTGTGGACGAGTTTTAATAATCTCTAAACCTAGCAATTCATTTTGATTACTTTGAATATATTGGTTAAAACTTTCCAGATAATCTTCTGGCTTTTTACCACTATCTCCATATGATCGGTCCACATCTTTAAATTTATCTTCTTTATCTGAAACAATCATCTTAGCATCGTTATATTTAAAACTGGCTAATTTTTCAATTTTAGGCATTTCTTGTGACAATTTTTCTTTAGACATATTCCTTATTGATTGTGTCCACTCATCCGTCGACTTAATTTTAGCAAAATTACAAAATTCAGCTAACTTATCTTCAGGGATTCGTTTAATCTTTCTTTGTATAGTAGCAAGGAGATCATCACGATATGTCTTATAATCTGCCTCATCTTCATAATCTAAAGGATTAGTCTTATTGACGTAATAATCTAAATTATGATTAGGATTTTTTACCACCATATTCATATTAGACACGCTCTTCATCTTATCGTATATTCCAACCGCATCATAAATATTAAAGTGATCTTTTTGAATCTTCTCACATGGACGTGTCGCACGACCAATCATTTGCTCATACAAAATACGCGAACGTACCTGTCTTAAAAAGACAATATTAGTAATTTCTGGAACATCAATTCCGGTTGTTAATAAATCTACAGTTACAACAATATTTGGATAAACTTCATTCTTAAAATTCTTTATTGCCTGACCATATTCATATGTTTGACCTGTAATCTTTTGAATAGCATCATCTGGTACAGGAATATTGGCTTTTTCATAAGCATCTTTTAAAGCAATTACAAAATCATCTGCATGCTTATCAGTAACTGCAAAAATTAGGGTTTTACCAGCCATTTCGTCAGTCGGATCTATGTATTCTGTTAATTTCTCTGCAATTACGCGATTAAAATCATTGGTAATTACACGACGATTAAACTGACTAACGTCAAAACTCATATTTTCATCTAAAGTTTCTGTTGAAATAGTATTTTTTTCACTATCATATACAGTTACGTCTTCATCAATTTTAAAGTTTATGCCATTTTCTGATAATTCCGTTTTAAAAATATAAGGTGTATCATGATCAATCAACCATCCATCAAGAACAGCTTGGCGATAACTGTATGAATAGATTGGACTACCAAATATTTCTACTGTATGCTTGGCAGGTGTGGCAGTCATGGCAATAGCAGTTGCATCAAAGAAATCTATAACACGTCGATATTGACTAACATAGTCTTGCTCATCATAGATTCTTTCATCACCTTCCCTCATGTCTCGATCTAGGGTATAACCTCGATGAGCTTCATCAACAATAATGAAATCGTAAGTTCCCACTGTAAAACTTTCGTCATTATTTATTCCACTAAATAGACGACTTATCATGCTTTGCACTGTTGCAATATGAATTTTAGTATCTTTGTCTATCTTTCCACTACTTAAGGCTTTAACTCCATAAATATCAGCAATTGATGTTGCATCTACTTTTAAATTTTTAAGTGTATCTTCAGTTTGGCGTCCCAAAGAATTCCTATCTACAAGGTATAAAATTCTTCTAGCTTTCTTAGCCTTTAATAAATGGTACATCAATGCAATTGCTGTACGTGTCTTACCAGTACCTGTCGCCATTTGTAATAAAATTCTTCTCTTACCGTCAATAACCGCATTTTCTACTGCCTTAATAGCTTCTACTTGATAATAGCGATTAGCAAAACTTAACATACTTTCATTTTTTAGAATTTCGTTAGCTTCTTTTTCTGGTTTCGCACTTAATTTTAACTTTAAATCATCCGGTGAATGCCAAGCTTGTAACGATTTTGCATGATTATTAGGATTGCGTGTATCTAAGTACCAAATACCAGATTTAGACTTATATTGTCTGATATAAGGACGGCCATTAGTAGAATAGATAAAAGGCACTTTATAAGTAGCATCATCTTCAACAACTAGATTATACACATCAGAGTTTTTCGTAATTAATTTAGCGTATTCCTTGGCTTGAGTAAGGTCCCCAGGAATATCTTTTCCCCATTCCTTTGCCTCCACTACTCCGACTAAATTCAAACCGTCAAATAAGACATAATCAGCACGTTTACCATTAGAAAGTACCCATTCAGCAATTGCCATTCTCTTACCTTTTTCAGGAAGTGTTTTATTTTCATAGTTATTAAATTTTTTAGTATCTGCTTCCCAACAAGCATCACGTAGTTGTTGGTCAATGATTTCTCGTGTTTCTTCTTCTGATAAATCATGAGTTTGTTGATATTTTCTACTACGACTTTGACGTTCTTGTTTCTTGGAACTATCTAGTTTTTCTTCTTGACGTTCATTAAGTTTTTGTAATTCTTCAATTTTCTTTTTTAATTCATCAACTTCATCTTGTAATCCTTCATCGTTACTAATATCTTTATTTTTTGGCTCAACATAAGGATAACATTCCACACTTGTATAAATTTCAAGATACCAAGCCCAGACTTTATACATAACCTTATCTATTTCTAAGGCCTTTTCTACTGTAAAAAACTTGCTTTTAATATTATGTGCAGCAACATTTCCTGTATCTTTGATAGTTCTGAAGCTATTGATGATATTTTCAGGATAGTAAACTTCACCTATTTTTCGATTATATGTAGATAATAACTTAATTTTTTTATCTTGTGTGCTGTATTCGCTAGCAGTAACTCTTATTTCCGCAAAAATTCGATCTTTTTCATAAATATCATTTAATAACGCTTCCCCTAAAGTTCTAAAAGCTGCTAAGGCATCTTGTGGAGACTGATAGATATTTTTCTGCTTTTTTACCAAAATCTGCAAAATCTTTTATTGCTTCATTGTTATATTCAAAATTATTTGCATACATTACTCTCACCCCATTCTTTTCAGTACTAATAATATTATAAAAAATCTTTATTTTGCAAGCTTTTATAAGCTAAAATGCTCTTAATCTAGAAAATTAACGAATTCAAACAAATCATCATCAACAGATAATAAAAGACCCTAACTTGCAATTAAATTAGGGCCTGTCTCTTTCTCTTATCCTTTGTACCAAACTTCAAGTAAATCTTTAGAAGTAAATTCTAAATGAGTATGATTTCCTTGTAACAACAAATCTTCAACTAATTTTTTATCGAAACTGATATAACTTTCCCATTGGCCTTTATCAGTTATTTCAATATAAATTTCCAATAATTTCTTATCAAAATCAGCATGATTCAATAACCAACTTAATGCACGACGTTTTCGATAACGTTCTTTAGCATTAATTAAGCGATTTTCATAGCTTTCATAAGCATCTTTAACTTTTAGATAGCCCAAACTATTATTATCATCCAGAATTTTCTTTGTCTCTCTGTCAATTATTACGTATTTTCTATTTTCACTATCTGATAATTCTTCTGATCTTACGGCAGCATACTTTTCTAATTTATCACCTAAAACATCTTCCACTTTTATATCTTGATAATCATCTATTGCTGGTACTTCTTCTACAAGAGTATCTAATTCATCTGCATTTTCTTCTCGCCATAACTCATATTGATCCAAATACCATTGTTCATTCTCACTATATTCTTGTTTTTTATTAGATAGTATATATCCTACCAATTGATTTTCGTTTTCAGGAATAGCTTGATATTGATATGTTTTATCCAGTCTTTGAAATTTCTTTGGCCATGTAATTAAAGATGCAATATCTCCATTATTTTTGTTTCCTAAAACATTAATGTCTGGCCTTGCTTCAAATTTTAATTGCGTACCTAATGTTAACCTTCCAAGTTTAGCTAGACTTTTTCCATATCCCAACCAATAATACTTAGCGATTAATTCTCCAGTATCCGCTAAACATACATTCTTTAACAATACAGTTGGATATATATTTTTTAAGCTACTTGATTTTCTTTCACGAACAATTACATCTGCTTTAATAAAAGTTGCAGTAAAATTATATTGAGTTAGATTCTTTAATTTTTTCATATTTACTGTACTCATAATTTATCCCCCATTTTTCAGTGCTAATAATAATATACGCAATTCAAAAATTTTCTCGCTAAAATTTAGAATTTATTCGACTTTATTTTTATTCCAAATCATCGTAAATTCAATTTCCCCTGTACGTTCATCATTCTGCTTAGAAACAATAGTAAACCCATTTTCACGATAAAATCTTAATGCACGTTCATTCTTTTGATACACATTTAATGACAATGTACTGTGCAATTGTTTTACATATTCCAAAAGTTGCCTACCAATACCTTGAGAACGATACGCTTTATCAACAAAAATCCCTGCAATATATTCATCCATCAGTCCAATAAATCCCTTTATTTCTCCATTTAAATCATAAACAAAAATATCAGCTTTCAATAATTGTTTTTCCACTTCTTCAAAATTAGCTTTCCAATACTCTTTAGCAATGAAAGAATGGGCATCTTCATTTCCCGCAAGCCATAACTGCATAACTATCTGAGTGTCTGATATCTGAAATTCTCTTATCATTTTATTCTCTCCTATAAATAGCTTTCTTATTCATTTATTGTATCCAAAACTAAACGATAAAATTAATGTAGCATTACTCTTATGTATCCTCTTTTATAATATTATAGAAAATCTTTATTTTACAGAATTTTCCAAATAAAAATCCCCACCCAAAAGGATGAGGAATTCTTATTAATAAATCTTATTTTTAACCATCATTCACAGTACAGCCAACCATTAACCCCCCTTTTTCTGCGTAAAAGCTACATAGTGCTGTACAAATTCCAATTTCTATCTGACAATCAGGATACTTTGCTTGAATTAAGTCCTTCAAAGCTAATGCACCTTTTTCATTATTTGCGTGATCAATTACCACTTTTTTACTATTAAAATTATGCTTAACTAATGTATCTACCAAAGATTGATATGCACGTTTAGCTCCACGTGCTTTTCCTAATTGTTCAATCTTTCCTTCTTCGTTCGCCCAACCTAGCACATTAATTTTTAAGACTCCTGCAAGTTTCGCAACAGTTTTATTTATTCGACCATTATTTGCTAAATTCGTTAATGACTGTAATCTAAAGAA
>Ga0079226_10004141_pt1 | contig 11074 bp, 6 predicted proteins | sample Poulit2014_FD_76345 | JGI IMG/M metagenome (GOLD analysis project Ga0079226, IMG submission 76345) | Agricultural soil microbial communities from Georgia to study Nitrogen management - Poultry litter 2014 | ecosystem: Environmental > Terrestrial > Soil > Agricultural land | place: USA: Georgia...
ACATCATGCCCGGCGTGTTGTGAGCCGTTTTTTTGTGTTGTGTTGGATTGTGAAATGGCTTTGAATCAATGGTTTCGGATGAATATTTGTAAAGGAAATTGCGTGTAATATCGTAGGTTTGTTTATTCCTGTTACTTTTTTGTTACTTTTTAAATGTATTCTACAACCTAAAATATTAACTTATTGTAAACAATCACTTTGCACAAATATCCATGAATTTTAAATCCAATAGTTCGATTAAGATTTGACCAAAGCAATATTAACATCAACATTTGAAATCAAATAATGAGCATAGGATTAAATAAAGCGCTCTCTTCTCCTCTTGTCTTCGTTTATGCCTATGTTTAAGTATATTAAAGTGCTGTTCAGTAGATGGGTCAAATGATGAGTCAAATATTTCATGTTATTGTGGTAAGACATCCCTACCTTTTTCTACGCATTCATTAAATAACATTGTTCGGGTGAGTGGTAAGCCCCCCACTCAAATGCCCTTTACATTTTGTTTATTATGTATGTGAAATATTTTCATAATTTAATTATAGTTTATTTGCATTAAAGCTATCATGAAGTTTTGAATATATTTTATTTAAATCTTTATCATCAAAAATATATTCGTCATTGAAGACCTTTTCGCTATACTTTTTCGCCTTAGAAAATAGATAATCATTTGTATATTCTAGTTCACTTAATGATTCATAAAAGGACTTTCTTAACCTTTTCTGTTTCGTATTAATATATGCTTCAAATTTGTCATTTTCATTATCGATACATAGATGAATTTGAGAGTATTCCCAAAGGCTTAGAAACAAAAATTCATATTTGAGGAAAACATCCTTTGGTCGTATATTAATTTCATAGTAAGCAGGTTTAAAGGGTTTTAAATATTTCCCTTCTATCTCCAGAGGGAAAGGTGGATTTTGCTTTTCTGAAGCTGTATCAACATCTTCTTCAATTAATGCCTCTAGATAACTTTTATTAATTCTTATACCTTGTTCCTCTATCATTTTCCCTGACTCATCAACAAACATTATAATAATGAAGTCAATATCAAAGTCTATAACAGGTAAAAGACTAAAAATTAATTTACCATTATATTCATCACTAAAAACATTAGCATTTTCCACCAACAATGGAAGGTACTTTAAACTGTCTGCTACTATCATTTCTTCAGGGTATATTATATTAATTTCTTCTGTTTTTATTGTGTCTATTTTTTCCTTCAATTCATTTAAAATACTTGTGAAATAATTACTGTACCAATTAGCTATCATAGAATCAGTCGCAACTCGCGAGTTTGGATGTTTTTGATAATAAAGATTATACATGTATAGTCTTTCAATGCTTGCTAGTTCCTTTTCATGCAAGTTAGATTGATTTTTAAATTGATGCCCCGATCTCTTGATCGTTTGCATAAAAAACTCCTGCATTTCTTCTAATTGGTTTTTAGCATTAAGAAGGTTGATCATAGCTAACCTGCTATCTTTTTCATTTCGTGCAACAAATCCAGCAATTTGATTAATGTAATTTCTAATAGATGAAAAATATCTATTTCTAATTTTTGATTGGTCAGTAGGGATATACTCACTCTTCTCAAAAGGTCTTTTTTCCCTTGGATAAGGATAATCCATCCTTAAAACCAATATAATTTTATCCCTAACTAAATCAATCTCCCTTAAAGCATTATTGCTTATTCTTTGCTTGTTTAACCTTCTCTCTATCAATTGAATGTTCTTGCGGAGGAATTTTACAATATCCTGTCTAATATTATTCCAATGATTGATCCAATCAAATACGGTAGGAGCTTCATAATTTGCTAAAATCGTGTTTCCCCACAATTGGGCGAATTCTTGGTGGAACATAATTATTATATTACGTTTAGGAATTTTTTTAGCAGAATCATCTATGATTTTATAATCCTCCAAGAACTGTATATCAGGTTGAACAGAATCTGATTGATAAAAGTCATAAATAGGTAAACATTTACATAATATTTTTAACCGCTTAACACTTTCTTCATTCGCCTTATTATGATCAGTTGGTATTAAAATATATTCGACATATAAAGTATGTTCTTTGACTTTCTCTTTTATTCTAACCGAATCAGTTTTGACTGTTAAAAAATCCAATAACTCCGCTTTCTTATCTTCTATAAACTCCGTAAATTCCCCCTTACGAGCTAAATAGAAAGCTAACATTAAATCAGCAAAGCTATCAATTAACCATTCATCTTTATTCTCCCATACTTCTTTCATAAAATCTTTATCAATTAGCCCAAATGAATAATCAGTATTAATTAGCCAATAGTTCAAAGTTGAAAAATAATCCTTGTTAAGTTTGCGTTTTTCTTTCAGGAAATAAGATAAATAATGAGCATAATAATAATAATCTGATTTTCTTATATCAAATTTTGGTATTTCCTGAGATAATTCCACCAGACGTTGAACATTGGTATCATTAGGGTTAATCCTAGCTAACTCAGTTAAGGTTTCAAGTTTCTCATTGAACCTTTCAAAAGCAGAATATGGGTTTATTTCAACTGAAAAAAGAAACAAACCACCCAATGTATTCGCTTTATCAAAGTAGTTTCTATTTGAATTATAGTAGCGCAATATGGAACCTGAAAATAAACCTCTAATAGCATTTAAATGAAATTCATAACTTTGACTAACTGTTTCTTTCACGAGATTTTCATAAAAATGTTCCTTTTCTTCGTATATATAAAAAGGAATATTAGAATAAAGAGTATATATATATAAGTGATCTACAAGTGTTAATAAATCAATAATTATATTCTTTTCCGATAGATTTGAAATACAATCTAAAATATGTTGTGATCTGATTGGATGAATTCCAGAAAAATATCTATCATTCTCAGACCGCTTAATAAAATATTCATCTTCCATTTCATTAAGTGCTTGAATAGTATTAAATTTACCTTTTGACTGATAAAATGATACCAACTTATCTACAGTTACTGAAATTCCCATTGTGTCAGCTAAACATATTTTGGATAAAATATCATATTTAATACCACTTTGATCTTCAGAAAATATTCTTTTAATTTGAGCCTCAATTCTTTCTGACAACATCTCACCTTGAGTTAATAAATAAACATATTCGATTAATAACCCTGTATCTTGAATTTGCTCCCATGAGCTCCCCCAATTAGTTATGCTAGAATGAAGCCTTTTATTTCTCCTTAATGATATATAAATATTCCTAGCTTCTTCCTGATTCAAAAAAAGTCTAATCATTTTCAAGCTTTTAATAGCACTTTGATCACCCGCATAATGAAACCAGTCCTCTTCCCTAGAAGTAATTAAAACTTTGTAATTTGTTCCAATTTCCTGTTTTAGCAACTGCGCTAAATAATTCCACTGACTTAACTCTACGTTCAAGTTATCTAACAAAAGTAAAGGAATCTCTCCAACTTTAATTCTTGATTTTATAAATTGAACTATATTATTTAACTCTTTTGTCTCACTACACCATGTAAGATGAAATATCGAATAGCTATTTCTTAATTCATACAATACCTTCCAGGCTAACGTTGTTTTTCCCTGCCCACTTGCTGCTTTTATTACAGTAATATCATTTTGGGCTATTGATTGTTTAATATTGCTCTCTATCACTTCTCTATCTACTGGATAGCCACTAATAATATCTGAAGGAGTAGCCTTCTTCCCTTCAAAATATGTGTCATCAATAGCTTCCGATACATTTTCAAATTCAATTTTCCTTAGCCATTGGTAAGCTGGATTTTTATTACCCCAATTAATCGCATCAGCGATTTCTAGTATATATTTATCTATTTCTTGTCTATTCATTGTTTCCCGTTTTTTCATCTTAGAAAAACACAAATAGAATAAGGAATGCCCATATAAAATTTCATTCCCGGAATGGATATTATATCTTTTAATAAGGAGACTTTGAATTAGGCCAATTAGGCTAGCATCATTAACTCTTTGGAATCTTAATTGCTTAAAAAAATCGTTTATATTAAACTCCTGCCAATCCCAGCTTGGATTCTTTTCTTTGATTTTATTAATCATTTTCGCCCAATGCTGTTCAGCTTCCTTATCTAAATCCATCTCTGCCTTTTTAGCAATTAAATTTTTAAAGTGACCATTTGCTACCTCAAAATCATATACCAATGTATAGTAACGTGACTTATCCGTTTTATTAACCAAATAAACCTCTAAATAATTTTTCAAGATATCTTTCATATGACTCGTATCCCATCGGTCCTTTGAAAACTTAACTTGTATGTGGTTTTTAGTTTGACTGCCATTTAAATTGTACATATCAATGTCCTCAATTCCTTCAAAGCGAATTGATTCTGATTCTGAAGTAACTTTTTCAAGTAGTATATATGCGGAATATAAACATTGATAACTAAATCCCGTAAGTGCTATAGCACCACCAGTTCTTTTTTCTTCAATATGTGCAACATCTATCTTTTCCGTTTTATTTGCGTCTTGTCTATTATTCGCCACAACAATCCCTCCAATATTTAAAATCCTTCACATGAATTTCCAAGAATCTCTGTTCTAATTTTAAAACATAAAATTGCATTACAAAGGACATTAACCTGAATTATTTACAAAAATTATGTAATGTAGTTATACTGCTTGCCTTTCAAACATTTTGTATCCCAAGTCTTTTCACCTGATAAATGAAAAAAGAATCTATTTCTGTTAGGCACGGATTGGATTATCACCTTTGAACCAAGATTTGGCTTGGTATTCCGTTTCTTTGAAATAGCATTCGGACTGTGATACAACAACCGGTGCGGTAGAGGGATAGAACTCATTCGCAAGCTTTTGCAAAATCGGGTTGGATTTCAAACGAATCACATAATAAACTGATTCCTTTTCGCATAGCTCATACAATTCTGGAACAGAAAAGCCATTGTTTTTGGGCATACTTTAAAACAACAGTAAGACCAAAACTAGCAAATACACTTACTTTCATTCAAGCTTAAGCATTTGAATCCGTTGCAGCACATTCCAAAAGAATGATAGATACACAAAACTAGACGATAACTTAAAATACATAGAACGTCCAGATATGACTAGTCAACCTGCCACTTTAATAAGCCTTGTTCGTATTGTTTGAAATTGCATGTTCTTTTGTTTATCCGGGAAACAAAGTGTCCGTAGCCAATTAACGAGGTTATACGCCAATGGACTTATAATCATCCTTACTTAGTTAATACCGAAGGAGTGACTGCCTATTCGATCTAGATTAAAACCATTTTGCTTCCTTTATATAGTTTTCCATTATTCCCCTTTTTCGATAGGTACGAACGATGTCCTTGGGATAAGGACGTCAACCAGGTTTTTTTACACAGGATTTTATTCCATTATCGCCCCGTTAATGGAATAAGGTTCCTTTGAATGTTATTATAACAAACAAACTACATATTACACTTACACAAATTTTATAACCTTTTTACGATTCGATAAAAAAACCTACTATATGCCAGTGTACATACAGTAAGTGTAGGTAAGTGTAGAGTTGATAAAAGTTCACTTTTCTAGAAAAATATTTCCATCTATTAAGTAACTGTGTCATTAAGAAAACCACTTTTAATGTGAGTATTGATATCATTGTATTCGGGGAAGATAATGAACATTATTTTGGAAGGTTGTTTTGAATTGCGTGGGGTTGTTTTTCAACCATTTGAGGCTTATTCTGATTCAAGTTATTGCGTGTGATTGTTCCTTTTCTTTTATTTATGTTACCTTTTTGTTACTTTTTAAGAAAAAGCGGGATTTGTCATTAGACAAACCCCGTTAAATCAAGCTTTATGCATGAACCTTTAGCCCTGCATCATTCCAGGCGTGTTGTAAGCCACTGTTTTTGAATTACACTAGATTGCGAAATAACTTTGAAACAACGATTGAGGGTATTTATTTTTCTAAAATATTGCGTGTGGGTGCATAATAACTGTGTTTATTATTGTTACTTTTTTAATAAATTACTTATACTTCTTAAACTAGATGTTCTGACGGGGAGTGCAGCCACAGGATATATTCCACCATCGGGTCTAGTTTTAGTTATTTCATAATTATTCAAAATATGCTTCGTATCCAAACAACCGAATGGATACCACTGATTAAGATTATCCCTGCTGAATCCACCAAACAATACCAAATCGTATTCCTTTAATAAATCAATTTGATACTCACTTATTAATCTTCTACCATATGTTTCATCATCTGTAATTTTACCATTTAAAATTTTCTTTAATTTACTTGGAGGTAATGTCTCGGTTTTAACATCAATAATTAAGTTATTTATCACAATGTCTCCTGAATCTGTAGTTATGTAATCATTTCGAATATTATCTTTCCAGTCTAACCCCAGCAGTTGACAAGCTGCGAATTCACCCAAAAATCCTATTACGTCTCTTTCCGCGCCTGTAAAATGTTTTACCTCAAAATGATGATTAATATATTCGCTACGTCTTTTTGATTCACTCATTGCCTTTTTATACATTTCACTTGTAATTTTGATCATCATGACTATCTCCTAATTTAACATAAATTAAATGTGCATATAATAATCAGTAATAATATTCATTACCGTTATAAAGTCATTTTCAACAACATCGTAATCAGTTCGAAATCCCGTATTAATAACTTCCACAAAGTTATCAAATATATAAATGTTTTCTATGTTTACATCGCTAATATTTTCCTCAATGGAACCTGCTTTCGCCTTTAGCAAAATCTCTTGATATTCTAAATCGATACGGTGTGTATTATTTAATGGGTGCGCTTTCGTCATATGTTGTGTAGGTGTTAATGCAACAAGGTTCTCTAAATACATTGAGATTTCAGGGTATTGATTCTCTGGGAAAATATGATGAATCTGTGTAGCTAAACCAGCTCCAAACTCATCATGGACTTCAGATATCCCATCACGATATTGATCATTAAATTTGCGCAAAAACCTTTTTGCTTTGGCTGACTGATATTTATAATAGTCTTTATTTATCTTGTTTCTCCTTTTCTCTTTCCATTCGTTCCTGGTCATCCCTTTAGGTTTATCTGCATTCAAATCTCTGAAGTTTTCCCTATTATACATTAATTGAGAGTAAGTTATAATGTGTTTAGAGATTCTACCTCTCTCAGTACCACACTTACGTCTATCGTACGCTAACGGGTTTAACACTTTTGTAAAAATACGCCTCACTTCAGTATTCCCATTAATAGGAGTATTGGAAATTATAAATTGCTCATAACTATCTTTCAAAAAAAAATAGGTTTCCTTGTTTTGAACAGTAAAAAACTCCTCAAATATAGGCCATAAGCCACTATCACGCATAACCTTTTCGCAATATATTTTTATGAAACTAAGAGAGTTACGCTCGCGCAAACATATGTATTCTAGTATATCTAAGTTATTAACTGTATAACAATTTCTATTCCCATTTTTGAATTTTTTTAAAACCCTAGCGTTCGCTAACATTTCTAACGGTTGTGCAAAAAACTTATCATACTCATTTCTAGATTTTTCATGTACTGTACTTGGCTTACTAAAAATATCACGAACGTTATCCTCAGTATATGGATAACGCCATATATCTGTACTTGAAAATTGCTTTTTTTTATCATCAAATACATATTGAAACACACAATCGGCAACAATATTTAATACATCTGGGGTACATTTTTGATCAATCCAACGACTGTTATTGCTTTTACGAATATCATAATCATTTTTATTTATAAATACCTTGATATCTTGTTCAGTTAACATAGCTAATTCCCCCCAAGGGTTATCTCTATTTTTTATTGTTCCTTAAGAAGTCCGAAAAAGTAAACAGAATTCCTGTCAATATTTAAACTTCGTGTACTATAATTCCTAGCAATTTGATAAAATTTCTCGAATGTTGAACTATTTAGGAATTTTAATTGCTCATTTGTTATCTCTTCATCAGAAACTTTTTCAAGTATAGCAACTGATCCATTCACTAGTGTTTTTTTAGGCTTTTTAATAACTCTTGGATAATAGGTCATGTTAGGGCTCAAATACACATCGTCTCTGTTCAGATAACGGGCTACTGTAAATCTATTTATCTCATCACTATCAATGAATCCATCGTACCCTTCTATACTAGTGATTCCTGATCCATCTCTATTAATATTTCTACTTTTCAGTACGGGTATATCCCCCACGCTTTTAATAACGGAATTGGTTAATTGCCTGTCTCGAAAAACGCTAAAAACTCCGAATTTCATTTTACTCGCAATATTATTGAAATATTCATTTCTGTACAAAAGCCAATAAGGATAGTCTTCACTAGTTAGCAAGGATTGTTTTTGTGAATTATACAAATCCTTGGTAACGGAATACGATAATGTTCTATCTGGCTTTTTTTGAGTATTAATAAATATTGCTATAGTTTCAATTAAAACTCCTTTAAATCCTTTCTCTCCAAAATCAATAATTGTATCAATAGAGCTCTTTTTAACCCTGTTACGGGTATTTTTAAAGTCTGGATTGTTTAAAAAGTACTTTGGCATTATCAATACTATATGATCACTGATATCAATTGCTTTCTGTAAGAAAAATCCTGAAATATTAGTTGTGATATAATCATTAAATCTTATTGCATAATCAGAAAGCCCTTTTTTTTTATTTAGCCTTAAAAATGGTGGATTACCAATGACCAAATCATATTTCTTATTGAAAAACGGACAAAGGAAATCTCCTACATTATAATTTATTTCTACATTTTTTGGCACTCTACGATATCTGTTTAAAAGTTTTGTTAATTTTATACTGTTTTCATCAATATCATTTACATCAATTATTACTCTTTCAGCATAAGAATATTTATCGATAATTGTTTGTAAAAAATTCCCAACACCAACGGATGGTTCAAGAATGCGAATTACCTTTTTTTCAATTTCAGGAAGATGTTTTTCCAACGTTAATAATGTGTCTGGATCAGTATAATAAGCTGCCGTATCTGAACGTCCATTATTTATTAATTCAGCAATTCTAGACAATTCTTCAACTCTTAGGTTTTCCGGGTTGTTTTCGATAAATCTAACAACGTCTTCCCTATGCTGTATGTTGTACTTTTTTATGAGTTTTTTTATCATTTGTTCTTTTAACTTCATTCATAGCATCCTTTATATTTTTGGCAATTTTCTGCATGATAATAGTGGGAACGGCTTCTCCAATACTTTGACGAATATTTATTTCGTTTTTCTTTAAATAAGCAACTTTCTCTTCCAAATTAAGATTATTTAATTCCTCTTCTTCATCAACAGTCCATTTGAATGTTTTTGGAATATTCATCATAAGCATAAGTTCACGAATACTAAAAACCCTATCATCGACTGGGTGAACAGTATTTTGACTAGCCATAATATCATTGCGTGTATGAATACATGGCGCCACTTCCTCCCAACGCTGTCTAGTATATTTATCGCCATTCTTATTGACATTCATGGTGATTTCACCAGTCTTGCTTACAGTATGTGGCCTTTTCACTGGATCTTCGTTATCAAATGCAGAAAATCCTGGTTTAACTTCATGTATCCAATTTCTCATATCCTTACGATACTTTTTGAAATTATGATATATATCATCTTTGTAAATTTGTCCCATACTCTTCAATCTTGGTAAATCACCAATCACTTCAAAAAGCGTTTTTTCCCTTTCTTCGCTTGGATATAAGTTACTAAGATCAATTTGTGTCGCCAAATCCTTTCGAACACCTATTACTATTGTTCTTGTTCGGCTACTATTCGCACCATAATCTTTTAAATTAAGTATCTTTGATTCATAAACATATTCACCATCTAACCAATCACTAAAGGCTTGCTTTATTTTTTTTGGTTTATCATGATCAATGCATTTCGTATTCATAAACGCTCTAACATTTTCAGAAATAAAAAATTTCGGTTTGATTTTTGTAACAACCTCTAAGGCCTCAACCACCAATGAATTTTTCTCTATCGTCCCATTATTTTTCTTGTGATTAGCTACTGACATACCTTGACAAGGTGCAGTAAAAACAACTACATCAATATCATTAACTTGAGCATTTTCTTTATAATAATTTATAGCTGAATACAACTTCTCTTTCACTTCATCTTGGGAGATGTCGCCTAAAACATAGCCATTTTCATATCTGACTTTGTTATTAGCCCGCTGGACATTTAATCTGCGTGCAATCAATTCTGATGTAGCAACCCCTTCATACCCTTCTTGTTTAAATCCATAACACCCAACTCCTGCCGAACTAAATAAACTTACATAATTCAATATATTCACCTTCTTTTTGCCTGAAATGGCATGATATTAAATTTCCTTGTCCAACCTAGGAAAAGTTTAAAAATTTCCCCCTTAATTTTCCTTTTAATCTATTCATTTTAAATCAATTACCCCTCATTCCAACCACACACTTTTTAAAAGTACAATGCAATTCACTAAATTTCTATTGTTTTATACTATCGCCACATAATAATGCCGATACAACTGTCTCAAAGTAGTTATTGTATATATAGTTTATCATAAAAATAGACTTTTAGAATAGACCTTTGTATAACACTGAATTTTGCCATGAAAATAAAAATGAAGTAAACAAAATTAGCGAGTCAATAATATCACCATGAAATATCAAGTGTTGTTTTTTGTAGCAGTACTTTCCATTATCGTCCTTGCATCCTTTTTCAATATTTTGAATGTATTGGCCCTTTTCAATAATTTTTAGACTACTTATCCCCCTCATTATGACAATGACCGCAACACTATTCTTCTCTATTTTTATAAATCTTGAATCATACATCACTCTTTCTTAAATTCAAACTTAACCCGCTTTTCCGATTTATCATACCGCAAATAAGCATCAAAACCTTTCCCTTTCTTACTTTTAAATCCTTTAATGAGATTTGTCCTTTCACCATTCAATAACTTCTTGATGTTAGATTGACTAATTGTTTTACCAAGGACTTTCTTTGGTAATGTAAATGAGCATCCATTCTGATACTCCGTGCACCCATAAAACTTCCTCTTATCTTGGATCATGCCCTTTTCACAAGATGGG
>Ga0079226_10004142_pt1 | contig 11072 bp, 6 predicted proteins | sample Poulit2014_FD_76345 | JGI IMG/M metagenome (GOLD analysis project Ga0079226, IMG submission 76345) | Agricultural soil microbial communities from Georgia to study Nitrogen management - Poultry litter 2014 | ecosystem: Environmental > Terrestrial > Soil > Agricultural land | place: USA: Georgia...
TATAGAAGTTTCTCATAATTTAACAGGTCAGCTTAACGATGATGGAATTACTGTACAGCCTGTTTCATCAAATATTTCTAAAGAAGATTTGTTCGAAGTGAATTATACTAAAAGCGGGCAGGGATTAATATTGGTTGAAACATTCTTTGATAATCCTAAAAATGCACACAGAATCAAAATAGTCGTTAATGGCGAGGAATCTAACATTGATGAATTTCTAGAAGGAAAATTTGTTAATGTGGATTCCAAATTAGATTTGAAAATGTACTATGAAAGAGATTATAATACAGCATCTTGGCAAAAAGCAGGGAAGATCAAGATCAAGGAAGTAGATTAGGGTTTTAACGTTCCACTACACAAGTTAAAGCGCATTACTATATTTTACTAATTTAAAACATGGTTAAAATATAGATTATTAAATAAGAATTGGAACCAGCGATGAGTTTATAAATTTATATAGAAGTTATAAAAGTGCCAATTCATTTAAATGAATCGGCACTTTTATAAATTTGCAATTAATAATGTAGTTCGACGTATGAGTAATTTAACTTATGATTTTTATTATTAGTATCTTTAAAGTAGATAGCAGTTCTATAATAAACTGCATCTTTCGGTATTTTTACAATGTCATTAAAGACTACGATGTTGTCATTATCGTATTGAGCTTCTAATAGTATTGTTTTAAATCTCTTTTCTTTTGTATAAAAGATAATGCTCATTCTTGGATTTTCAAGGTTATCTAACTCCATGTTGGTATTAAATCTCGCTTGTTTGACACCTTTTAGGTTAAAGGAATCTGGTACCTTTGAAAATCCACCGTTATAGGTTTTTAAATACGGGTTTCCTTCTGTATCTTTAAAGTTTATTGAATTATTGGCGCTCAACTCAATCGAATGGTTCAAAGGTTGATAATGCGGTGTTAGATCAATTACTTTTGCAGGCACTTTGTCAGTAATGATTTTATCGCTAGGTGTCTTTAAGCTGATTTTTTCTATCGGAGAAATATTCTGTTTTTTCATGTAATCTGTATAGTATATTTGTGAAGCAATAGACCAGATGAATTTATTTGTTCGATTAGTTAGCTTGCTATTTAAGAGTTTTTCAATTGAATTATAATTAACTACATCAAAGACAATACTGTTTTTATCTTGTAAAATCAGTTCTTTAAATGCTGAGATGAGTTTCTTATCATTATTACCCAAGCTTCTCCAATTATATGAGCCTATTTTAGATTTTGAATAGATAGGTTCTCTCTTTAACCAATTATCGTAATCGTTAGGATTTCTAGGACCATTTTCTTCAAAGGCAAATCTGTATCTATTAAATGGTACTTTTAGAACATTTGAGTTTAATTCTTCTGTTAATTTATAGTGAATAATTTCTTCTCTCAAATCTTTCATATTTAACTTCATTGCGCTTTTAGTTAATTGGTTATCTAGAAAAACAGAATAGGAGTTACTACCATAACTTTTAGCTATTCTTGAATCACTGGTCCAACGACCAGTTCTATAATTTAAAAAGAAGAGATGAAGCAAGGTTCCGAGGTCATTATGTTTTTTCGAGAACCCTTCAAGAAATCGACTATATTTATTATCAGGCTCATTATAAAACTCACTAAATTTATAAAGTGGTTTTTTAAATGCTTCAGCCATATTACTGTTAATTTGATGACTAAATTTATTGAATCCACCTGTAATTACAGATGCTGCCACGCCATTAAAATTTTTGCTGTCCTTAAATGTCGTATTAGTAGAAATACTATCATAGGCTGTGATTAAACCAGAAGACGCAGTTGTTATCTCTTTAATTCGTTTTTCTAAATCTACATTTATGGAATTATCTTCTTTTAATTTTCTTGATCTAACTTCATGAGGTATTTCCAGAAGCTCAGCTAATTGTTGAGCAACAATAACATCAGGATGGTCTGGAAAGCCAGTTGTATGTGTCTGTATATTGAAGCCCTTATCTATCAATGCTAGTAAAACTAACCTGCTATCTTTACCTCCAGTTAGACCAGAGTGAATAGTTTTAGACTTGTCTTGGACAATATCAAAACTATTAAGGAAGTTAGTAGAGATTTCTTTGAAAAAATCTTCTGTCGGCTGTCCTTGAAAGGCCGTATCGTATGTATTATCAAGGTCAACATAACTAACTTGTTTATTAATTTGTACGTGAGTATTTGGAGGCAGGCTAACAACATTTTTAAATGGAGTATTTTCATCAGCGAAATATCCCTGTTCAAAAAAAGAAATGAAATTTGAAGCGTCAAAGTCTGGCTCCAATTTGTCTGAACTAAACACACTTACTATCAATGGATCGGTTCCAACTATTATTTTTTCAGAGTCTTCAAATATAAATACACCTTCTGCTCTTACAACATGAGTATATACATCAATTATCTCAGATTCTAGGTTAACAGTTGAAATTGCAAAAGCTCCAGATAAATCACTTATAACCTTCCTTACTTGTGAATGTGAGAGACTGAAAATTTGAGATTGTAATTGAATTTTATCTATTGCAAATTGACCAACAGGACAAAATAATTTTGAATCCGAATGATTATAAGGGTAATTCATATATTCGTTAGTATAATAAATTCCAATGAGGTTCTCACTTCTATGAATTTTAAAATGATGCTCTGCATTTTTATAAGTATCTATAATGTTTACAAATAGATTATCTTTGAATTCAAGCTTATTATTCTTATTGTAAATATGTAAAAACCCTTCCATAGTAAGCCTCCTAGGATTTTAAATATGTCAAATAATATAGTATCAGACCTTGCATATTAATTATACCAAGATATTAACAGGTATCATATATAATAAAATGCTTGTATGTATAGAATCATATTGTATTATATCTTATAATCATTAATTTATGTGTTAAAATAATGTCAGTCGTATAATTTCAATATTGATAGTTTGCGGGGCCTATTTCAACCGTTCTGAGACTTGACGATTGGAGTATCCCTCTTGCTTCAATATTGCGATTTGTGCCCGCTCATCTTTTATCAGGTAGTTTTCCTTTAATAGATTCAGTGGTAATATTGAGAATTGTGGTTAACTTCAATATAGCATGAAATTCATATGGTGTTTTTTACATTAAAGGTGGCTAAGTTGATTATAAAATCCACCTTAATAAAAAATTTTAAATAGGTAGGTAATCATGAAGAAGTCAAAACTGATCGACTTAATTAAGAATAACGAAAAGATATACACAGGTAATATGCATGAAATAAAACACCTTTTTGTTCCATCTCCAAAATCTAAACATTTACTGGTAGTGTTTTCCGGTTTTCACGGTTCGGAAGTTCAGGGTAAACCTCCAGTCTATAATTATATAAATACGCTAGAATCATTGAATATCAACAAATTATTTATACTTGATGATGTAAACAATGCTCCTGTTTATTATTATGGAACAAAGGGCACTGATTCATACTTTCAAGATACTTCAAAACTTGTTGAATCATATTCCAAAAGTTTAAATATTAAAAAGAATAATGTAATTACCACAGGTTCGTCTAAGGGTGGGACAGCTGCTCTAATTATTGGTTTGAAAATTGGTGCAGGGCATATTATCTCTGCAGCAAATCAATTATTGGTAGGTTCTTATTTAAATCAATTCTCAAAGGTCAGAAGTTTATTATTCACTAACATATTTGGAAATAATAATGATGACAATGTACAGAAATTAAACGATTTCTTTGAAGAAAAAATTTTAGTGAATGCAACTTCATCAAATTTATACTTTCATGCAGGGATACGAGATTCACATTATAGAAAACATATGATTCCTATGTTGAATCATTTTGATAACATGAAAATTTATTATGAACTGGATTTAAGAAATTATGTTGGTCATAATTCTGTAGTGTATTACTTTCCAGAATATCTGCAGAGAAAAATGAAAGAAATTATAAATTTACCACAAGTGACTACACCTACATTAATAATGGACTTTAATAAATTAATCATAAAAGTAAATTCTACAGTTAACAGACCTAAAACTCATCGTTTCAAAGTTATTATTTATCTGAAAGATGGAAAGAACTATACCTCTGAATTTGATAGAAATACTACACATATTTTTGAAGATATTGAGGAAGTTGATTTGTCTCATATTAAAGTCATATTGAAAGAGTACGAAATTATACGGGATGAAGAAATATTTGTGTATAGTGAATTGAGAAAAAGTACTGATATATTTAATACTCAAAGCTTGATTCACGGAGAATGGATTGATTTTAAAGGGAAAATTGCTTCAAATCGAAAAATGCTGAGGACTATGCAAATAAATTACGATAGCAATGTGTCATATTCTATAGCAGGAAGCGGTTATGTTGCCTATTATAAAGGAGATCGATTTATCAAAACTAAGAGGTATACAGGTTATAAATCACAATTACCCTTTAATATTGACGAAGTTTATGATGCTGACAGGATAATAATCAGTTTTAATTCAAAATGGTTAGGGAATATGAAATTACTTACTGAGTAAAAAATTGAAGAACATTAATTTGTATAATGTTCGATATGCAAAAAAAATTATCATTCAAGGAGTTATTAATGAAATATATTCGAGCAAATGAGAATGTACAATCTTTTTTAAATAATAAACTAGTGGTGAAGAGAGGATTTGAAACTCTAGATATTTCAAGAGGTATCGATTGGAACTATCAACATAAACATAATACTGCCACTTATCAGACTTATCTCCATAGTCTTGGGATAGTAAATGATTTAATGACTGTTTCTAGAAAAGATGAGAATATAGAATTAGAGAAATATGCAAAAGATATTATTTTAGATTGGCACAAAAAAAATTCTTTAGACAGTAAAAATTATGCATGGAAAGAACATCCGGTTTCGTCAAGAATCAATAATATAATTTCTTTTCAAAGCTCAAGTGTGAAATATAAGCTCTCGAACAGAGACTTTAAGAATATTTTAATATCACACTGTGAGTATTTAAATGATGAAAGATATTATAAGTTTAATAATCATGGTTTAATGATGGATAACGCACTCCTGAATGCTTCTAAGTTTATTAAAGATGAAGACAAAAAAACATTATATATAAATAAAGCGTTGTATCGTGTAAGGTATGCTATCCGTAGAGACTTTTCGAGGAAAGGTGTACATCTAGAAAATTCTCCAGAATATCATCGAATGGTACTAACAATTTATAAGAGTGTAGAAAGAAAACTTAAGGAATTAAAAGTCAAATTGGGAGATCAAGAGTCAGAAATATTAAAGTTGGCTCATGATTATAAGAAACGGATAATACAACCGAATCAATTATATCCGATGATTGGCGACACTGGAAAAATCAGTGATCCAAAAATAAAAAAAGATTTCAGGAATTTTTATGACAGCGAAGCAGGAATAGCAATATTTAATAACATCAATGAAGAAGATAATCAAAAAAGTACAATGTTAGTTTTTAAGAGTGGCTATCATAATAAGACACATAAGCATTTTGATGATTTATCGTCCTATTTATATATTGATGGTCAAGAGTTATTGATAGATTCCGGAAAGTATAGTTATAGTACAAAAGACCCTATAAGACAACATCTAATTTCTCCTAAGGCTCATAATACTATCTTTATCAGCGGTAAAGATTATAAATTGGTCAATCCAGTCAAAGAGCAGTTTAAGATGAAATTGACGAAATCTATTATCAGACCAAGATATAAATTAGTAGTGGGCGTTAATAAACTATACAAAGGTGTTTCTCTGACCAGGTATAATATACTTACAAAAGAGAACATTTATATTATTATAGACAGAGTAGTATCAGCTGATGAAGAAGTATCTTATCAGAATTTTAATTTGAATGAAGAGGCTGTAGTTAAAAAAATTGATGATCTGACTTATGAAGTTGATTTGGATACTGAGCAGTTTCTCATACAAACCTTCGAAAGATATAATTCAAAGCTGCACAGCAATATTGAACGTGGTTATATTTCAAGATCATTTGCAAATTACCAGGAAAATAATCGGGTAGTGTTTAATCAAACTTCAAAAAATGCGACATATATCACAGCAATTTATAATAAAAATAATAATAAAAAGCTAAATGAAATTAAACTGAGAAGAAACAATTTGATTTACTCTATAGATGGTGAAGAAACTATTGTGGAACTATAAAACTTAAAGACATCTGCCCCGGCTTCTAGGGGGTGGATGTCTTTAGTATTGAGTGCATCTCATATCAGTATGTGATTTCGTAAAAAGCATAATTCACTTTAAAGGTTTCGTCTACTTTCGCTTTAGTAAAATATAGCAGTATACGAAATGAATCGAATTCTTTTGAGTTATTCAATTCTGAATAAAATTCAACCTGATTGTTATCGACGGTTTTATCGGCAAAATAGTGGTGAGATCTTTTACCATTTTTATAGTATAAAATTTGCATTTTTACATCTTCAATATTGTTCAATAGAGTTAGATGAACATGAATGTTTAATTTTTTTGCATCTTTCAGGTTCACTTCAGTAGGTGAATCTGAAAAATTACCTTTGAAAGACTTTAATATCCGATTATAATCATGATTTTTAATAGAGAATTTATTATCTCCAACCTCTTCAATTGATTTATTTAATGGAAGGAAATTTCTTGAGACATCTAGTATCTTCTTTTTATTTTTATAGGTTGAAATACTTGTTGAAGGTAATTTTATTTGTATGTTACGGTTCAGAGATTGGGCACTTTTCCCATCTAGTTCATTAACGAATATAATAACAGATGCCAAGCTCCATATAAATCTCATATAACCTGCTTTAATTGGTTTAGAAAATAACAATTTAATTTTTTTATAATCAACTATATCATAGATTAAATGATTTGGATTAGAAAGTAATATATTTTTAAACTGCTTGATGACTTCCGGATTATTGTTTTGTATATTACGCCAATTATAATTACCTAATACATTATTCGGATAATAGGGTTCTCTACTGAACCAGTTCTTATAATCAGCAGCGAACAAAGGCTTAGAGCGTTCAACACGCCATCTGTCTTTTCCGAATGGAATATCTATCAATCTTTTGTCAATTCTTTTCATTATTTGATAATGTATTTCTTCATTTTTATTATCGGTATAGTTTATCTTCAAAGCTTCTCTTAAAAATTTATTGTCCAAAAACGGTGAGTGAGATTGTCTTGAATAGTTAGAAGCGTTTTTGGCAGCAGACGTCAACCTTCCAGACCGGTATATCAAAGAGTAGAGTATCTGCAATTTGTGCAGCCCATGTTCACTGTCTATAAAATTATTTAAGAAATTTTCAAAGGTATTATCAACATTTGATTTGAAATATTGATGATGTTTATTAAAAACTTTAACCAACTTCTGTTTTTCACTTTTATCATCACTATGGATGAAAGCAGCGAAACCACCTTTAACCAGTTCTGCTCCAACTCCATCAAATGATTTGTGGCCAGAGAACTTACCTAATGCACCAACGTTTTCGTAACCATACACCAATCCGGAGGTGGCAAGCATGACACGTTTGATTTTTTGATAAATATTCACCTTGATAGTATTCTCATCTGAGATTTTAGGTCCGGTTACCTTGTGATTTATCTCATACATATTTGCAATTTTTTTAGCAATGACTACATCGGGGTTATCATCAAATCCATTTGTGAATACAGAGAGATTGAAGTTTTTTGAATTCATTGCTGCAAATATAAGGCGGCTGTCCTTACCCCCGGTTAACGCGAGGTTAAACTTTTTATCCTTGTTCTGAGTATTAAAAGCATTCAAGAAAGTATCAGTCAAATTATCATAATCTTTTTTGCTGTACTCTAAATCCAATAGATTTGAGTATATATCATCAAGTTCATGAGTATGAAGTCCATTCTGATTAACAATGATGTGATTATTTGCCGGCAGTGCTTTTATATTTTTATAAGGTGTGAGATCGTCAGCATAATAGCCATTCAGTATGAAAGAGTACATTGATTCTACATCAAATTCAATGTTGCCTCTATAAACTATCAACCCCATTATTAGTGGATCAGTACCTACAACAATTAGATTATCTGAAGTGTAGTAATATACGGTTTCTATTCTGGCTATATGAGTAAAAATCTCGATTTCATTTTTAATAAAATTTGCATTACCTATTGCAAACTGTCCTTCCAGATTCTTTACATATTGTCTTTTTTCAGGTTGACTTTTTTCGGTGAGGTTCTTATAAATTTCATATAAATCTCTTGTAAAAATACCTACAGGGGTAAATACACTATCTTGAGAAAATGGATATGGATAATTATCGTATTCATTAGTGAAATAAACACTGTGCATTTTAGTATTTTTTTCCTCATGCACAAAGAGATTATTTGATTTATATTGCTTTAATAATGACTCTATATCGTTCTGTAAAATCTGTTTTTCATTTAATTTGAAGATATGTATAAATCCTTGCAATTGAAATTGCCCCTTTTTTATAAATTGATTAAATACAAAATATCTATAGTTAGTCTAGTCAGGATATAGTATAATTATATTATACATAAACTGATGAGGTGAGTGCGTGAAAATCGTTAAAAAGAAGTTGATAATTTCATTATTGTTTGTAATTGTTACAGTACTAGGTGCGTGCAATAATTCTTCCAATGATGAAGTGGATGCAGACAACGAGAATACTAACAATTTGATAAATACAGAGGAGTTGGTTGAAGGTGAGTGGATAGATACAAAAGGTGAGCATCAGGAAAATGCTGGGATGTACCACACTCAATCAATTGACTATTCAAGTTCGAACGAATATGCTCTATTTGCGAATAGCTACGTTTCTTATTATAATGCTGAGGAATTTATAAAAACTATCAGGTATTCGGGAGAAGTGAAAGATATACCTCATAATCTTGAATCTGTAGAAGATGCTGATAATGTGATATTAAGTTTTTCTGAGCAATGGGTTGATGAAATTGAATTAATTAAAGAGTAAAGAAGAGTGAAGAATATCGCTCTTCTTTTATTTTTCTTGTAAACGACAAGGCTAGAGTTGTTATAAAAGAACCGATAATTAAATTTTTGCATTCTGGTAGATCAAATCTCTATAATATCTTTGTTTTTCCTGGAAAAGCATGTAATTACGAATATACTGTAGTTCATTCTTTATTTCATATCTATCAGAAACATCATTTAAAAACTGGTCTCTGGCATAAAATGAATTTAAAAAATATGTTTGAGGATCGGTGGCAGGGCCATATGTTGGATATATAGTTGATTGTAATAACGGGAATGCATTGATTTCAATGACAGCGGGGTTTTTATCCTCGAAACTATCCATCATGATATCAACACCTCCTGAAACCATATCAGGCAATGCTGCCAAAGCATTTATCGCTATATCCTTTATTTCTTGACTGACTAACCTTGTTATGTCGACCATTTCTCCACCTAGTGATGTGTTAGAAACTGAGATTAACAAAACATACTCATTGTTATCTGGAATGGTTTCTAAGCTATAATCATAATATTTTAAGAAAGATTTCATCGAAGAATCAGGTTTAATTAACTTTTTTCTAAGGTGCGCGCATTTTCTTCTGATCGTGTTCTTTTCATCTATTAATTCTTTTATCGAATCTCTTCCATTTCCACGCACGTATGCGGGGACTCTCGCAACGATGGAATTGAGTTTCCCTTCTATCACTGTCGCTCTAGCTTCGAATCCTTTAAAAAAGTTTTGAACGATTATACGCTGTTTTTTTCTGCCGTGTTTAATCATGATTTCTTTTGTGAGGTTCCAATTATTTTCAAACTCATTTTCTGTTATATTGACATGGACACCTCTGCCCAAGGACATGTTATTCGGTTTAATGACAACTGTGTCTTCAGGATTGTTAAAAGATTCTTTTTTCGCTTTAATTAGTTCATCACCAGTATAAATTTTGGAAACAGTAGTATTTATTCCTGATAAAGTTAAGAGTTTTTCAGTTTTCATCTTATCAATTGATGCAGATCTACCTTCAGGTGAATTCGATGGATAAACAGGTTTTTTTAATATATCTATCTGTTCGCCATCTTTTCTTAACATATTTAATTGTTTATGGCCATTTTTTAACTCTGTTACAGAGTGGTTGAAACCGAGTTCCTCAGCTTTAAGAATATACTGCTCTGCAGTATTCAAAGTTTTAATATCCTCATAGAGGTTTATGGAATCATAAGGTATGTTGGTAAAAATATACTCTAAATCTTTACTATTCATAATCAGTCTCCTGTATTTTATGTAAATTATACCTTACTTTAATGAATTTTGTAATTCGCATCAAGAGAAAACTCCTCCTAAAGTAGTTTATTTTTTAGGGTGAGCATATTAATACCATTAATGATGCACATACTATTTATTTTCAACACGATAAAATAATAAAACTTACTGTTAGGATACTACTTTGAGAATCATTAATTAAACATTGAAGTTGTGGTAAAATATAAGTAATAAACTTTTTGAGGTGTTTTAGTGATGAGAGGTTTCTTATATATTTTCCAAAAAAATCATACTAACCATGAATATGATAGAACAATAAAAAAAATTAATAAGCTCAAACAGACGGAGCATAAGTTTCGTTTCAGTGAAAATGAAAAAATTAAATGTTATTTATATACTAATGAAAATAATCTACCGCTCGAAAATGACAGAAATTCAAAGTTTTTCTCTCTCATTGGTCAATTTGTAGATAATCAAGATAAAATAATTACTGCATTATCCGAGCTTGAAAATTATGAGCTTAGAGAATATGTAAGCGAATTAAAAGGGGCTTTTGCTCTGGCTCTAGCAGATTTCTCAAAAAATGAAATGAAATTCTTCACTCATATATTTAGAATAGATAATATTTTCTTCAGAGAAACAGCAGATCAAATTATAGTTGGTACTGATCCTCTTATAGTCAGTGCTATCTCGGACACTGAAAATATGAAACCAGAGATTGAAATTAAAAATAGCGTATCATTTTTAATGAATGGATATTTTGCTGATGAAAATACATTATTTAAAGGTGTAAAAGTTGTCCCTCCTAATAGTGAACTGATTATAAATAATAATGGTGTAGAAA
>Ga0079226_10004143_pt1 | contig 11072 bp, 10 predicted proteins | sample Poulit2014_FD_76345 | JGI IMG/M metagenome (GOLD analysis project Ga0079226, IMG submission 76345) | Agricultural soil microbial communities from Georgia to study Nitrogen management - Poultry litter 2014 | ecosystem: Environmental > Terrestrial > Soil > Agricultural land | place: USA: Georgia...
AAAAAGGGGAGATGATCTCTCCCCTCTGGCTCACCACAGCAGAAACTATTCAACCTATTTCTTCATCCCTATTTATAATCACATGATGCCTCATTCCGCTTTTCGTTATCATGCTAGATAACCATTCCTTTTCAAATAGGACATTACCACTTGTACCGATTCCTCAACACTGTTTTTATCTGTATCTACCTTCACCTCGGGATTAAGCGGTACATCGTACGGGGCATCAATGCCTGTCAAACCCCTCATTTCACCAGCACGCATTTTCTTATAGAGTCCCTTTGGATCGCGTGATTCACATGTTTCTAGTCTTGCATCGATATAAACTTCGATAAATTCCCCGACACCAAGCTGTTCCCGTATACGGTTGCGATCGTCTTTATTTGGCGAAATAAAAGCAGATAATACAATCATTCCGGCATCAACCATTAACTTGGCGACTTCCCCAATTCGACGGATATTTTCAGTTCGGTCCTCCTGACTGAACCCAAGATCCTGATTCAAGCCATGTCGTATATTATCTCCATCCAATCGATAAGTCCGTATTCCCATCTTGTGCAATTCTTGCTCTACTTCTACAGATATCGTCGATTTGCCTGAACCAGACAATCCTGTAAACCAAACAAGAGTACTTCCATGCTTGTTCAACTCTCTCCGATTTTCTTTTGTCACTTTTGAATCATGCCATTTTATAAATTTTGCTTCGGTCATTCATATCACCCCCTCTAAAACCAGACATGATAGATTGTACATACTGATATGAACATCACTAATAAACTAAGTGGACAACCCGCTTTTAAATAATCTTTAAACGTATAACCGCCAGGACCATAAACAATCAAATTTGTCTGATAACCAATCGGTGTCATAAAACTTGCAGAGGCAGCTATTGCTATAAGAACCGCAATGCCAGTTGGGTTGATAGCAAGTACTTGTGCCACCTCCATCCCAATCGGGAACATCATTGCCGCGGCTGCGCTATTCGTGATCACCTCCGTAAATACATTTGTCAATATATAAATTAAAAACAACATAACGAACAGTCCCATTGGCATTCCTATATCCAATAGAACATCTGCCACCCACCTTGCCAATCCGGTTTTCAACATGGCTGTTCCGATACCAAGCGAACTGGCTATCAATAATAAAACATTAAAATGAACATATTCTTTCGCCTCTGTCGGTGTAATGATTTTTCCCGCTAAAAATGCGACAACAGCCAGTGCCATCGCTTTAAACATGCTTATTAACCCAAGTGCTACACTTACAATAGAAACAAGTAAAATAAGAATGGACACCCACCCTTTAACAACACTTTGTTTGAGACCTTTGGGTGTATCCAATGAAGAAACGACAAAAAAATCATTAGAATGCTGTGCTTTTTCCGCAAAGTCGGGACCTGCCAGAAGCAACAACGAATCCCCAGGTTTTAAAACAATGTCTCCGATTTTACTCCGAATCCGCTCATTATGGCGGTGTACTGCAACAATGCCTGCATCAAATCGAGACCGGAACTGGGAATGCTTGATGGATTTGGATAACAATGCGGAATCCTCAGACACGACAGCATCCACCAGTTTGGCTGAAGCGCTCTCCAATTCATCTAAGGTTATATTTGTTCCTGTTTCCAGTTTCAATCCTTTAACCTTTTGCAACTCGGCAAGGGTTGATATCAAACCGGTAAAAATCAGTCGGTCCCCTCTTTGAATGATTGTTGATGATCTGACAGGTGAAATCTGTTCATTCCCCCGCACCACTTTTATCATGTAAAGCCCCTTTAAGTCCCGTAAACCAGCTTGCTCAACACTTTTACCATGATAAGAAAAAGAGTTTGTCACCAACACCTCGGCAATATATTTTTTCATTGTATGTTTACTCGGCTGACTGAAGCCTTTATTGTCAGGGAGGAAATTATAACCGACGGTAAATAAATAAAGAAATCCGACCAAAGTCACTGGAATACCTACGATAGCCAAGGTAAAAAAAGAAAAACCCTCCAACCCATAATCAAGCATCATTCCATGGACAACAAGGTTTGTGGATGAACCCATCAATGTAATCATGCCGCCTAAAATCGTTACGTAGGATAATGGAATCAAAAACTTGGAAGGGGCAATCCCATGATCTTCACACCACGTTTTTATGATGGGAGTGAATGTTGCAACAATCGGTGTATTATTCAAAAATGCCGAGAATATAGATACAGGGAGATAGAAGCGGATAACGGGGCTTATTTGGTTATGATTGTTTTGAAGCCTTTTTTTTATTATTTTATCAATCAAACCACTTTGTTGAACAGCACCAGCGACGATAAACAACAATCCAACAGTATGAACACCTTCGTTCGCAAAACCGTCCAATGCTTCTTCAATTGTTAAAATACCGGAAAACATCAATATAACCAATACTGAAAAAAAGACGATGGCAGGCTGTGCCCATTCACATATCAACACCGTGAACATCACAATCAGTAAACATACTATAAATATCATCTGAAGTGACATATAAAACCGTGGCTCCTTGTCGTGCATTTTATTCAGTTATCCTTCATTCGATCCATCCCATCAATCAGGACATCGGCAACTTCCGGACGTGAAAATTCCCTTGGAGGACGTTGGCCGTTCCGGAGTAGCTCACGTACCTTAGTACCGCTTAAATGAACATGATTTCCCTTAGGATGTGGACATGTTTTTGCAGATGCCATATTGTCACAAATGGTACAATAAAATGTATGTTCAAATTTGAAAATGTGAATGCCAAGTTCCTTTTCATATTGAGCTACCAATTCTTGGGCGTCATATGTGCCGTAATAATCACTGACACCTGCATGGTCGCGTCCAACAATGAAATGAGTGCAACCAAAGTTTTTTCTGACGATGGCATGCAAAATGGCCTCTTTTGGCCCCGCATAACGCATGGCTGCTGGATAGATGACCAGGCGGACCCGATCCTTCACATAATAATTTTCTAAAATGGTTTCATAACTTCTCATCCGTACATCAGCAGGTATATCATCCGATTTCGTTTCTCCGACCAGCGGATTCAACAACAAACCGTCAACAGACTCCAGAGCTGTCTTCTGGATATATTCATGTGCGCGATGAACCGGATTACGTGTCTGGAAACCTACAATCGTTTTCCAACCCAACCTTTTGAACATCTTCCTTGTTTCAACAGGATCCATATTATATTCCGCGAATTGGCATCGGTTTGGACGCCTTAAAAGCGTGATGGGTCCACCCAGATACATATCTCCTTTTTCGTAGACTTTCTTGACACCGGGATGTCGCTCATCAGTTGTTCCATAAACTTTTTTTACTTCCTTTTGTTTATCATAGACATATTTTTCCTTTAAGGTTAGGATTCCATAAATGAGGCCATTCTCCCCTTTGAGGGCAATTTTTTCACCGATGGTTAAATGACTGACTTGTTCCTCCCAAACCGGCAAAGTAATCGGAATACTCCAGATGATGCCGTTCCCGAGTCTGCCATTTTCCAATACATCTGTATAATCTTTCTCCACCATAAACCCCGTAAGCGGACTGAACGCCCCCACACCTATTAATTCCAAATCCGATATCGCCCATGAATCGACCATCAAGGATGGATATTCCTGTGCTTCCTTGATTGCTTGATATTTTTTATCACCCTTCAATTCACGGCAGATTAGTTTCCCACCATGTGGTTGATTGACCATTTGACAACCTCCCGAATTTAAACATTTGAAAGTATTCCATATCGTAACAAAAAACCGTCCATATCGATTTAGACTTCTGTGACCTTTGAACCCGACAGCCCCATGATTGTATAAAGCGAGACTTTAACCATTGAGGCTTTTCCTTCATCCCCATTGATTGTTGGTTGAGTAGAATCGGACATTTACTACCAGTTGACGAAAAGTAAATTTTTAATAAGTTACATATGGATGTTTCGAAAAACCTTATGTTATTTTATGTACCATCTTTCAAATGGTAAGGGTGTTTGATTTATCATGGAAACCCATTTCCCGACCCATGTTAATATGTTCGTTATGACTGAAAAAATAAATAGAAAGAAATCCATCCCAACGTATAATTTCCAAGTCATTGTTAAATACTGTCAATATCGAATACTGTGAGGTGGAATTGTGGAAGCTGAAAACTTTACTTACGTCGGCAAAAACATAGACCGGATTGATGTACGTGACAAGGCGTTTGCACGTTTGAAATACACGGATGACACAAAAAAACCTGGGTTAATGCATGTCAAATTACATACGAGTACACATGCACACGCCAAATTGAAACACGTGGAAACATCACGGGCGTGGGAAGCACCAGGGGTCGAGGCGGTTATCACCGGGGCAGATTTCCCAACCCTTGTAGGACCGATGCTAGCCGATAGACCAATCCTAGCCAATGAAAAAGTACGTTATTATGGTGAGCCAATTGTTGCGGTGGTTGCTTTGACCGAACATCAAGCCGCACATGCTGCAAGCCTGATCAAGGTCGAATATGAGCCACTTCCCATTGTCAACTCACCAAGTGCAGCGGTTGAACGGGATGCTGCCTTGTTGCATGAAAACCTTGGTAGTTATACGGCTTATGTCAAAGGCGTACATGCTGTTCCGGAAACAAATATCGCCAACCTCGTCAAAATCAGAAAAGGAAATATGGAAGATGGGTGGAATCGGACGGACACAACCATTGATACAACCATTTCTTTTTCACCCGCTGATCATGCAGCCTTAGAAACACGTTCTTGTCGGGTGGAAATATTACCTGATGGACGTGTGCTGATTTATTCATCAACACAGGGACCGCATTATATCAAAAAACTTTTTAGCCAAACTTTTCAGCTGGAAGCGGGTAAAATTTCCGTCCATGCACCGATTGTGGGTGGTGCATTTGGTGGTAAAGGTTCCGTACAATTGGAATTCATTGCATATCTTGCCTCGAAAGCCGTTAATGGAAAAGTGGTATCCATTACAAATACCAGAGAGGAAGATTTGATAACCTCGCCTGTTCACATCGGACTGGAGGCAACAGTGAAGCTCGGCGCAACAAAAGAAGGAAAATTAACCCTTGCGGCATATCACTTTTTATTTGACACTGGTGCTTATTCCGATATGGGGGCAGGCATGACCAAGGCCGGTGCTGTCGATTGTACTGGGCCATATAATATTCCCAATGTCACATGTGATTCACATTGTGTCTACACAAACCATCCCTACGCAACTTCTTTTCGCGGCTTTGGACATAATGAATTGACATTTTTGATGGAACGGGCAATGGATATGCTGGCGGATAAACTTGACATGGATCCATTGGAATTGCGTCTTATCAACGCCATCAAGCCAGGAGACACAACACCGACCCAGACACATCTGAATGCGAGTAATATAGGTGATGTGACAAGCTGTTTAAATAAACTGAAAGAAGCCATTAAATGGGATGGTGGCAAAAAAACATTGACTCCAGAGGGAAATATCCGTTCAAAGGGAATCAGCTGTTTTTGGAAAACATCCAGCACCCCGTCGAACGCGACGGCTGGTGCCATTATCAAATTCAATAAAGATGGCAGTGTCAATCTGAATTGTGCAGCCGTTGAGCTTGGTCAAGGTACCAAGACGGTTTTAGCCCAAATCCTGGCTGAAAAATTAAAAATGGATATGAATAAAATCCACGTTTCATTGGAAGTGGACACGAAATATGATCCACATCAATGGAAAACCGTTGCCAGCAGTACAACATATCTTGCGGGAAGAGCTGTGATGGCGGCAGGGGATGATGTTCTCAGACAGTTGAAACACACTGCCTCCATTGCATTAAAGTGCTCACCCGATGATCTGACCGTTGCAAGTGGGCAGGTATTCCTCACCGACAGCCCTGAATATGGCATCCCCATCAAAGATATCGCTCTTGGGTATGAGTACCCAAACGGGAATACAGTTGGCGGACTCATTATTGGTGAGGGTTCCCATATTGTCCGTCATCTGACACCACTTGACCCGGAAACGGGATTTGGTAAACCCGGTCCACAGTGGGCGGTCGGTGCACAAGCCGTTGAAGTGGAATACAATCCTTCGTCATACACGTATAAAATCCTCCATGCAACAACTGTGATGGATGCGGGAAAAGTGATTAACCCCAACGGTGCGCGCAGTCAAATGCGTGGTGGGATGTATCTTGGACTTAGTTGGGCATCAAGAGAATCATTTGTATTTGATGACGATGGAAAGGTATTGAATCCACAACTTCGCACATACGATATTCTGCGTGCCAGTGAAGCCCCGACATATACAGTTCAGTTTGTGGAGACACCGCTTGTCGATGGACCATACGGCGCACGCGGCATCGGGGAATATGGAGTAATAGGTATGGCGGGAGCGCTTGCGAATAGTTTATCATCCGCAAGCGATTCGAACTTAAATCAACTGCCGCTTGTCCCGGAATATATTTGGGAAACAGTTAACGGAGGTGCGAAATGATCCCATTTAACTTTGCATACTTCCAACCAACAAGTATAGATGAAGCCATCACACAATATAAGGAACTTACGGAAAGTGGAAAAACAGTGCATTATTTCAGTGGTGGGACAGAATTTATCAGTCGTGCCCGTAGAAATGAAATCTTTTGTGATGCGGTTATCGATATCAAAAAAATCCCTGAAACGAATGTAATGGGATGGGATGACGATCAATTGATTGTCGGTGCATGCTGCAATCTATCGACACTTGTCTGCAATCAATTTTTTCCGTTACTTTCCGATGTAACAAAACAAATTGCAACCCAAACAGAGCGGAACAAAATCACATTAGGCGGAAATATAGCAAGCAACCTACCCTACAGGGAAGCCATTTTGCCATTTCTTCTTGCCGACAGCGAGATTATAATCGCTGGCGAAGAAGGAACCCGTCAACTCCGACTGAATGATATTTATCAACACGGAAAACTACTGGACACAGGAGAATTTATAGTCCAACTTATTACCGAACGTCGGTGGACCAACCGTCCTTACATGCATTTACGAAAAACAAAACAATCCCACATTAATTATCCGATTGTTTCACTGGTAGCGATGAAAGATGGAGCCGATACTCGAATCGCCATCAGCGGCTTTCTTGACTATCCGTTCCGCATTAAAAAAATGGAGGCTTTATTTAAGGACAATGAAAAAAGGAATTTGGATAAGGCAATTGATTCCATCAATGCATCACCACAATCGGATTCACAAGCAACAGAAAAATATCGTCAATTTGTTCTTCGATCAATGTTGGAGAAAATACAATCCATGAAAGGGGCTTCCTGATGGATATACAAACCAAACAACAGATTACACTTCATATCAATGGAAACTTAAGAGATGTATTAGTAAGATGTGCAGACACATTACTGGAAACATTACGCAATCAATTGGGACTGGTCGGGGCAAAACCAGGATGTGGAAACGGGGACTGCGGAGCTTGCACTGTTTTGATTAATAATCTTCCCATAAATGCTTGCCATATTTTGTCTATTGAGGCTGTCGGTTTTAACATTACAACAATTGAAGGTTTGAAAGACACAAAGGTACATGAAGCTTTCATCAATAATTGGGCTATTCAATGTGGGTATTGTACGCCGGGCTTTATCCTGAATATTCATGCCCTTCTTGAGCAACATCCCGATGCAGATGACGCTACGATCGATGTATGGCTGGATTCCAATATTTGTCGGTGTACGGGTTATCAAGAAATCAAGGAGACCGTAAAAAGTCTCATGCAAATGGAGCAATCATATGGATAGTTTACAAGATATCATCAAAAAAGTAAGTATGATACAAGAAAAAGCAGTCATTGCCACAATTATACAGATTGAAGGTTCCGCATATCGAAAAGAAGGAACAATGATGTTATTTACAGAAGGTGGCCTAAGAAAAGGCATGATCAGTGGCGGTTGTTTGGAAGAAGATTTAGCGGAAAAGGCGATGGAGCTTATGGATAGCTCGACAGCCCGTGCACAGAAGGTCAGTTACGATATGTCACATGAAGATGATTGGGGGTGGGGACGTGGTGCCGGTTGCAACGGGGTTGTACATCTTTTGCTGGAAAAAGTGGATACGTGTTTACAATCTTTGCTCCATGACACACAAACACATCTTGATGCAGGTTCAACTGTCAGGATTATCAAGGAGATGATTCCCATTGAAATGGCTCAACAAAAGCCATACCCGGAAAGTGAATTAAAAAATGTGATTGTACACACAAAAATCATCCCAAGTAAAAGTAAAATGATCGGTACACCTATATTGAGGAAAAGAAAACCATCCAGTCGAACAACCGAAAAGAAAACTACGCATCAGGCTTATTTCACCCAAATCATACATCCTAAACCAAATCTCATTATCTTTGGAGCTGGACTTGATAGCCACCCATTTGCCTTTTTTTCAAAACAGTCAGGGTTTTCGGTTACCATTTGGGACTGGCGGCCATCCCTGTTGGATAAAACAGTCTTCCCACACATTCGATTAATACACACTGAATCCATCGAAGAAGCCATTTCCAGAACAGGTGTGGGCGGGAGAGATTATGTTGTCATTATGACCCATGACTTTCAAAAAGATAAGGAAATTCTTTCTCACATCATACAAATGGATGGACTACATTATATAGGTATTTTGGGACCCCGCAGACGGACAAGGCGTTTGATGAAAGGACAAAAGAATATAAAAACCGGTAAATCTTTTCGTACGATTCCGCCATATATCCACTCTCCCATTGGATTGCCAATCAGTGCGGAAGGACCCGATGAAATAGCGGTCAGCATCGTTGCAGAACTGATTTCGGTGAAACGAGAGAAATGGAATGAGGAGAGAGCCTCCATTGAATCATTATAATCCAATCGGAATCTATTTAGGAGCGGGAAGCAGCAGTCGATTTGGAAAGGATAAGTTAAGCCAATATCTCAAAGAGAGACCACTGGGGTCATTCGGATTGTCTGCAGCCTTGGGTTCTTCATTGAGAAAGGTGATTGCTGTTACGAGGCAAGCTGACCCTCCCTGGCTTACCCCCTTCAGAAATCATCATAAATATGATCAAGTTGTTTCCCATCAGGCACACCTGGGACAAGCCCATTCAATTCAAACTGGCTTACATCGCGCTGAATGGCATAAGACAAATGCTATCGTCATCATGCTTGCCGACCAACCATTCATTACGGTAAACATGATCGATACATTAATAGAAACATACCAACATGAGGGAGGCAAAGTGGCTTTTGTTGCTTCGAGTCATCATGGCGTCATCTGTCCCCCGATACTTTTCTCAAATCAAATGTTTTCCCATATTTATACACTGAAAGGCGATTGTGGCGCAAAACACCTTCTGACAGAAAAAGCATCAGAAGGTATTTTTTTAAACGTCCCATATAAAAAAGCTTTTTATGATATTGACACAATGCGTGATTATGAACATATTGTGGATAAAAACTTAATATGATTAAGGTCTCCCAAGTACACCTGTTCACTGATGTCAATATGATGAAATTGATGATTGAATGGTTTGCAATGTTTCCGTCGCCTGGTCCAATTGCTGGAATAACTGTTTGATTTGCTGCTGCACCTGGACGGGAAAGCCTTGTGTCAAGGCAGCTATATTAGGATTTGATTGTAACTGTTGGAATTTCCTCATGGCATGGTTCAGACGTGCATCAGCCCGCTTGAGATGAATATCAGTCGGATTAACCGTTTGGGCCTGCCTCACCGCCTGAGTGGCCTCCCCCAATGCTTGTAAGGTTTGAGTGAAAATTTGTTGCAGCACATTTTCTTCTACTGTATTTTGTTTCACTTTCTCCGTTAAACGCATCTTTTTTTCAATGTCATAACGTTCCTGTACTGTTTGCTGTTTTACCATATTGTTTTCGTCCCTTCCATATTTCAATTTTGTATGATTGATACCAATGAGTCCCAGAACGCCTGAATAGCTCGAATGAATCCAGACCCATTCATGCGGACTCTAATCAACTTATCTTCTGATATACCCTTTTTTTATTCGTCAGTAGAAGCAACAGTATGATCGACCAATATATATAGACCACTACCCAGATCATGAACAGTAGCACTCATTATTTTTTCCAAGGTAAAAGCCATTTTTTCTTGTTCCTCTTTACTGTCCACAATAAAAGTTGGTGCTCCACCACTCTGAACATGACCATCAAGTGCCACGACAGCTACTATTTTCGCCACGCAAACTTCTCCTTTCGATTCGATGCCTCTGTCGGGATACGTGTTGCATTTTCAAGTATGGGCGCTCCTTTTACAACTTTTAATATCCTAGATGTATCCTTGACTTGCGGCAATATGAATAAAGCCAATTTGCCACTGTCCAAATCGAGCTTTGCCATTGGAATCAATGCCGGTTCACCCGAATCGCGGTAGATCCCCAATATGATTGAAAGATTATACAAAAGGGCTTGCCTTTGTCCAAGACTCGCTATCGTCACTTTTGCATTTTCATCTTTTGGGGTAATCAACACACCAACCGCATGCTCTTTCAAGATCTCAATATCTTCCTTTAAACCGATATTCATGATATAAATCGAATCCACATAAACATCCGGTTGATTGATCTCCAAATCCACCAACTCAACATCTGCAATATGTTCGATACTTTTTCCTGATTTGAATACTCGAGCTACAAACAATGTTGCAATGCCCGCAACAATTCCCCAATACCATGTAAAGGCAACCGTAAATAGTGAAGAGATAAGTGAACTGAAGATAACCAGATAGTTCCTCCCTTCAAATACCATTGCAATTCCTTCAATATAGGTACTTCCCCGTTTCACCAATTCCATTTCATCAATATTAGTCAGTGTTTCCCTTTCCATTTTACGGACATCACGAAATTGCTGAGCTGCAAGTGCCAAAAATGTCACCGCTGTATATTCTTTGTTTATAAGGGCGGGAATGACTAGTGCCCCCAAACCCGCTGCTATCACACCAAGCGATATATGAATAATCTTCCCATGTGGATATGTGGGATATTGCCTATAATCGGTACGAAGCATTAGTATCCGTGCAATAATTCCAAAACAAACACCGATAATGATTCC
>Ga0079226_10004144_pt1 | contig 11072 bp, 10 predicted proteins | sample Poulit2014_FD_76345 | JGI IMG/M metagenome (GOLD analysis project Ga0079226, IMG submission 76345) | Agricultural soil microbial communities from Georgia to study Nitrogen management - Poultry litter 2014 | ecosystem: Environmental > Terrestrial > Soil > Agricultural land | place: USA: Georgia...
TATTGAAGAAATCGAAGCAAAATTAAATAATAGACCAAGAAAAAGATATAACTTTGACACTCCCATCGAAAGGATGGAAAAATTATTGTTTAACAAAGTTGCATTTGCGACTTGAATCCAGCTAAATTTTAAAGTTAACGCAAAATATATTGAGGTTATATATTTTGTAATAGAGAAAGTGTATTTTTTAAAAGAGTATTCTAGATACTTTAAAAAATACATATTAAATTATCAATAAATTACAATTTTATCCTTACCAATCACTTTACGGTACACAAGTTGATTGTAGTTTAATAGAAGTTTAATATTATAACAACCTATAAACATGAAAAGAGCTGGATTATTATTTTTAAGCATGGTGCTATTCCTAGGCTTTACTAGTTGTATGGTCATGGAAAACAGCCAAAATAAAGCGCCAGGTACATACAAAGGCAGTGTCCCCTTTATTTTTGTAGAGCGTGATGTTGAATTCGCTATTTACCCAAATGGAGAATTTGACTTTGCCTATGTTGGACCAAATTATCGTTATACACCATATAATGGCCCAAGACAACCTTTTTCTTTTAACGGTGGCTATGATTATGATGTTTATTTACAGTTTGATCGATTTGGTGCAGTTATACAAGTAGAGAGTGTACCTATTTATTACGATTATTATGGACGGATTATTCAAGCTGGAAATGTTGTACTAAGATACAGTGGTGATTATGTAACTCAAATTGGAAACATGCATGTTATTTATAAAAAGGGAGGTGTTTATATGGCTAGCTCAGGATATGTAAATAGTTATAATCAACATTTATCACCACAACCATGGCATCCATACTATTCTAGGCCTTATTACCCTATAGTGTACGCAAAACCGTATAGAGAGAATTATAAACCAAGACGCTATTCATACGATGAACACCGAAAAAGATATGATAATAGGGGGCGCTCTAACTATGATAATGGACGAAGAACTTTCCTAGATCCTGTTACACAGAATCCAAGAAGAAAAAGTTCTATTGATACTAGAAGAGAAACTATACAAAAACCAACAAATTCTAATCGTGGTCGTAGTAATACAACTAATCCTAGAATCGAAAATACAACAGAACCAACTAATACCCGAAGAGGTTCTTCGACAATACCATCAGAAAGCTCTAAGAAAAAAGAGGATGTGAAACGCGGTAGGTCTTCTACCAATCAAAATGACAGTAGGCCTAGAGAAGCTGCGCCATCAAAAAGCAACACGACTTCTAGACGCGGAGAATCCTCTACTAGCCAACAAGGAAACAGCCGTAGACCGTCTGTTAGATCATCAAATAACTCAAAACTGAGCAATTCAACTATACAAGAAAAAGAGAATAGAAAAGCATTAAATAAATCAGAAAATAGACGTGGTAGATCATCTAATAACAACTAAATTCAAAAAAGCAAACAAGTAAAAGTAATTCCAGCAACATTTAAAAGCGGAACTATTAGAAAAAATGCTCCGCTTTTAAATGTTTATTAAGGTTCTTAATTGTTATTCCGTTACTTCTTTAAAGACAATTGGTAAATCTTTCTTATTAGCTATTGTGAGCAACGCATATGGAGCAGTAAGTGCTTGTGTAACCCTATCTCCTGCTTTTGGTCCATTGGTCTTATAGTACACCATTATTTCTGATTTTCCATATACCACCTTATCTATAGCAATACTATAACCACCAGTATTACGTTGTCCCATCGCTAGTAATACTACTTGATTTTTACTCCAATTGATTTGTGGAGTGGCTTCTTTAGTTCCCAAACGATCATATATAGATTGTAAACCAGCATCGCTTTTCACTACTAGATTTTGCGCCTCGGTAAATTGACTATAATAGCTTTCAGAAAGAACTTCTATTTCTTCCATAGGGATTGTTTTTATAGTATTACAAGATTGCATGCTTAACATTATTGCTAACAATGGAGCCGTTACTAAGTTTAATATTCTCATCTTTTATGTTTTTTTACATTTTAAAAGACTCTATACATTCAATATAAAGATTCTCATATAATGGCACTATTTTATCTATAGAGAATTTTTCAGCAGCTTTTACAGCATTGACCTTAAACTGATTTAAAACCGTGTCTGTTTTTAATATTTTCAATGCATTTTTAGCCATAGCCTCAATATCGCCTATATCGCTTAGAAAACCGCTTACACCTTCTATATTAACCTCTGGTAATCCTCCTGCATTTGTTGAAATTACTGGTACTCCAGAGGCCATAGCCTCTAACGCCGATAAACCAAAGCTTTCTTTTTCAGAAGGTAGAATAAACAAGTCTGAGAAACTTAATATTTCGTTTATCTCTAGACTATTCCCTAAAAAAATAACTTTATTCTCAATCCCTTTGTTCGCACATAACTCTTCGGCTTTTTGTTTATCTGGGCCCTCTCCTATTATGATTAGTTTTGCAGGTAATTCTTTCTGCACCTTATCAAATACCTCTATAACATCAATTAAACGTTTTACAGGACGTAAGTTACTAATATGAGTAATTATACGTTCCCCTTCCGTTGCCATTCTACTTCGGTAACAGTCATTGTTAAGTCGTCTCTGACTATGTCTCTCTAAATCTATAAAATTAGGAATAACATGTACTTCTCGCTTTACATTAAATAACCGGAGAATATCTTCTTTTAAATTCTCCGAAACCGATGTGATTGCATCACTTTTATTCATGCTAAAGGTAACGGCAGGCTTATAAAAAGGATGGTTTCCAACAAGGGTTATATCTGTACCATGTAAGGTAGTTACCATAGGTAAATCAATTCCTTCCTCTTTCAGCATTTGCTTGGCCATATATCCAGCATAAGCATGTGGAATAGCGTAATGTACATGAAGTAAATCTATTTTATGCTTTCTGATAGTATCGACCAATTTGCTTGACAATGCAAGTTCATAGGGCTGATAATGAAACAACGGGTATTTGGGAACATTTACCTCGTGAAAGAAGATGTTCTCAGACAAATACTCTAATCGAACTGGCTGTTTGTAGGTAACAAAATGAATTTCATGTCCTTTTTCTGCAAGTGCAATTCCTAATTCAGTTGCCACCACACCACTCCCCCCAAATGTAGGGTAACATACCACTGCTATTTTCATAGGTCTAATGTACAAAAGAATCTTCTATTGATTCATAAATAATAGCTTGAATATTGCTACGTAAATTATTTCGAATAAGCTTTCTGTTCTCTGCATCGGGATAAGTTCTGTTAGACAAAAACACATATACTATATCCTCTTCTGGATCGGCCCAAGCAAAGGTACCTGTAAACCCACTATGTCCAAAGCTTGTCATAGATACACAGCCACAAGTAGGACCAACATCACCTAATTGTGGTTTGTCGAATCCTATTCCTCTACGCACATCTTGATCACAATAATAGCAGGTATTAAACTGTTGAAAAGTATCGGAATTTATAAATTTGATATCCCCATAAGTTCCTTGCCAAATATACATCTGCATCATCTTAGCAATATCATGAGCATTACCAAATAATCCAGCATGTCCAGCTATACCACCCATCATGGCAGCACCTTGATCGTGAACATAACCTTGAATTTCTTGGTAACGGAAATAATTGTCGTTTTCTGTAGGTGGAATCTGCTCTTTTGTAAATTTGTTTAATGGTAAATAGGTCAAATGGCTTGCTCCTAATCTATCAAAAAAATACTTTTCAACTAAATTATCTAAGCTGTCCTCGTAATACTCTTCAATATATTTTTGAAGAATATAAAAAGGCAAATCACTATATCTATAGCTTTTTACAGGACGCAAATCACTTTCTAAAATACGCTGATAAATCGAGTCCTTATAATCGCTTCGCATATATAGATTATCGGCAACAACAGCATCGAATTTTTGTGAAGGAGTCTTCTGATAATACTTAGCATCTGGTCGGTTTGTCTTATTATCCAAAGTTGCTCTATAAAAAGGAATCCAAGGTTGTAAACGGTTATAGTGTGTTAATAAATCAATAAGCTTTATGTCGCCTTTATTTGTGTTTTTATACTCAGGGAGCATTTCATCCAGACGCGTATCTAAGGTTATAATTTCGTTATCCACCAATTTCATTACCATAGGTAAAGTTGCTAGGATTTTTGTTAGTGATGCTAAATCGTATATATCTTCATTTTTAACTAATCTACTAGAGTTATAACGATGCACACCATAGCTTTTTTGATAAATCACTTTTCCTCCTCGTGCAATTAAAATTTGGGCACCAGGCATCATCTTTTCTTCCAAACCATAGGCAACTATGGAATCAATTTTCTTTAAAGTTTGGCCGTTAATCCCTACACTCTCAGGTGTACCATAGCCCAAACGTTTCATTGGCTTGGTGGTAATTCCATGTCCTGCTGGAAATTCTTTACCTGCACTTACCGGCAATTTGCCCTTTGCTTGTATAGCACCAAATAAAATTTGCGCTGCAACATTTTGTGTTATAGGGCTATTCTGATAAGCTACTGTAATACTCTCTAATCCACTAGCCTCTACTTCTAAAAGAGCATAAGGGCTAGCAAAAACAACTAAGTGAATATTATGTTTTTCAGATAGCTCTTGTAGTAAGGTTAACTCAACACTACTAAATTTATAAGATTGCCAAGGGTTATCATTCCTTTTGTGTAGTCCTATAATTATATCAGTATAGTTACTTAACTTATTATGATAATCTGACAGAGACTTTCCCTCTACTAAAGTGATGTCAGTATAATTTCTTAATCCTTCTAAAAAGGCAGTTCCATTATCCTCACCAAAAGCAACATAGGCTATTTTTTTACTATCTATATTTTTAAATGGTAAAGCTTCCTTTTCATTTTGAATCACCGTAATCGCCTCCTCCATTACGCGTTGATAAAGCGTGGTATCTAGTACAGTATTCAAATCCTCATACAGGTTATCCATGACTACAGGCTCGTAATTATGTAATCCTGCTTTATATTTTGCAAGGAGAATCTTTTTTACAGAATGAGCCAAGCGCTCTTCGGTAATGACCCCTTCTTTACAAGCCTCCAAAAGAATGTCCCTAGATTGTGGTAAATACTGTGGAATGAGTAAGATATCATTGCCGGCAAGAAAAGCTTCTAAATCAGCCTGTCCAGACGACCGCCCATTCGTAGCACCTCTCATATTTAATGCATCGGTAAAGACAAGTCCTTCAAAACCATAATCACCTTTTAACAAATCTGTCACCACTGCTTTAGATAGCGAAACCGGTGTTGTTTTGCTCGGTTCCAATGCTGGCACATGAAGATGTGCTGTCATTACACTACTAGCTAGATTCGCTTGTAATAAGCGTCGAAACGGATACAGCTCAATACTATCCAATGCAGCTCGGCTACCCTCTATAATAGGTAATTCCAAATGCGAGTCCTGATCGGTATTACCATGACCAGGAAAGTGCTTTAAACTACTTAAAACACCATTGGACTCCATTCCTTGTGTAAAAGCAAAAGCTTTACGAGCTACTTGATCAGGAATTTCACCAAATGATCGATTTCCAATAATTGGATTATTTGGATTATTATTTACGTCAACCGAAGGTGCAAAATTTATATGTACACCAAGACGGTTAGCATGATTTGCAATACGTTTACCAACCTGCTTTATAAGTTTATCATCCTGTACTGCGCCAAGGGTCATATTCCACGGATAAGCGAAAGTAGAATCCAAACGCATGGCTAAACCCCACTCTGCATCCATACTTATTAGCAATGGAACCTTTGATAGTGCTTGGTATTCATTAGTTAATTTAGCTTGTCTTCCTGGACCTCCTTTAGAAAATATTACCCCTCCGATATGATATTTTCTATCCACTCTTTAACTTTATCGGTAGTAGCTTTAGGAGCTTGTGAAAACACATCAACCATGTATAATTGTCCTATGCGTTCTTTTAGATCCATAGAATAATACACGCTGTCTACCCATTTCTTTTGATGTTCAATATCATCTTCGACTAACAAAGGGTTATTAGACTGTGCAAAAAGTACAGATGCACACATTAAAGTGATGAAAAAGCTTATATATTTCAAAAGTATATCTAAATTAAAATGAGTGAAATCTATATTAATTCAATAGAATTAATGAGAAGAGTAAATACCAATTACATAAAATTACTATGCCAACTTTCACTAGCCGGTACTTCCCAGTATTTTTCATATTCTTCTTTGGTATTCACTAAGTTGTTGAATACTATAGTATTGGAAGAAACAGCATTATCTTTAGCCATTTGCCTAAAATCAGCCAAAGCTTTATGTGCGATGAATTCTCCTGTATAAAAAGTTACATTCATCTTATCTAATAAATTCAATTCGTATTCTTTTTCAAGTTCTTGTATAAATGCAACAGAACTATCAATACTACATCCAGAAACAGGAACTTCGGATTGGTCTACTCCAAAAACAATAAATCTATTATATCGAATTTCAAATCCAGCTTTTAATGGACTTCCATGAGCAGCCCATTGACTAACAAAGGATTTAGTTTTTTTTGCTATTTCTTCTACTTCGTCATCAGAAAACCTACGATCGGATTGGTATATCCAAATTCGAGCATCTCCAGGTAAATCACTAAACTCTGTATACATATCTTTATAAATCTTCTGCATTAGCAATCATTTCCACAATATCCATTACCTCAACATCCTCTTCATGTTGTTTATCTTTTACACCATCCGTCATCATAACATTACAGAATGGACATCCAGTAGCTATTATTTCCGAGTTTGTTTCTAAGGCTTCCTCGGTACGCTCAACATTTATATCTTTATTTCCTTTTTCTGGTTCTTTGAACATCTGCGCTCCTCCAGCTCCGCAACAAAGGCTTTTCGATTTACATCGACGCATCTCTATTAATTCAACTTCTAGCTTTTCTAAAAGTGCTCTTGGTGCTTCGTACTCACCGTTTGCACGACCTAAATAACATGGATCATGGAAGGTGATGCGCTTCCCTTTGAATTTCCCGCCTTCTACTTTTAACCGCCCTTCTTCTAAAAGAGTTTTTAAGAATTTGGTGTGGTGCATTATTTCATAATTCCCTCCCAATGCTGGGTATTCGTTCTTTATGGTATTAAAGCAATGTGGACAGGCTGTAACAATACGTTGCACTTCATATCCGTCAAGCACCTCGATATTGGCCATGGCTTGCATTTGAAATAAAAATTCATTTCCTGCTCGTTTTGCTGGATCTCCAGTACATCCTTCTTCAGCACCTAAAACTGCAAAGGATACATTTGCTTGATTCAAAATCTTAACTAAAGCCTTTGTGCCTCTCTTTGCTCTATCATCGAAACTTCCTGCGCAACCTACCCAAAACAGAACCTCTGGTTTTTCGCCTTTGGCCACAAACTCAGCCATTGTAGGAACTTTTAGTGTATTACTCATAAGTATAAAGTTTATTTAGAAACCATGGTTTTCAACATGGTTATTCTTTATTATTTATTGTGTTTTATCTATTAATTTTCGTCTTTCCAATTTAATCTATCCATTTGATTATATGGCCAAGGTGCTTGGTTGTTTTCTATATTAGACATCGCCACATTTAATTCGGCAGGCGCTGCAGACTCTTCTAAAACCAAATATTGACGCATAGACATAATGATAGACATTGGGTCAATACTTACCGGACAAGCTTCTACACAAGCATTACATGTGGTACAAGCCCAAAGCTCTTCTCTGGTAATATAATCGTCTAATAGCTGTTTGTCATCTGGTTTAAACTCTCCATTAGCATCAATATTTTTTCCAACCTCCTCTAGTCTATCTCGTGTATCCATCATAATCTTCCTTGGCGATAGTGCCTTACCTGTAATATTGGCTGGACATACACTTGTACATCTTCCACACTCTGTACATGTGTAGGCGTTTAATAACTGAGTACGCGTTAAATCCATAACGTCGCTAGCTCCAAATTTAGTATGCTCTTCCTCTTCGCCTTCTGCAGGAGCAGCAAATGGATCGGCGTTTGGGTCCATCATTAATTCCACTTCCTTTTTAACAGACTCTAATACTGGGAACTTACCTTTAGGTTCCACACTTCCATGATAGACATTAGGAAATGCCAATATAATATGTAAGTGTTTTGAATAATAGAGATAGTTTAAAAATGCTAAAACACCTAGAATATGTAACCACCATGCTGCACGTTCTAAAGTGATAAGGGCAGAAACGCTCATACCATCTAATAATGGTGCAATCATAGAGCTAACAGGGAATTTACCTACTGCAGCATAGCCTTCTACACCATGTTGTTGTAATTGGTAATCGGAAGCATTCATCAGTAGGAACAAGACCATTAAAACAAATTCGATATATAGGATAAGGTTAGCATCTAGTTTTGGCCAACCTTTCATTTCCTTCATTACAAATCGTTTTATATGAACAACATTTCTTCTGGTCCAAAAAAGTGCTACACCAACAATAACAAGCAATGCTAAAATTTCGAATGAAGCAATCAACACATCATAAGCCGGACCCAAAACCGACAAGACACGATGAGTTCCAAATATTCCATCGATAACAATCTCGAGCATCTCGATATTGATAATTATAAAACCTATGTAAACAAAAAGGTGTAGGATACCAGGAATAGGACGAACCACCATTTTTGATTGGCCTAACGCAATGCGGATTACGTTATTCCAACGCTCTTTTTTGTTATTAGATATATCGACCTTTCGTCCTAGTTTAATATTCCTAATTAGCTTTCTGCTGTTACGAACAAAAAACCCTACCCCAATAATTAAGGCGATTACAAATAAGATGCTAGATAAATATTGCATAATGTTTTCAGATTAATTTATTCTTCTGGACTATATTCTTTATTTCTTTTACCAAAAATGGAAAAATGCACGTAACGTTTTGGATTTAGCTTAATATCGCGCATTAATTCTTCTAGTTCTTTAGAGGCGCCTTCCAAATTTTGATACAAATTATCGTCTTTCAGTAACTTCCCAATACTTCCTTCCCCATCTTCAAGACTATTTACTACGTTGTTTAGTCCTGCAATGGTTTGCTCGATTTCATGAACTAGTTTCTGCGTATCTAGAGTAGCAAGTGAATCAGAGATTCGCACAAGATTATTTGATGTTTTTTCGAAGTTATCTATACTAGTGGAAATCTTTTTATTATTAGCCTCCAATAATGTGTTAATAGAGGTGGTAGCTTCATTCAAAGACACCATTGTATTATCTATATTTTCAAATGAACTTCTTAGATGTTCTTTTCCTTTTTCATCCAACACCTCATTCAGTCCCATAAGTAAAGTATCTAATCTAGCTAAAGTATTTCCTAGGTCATCTCCCAAAGGAATTACTTTATCTGCTACCACTTCCATCATACCTTTCTCCATGATACCAACAAGTGTATCACCTATTTTTGCCATCTGCAAGTTGTCATAATCCGGAAAAATAGCCAAGGCCTTCCCACCGATTAAGCCTGGATTATATAGTTGTATTTTACTGGACTTTGAAAAATGAAAATTAGGACTATCCACCATAAAGCTCACTGTAACATCTCTAGATTTTTCTGAAATAAATATTTGCTTTACTTTTCCTACTGGCAACCCATTTACAGTTACATTTGCCTCTGGCATAAGTCCTTCTACATTATCATACTTTACGAAAAAAATGCGTTCTTCTTTGAACAAACTAGTCCCCTTTAGAAAATTATATCCTAAAATGAGGATTACGCTAGCAGCGATAACAAGTATTCCTGTTTTAAACTCTCTTGAAAACTTCACAGAATATAGTTTATGTTAATTAGCAAAATTATGAAAATAAATACAGATTTAAGACTTTCTTATTAATTGGTTTGCACCACATCTGTCAAACGCACTTGCTCTCCATTTTTATATGCAACTACAAAACAATCAGGAAATCCACTTTCTTTTGCTTTTTTCTGTAATTCTTGTGCTTTTGAATAGGTGTTGGTTTTTCCATAAAAATATTTGTACAAGTCCCCACTTTTAATCCTATGCACTCCCTCTAATCCTTTGAAATTATAGGACTTCACTTCCATTTTTGTTCCACTGGCACCTATTTGCACCATATATATTACTTCATCCTCAACTGCATCCAACACAACTTCACTTCTTGGAACAGCTGAAGTTTCCTTATAATCAGCCACATGTAAATCTGGCAAAGCACTTCTATAGCTTTTTATGGCATTTGCAATTTCATTTGCTATTTGATTTTGCCCTTTTGTTGAGTTTAGATAAGCTCCTTCATTCCTATTGGATAAAAATCCTACTTCAATAAGAATACTAGGCATTACAGTACGTGCCAATACATAGAATGGGCCTTGCTTTACACTTCGATCTCTTCTATTTAAATTATTAGTAATGTTTTGCTGTACTAAACTAGCAAGTTGGATACTCTGATCTAAATACTCCTCCTGTGCTAAAGTCAATCCGATTAAAGATGAAGGTGAGCTCGGATCAAAGCTACCATATACTTCTTCATAATTCTCCTCTAAATATATAACCGAGTTTTCCCTTTTAGCTAACTCTAAATTTTCTTTATTTCTAGTGTTCCCCAATACAAATGTTTCAACACCATAGGCTTGATTGCCACCTCCAACTGCATTACAATGAATAGATATAAAAAAGTCTGCTTTAGCTTTATTAGCAATAACCGTCCTATCATCGAGAGTTGGGTAAGAGTCATCATCTCTTGTGTAAATAATTTCAAATCGAGGATCGTTTTCTAATAAAGCCCCAACTTTTAAAGTAATGTTTAAAGCAATGTCTTTTTCAACAAAACCATGATGCGAATTCCCCCTATCTGAACCACCATGACCAGCATCCAAGACAATTACAAATGGCTTCCCACTACTTGCATAAGCAGATGGCAAGGTAAGCGCCAAGAATAGGAATATAGTCAATATAAAATATTTTAACCGATAAAATCTCATGAGATATTATGTGTTTTAAGTGTGAACAAACCTGTTGCAAGTTTAAAATTTTCAATATTCAAAAGCTAGCACGAAAAATATGTGTAGTTTTGAACCGCGATTTTCATTCAAACTTACAAAAAATACTCAGGTAACCTTGCAAACAAA
>Ga0079226_10004145_pt1 | contig 11072 bp, 6 predicted proteins | sample Poulit2014_FD_76345 | JGI IMG/M metagenome (GOLD analysis project Ga0079226, IMG submission 76345) | Agricultural soil microbial communities from Georgia to study Nitrogen management - Poultry litter 2014 | ecosystem: Environmental > Terrestrial > Soil > Agricultural land | place: USA: Georgia...
ACGACGCGCTGCGGGGCAGGGCACCCGACCAGTCTCGCTGTATTGCAAACGTCGTTCTTCAAGGAAGAAGGCGGCGAGATCCGTGCGACCGTTGACGGTCAGCGGTGGCTCATCGAGGCAGGTCGCCCGGCATCTGACTGGAGCTCACGAACGGCAAACGGATCTCCGGCACTCCGTGAGTGGCAGATCGAAGCCCTGGACGCCTGGGCGCACCATGGCCGGATCGGAGTAGTCGAGGCCGTGACCGGGACCGGGAAGTCTCGCGTCGGCGTCGAAGCGGTCAGAGAAGCTCTCTCGGACGACTACTCAGCGGTCATCGCCGTACCCACGCGGGATCTTGTTCAGCAGTGGTGCATGACCTTGCGGGGCCAGGGCATTAGTGGTGTCGCTCCAGTGGGAGACGGCGTGCCGCCACGGTTCGGAAACGGACGTCGCGTGCTCGTAGGCACGGTGCAGTCGCTGTACATGAACCCTCCGGTGCGAGCAGACGGCAAGGTGCTCCTCGTTGCAGATGAGTGCCACCGCTATGGCTCGGAGCAGTGGAAGCGGATGCTCAGCCCTAGCTATCGACGACGTCTCGGATTGACCGCGACATTCGAACGGAATGATGAGGGCCTCGACGTTCTGCTCCGCTACTTCGGCGGGACGCCCTGCTTCCGCATCGGCTTCGATCGAGCTGTCGCTGATGGCGTCGTTGCCCACTACGACGTGAAGCTCCTGGGCGTGCAGCTCTCCCGCACAGAGCGAGGTATGTACGACGCCGCTCATGAGGCAGTCGTGGACTGCCGCCAACGATTGATCGCCGAGGGAGTTTCCGAGGAGCCGTTCGGGTTGTTCATGAAGGTCGTCTCCGAGTACGCGCGCGGCGACGACAGCAAGGTGCCGATTGAACTGGTGGATCTCTCTCGCCGGTATCTGAAGAACTTCCATGAGCGGATCCGGATCCTCTCGGAGTCGCGAGCAAAGATCGCCGCAGCGGAAGATCTCGCACCCAGAGTGCGAAGTTCCCACGGCGCCGTCGTGTTCACCAGGTCGATCCTCGCCTCAGAAGAGCTCTCGAGAGCTCTGTGCAGCAACGGAGTGGTGAGTGAAGCGATCCACTCAAATCTCTCGTTGACGGAGCGCAAGGAGCGCCTTCATCGTCTGAAGATCGGCAGGACTCAGTCTCTCGTGGCACCGACCGTGCTTGACGAAGGGATCGACGTGCCCCAGATCGATCTGGGAATCGTCATGGGCGGGTCGAAATCACGCAGGCAGATGATCCAGCGCATGGGACGGGTTCTCCGGCTCAAGCCCGACGGCGGTCGGGCCACGTTCATCGTGGTCTACGCCGAGGACACGGTCGAGGACATCACCCAGAACGACGGCCAGGAAGGATGCCTCGACCTCATCGTGCAGAGCGCCGACAGCGTGGAGCACTTGGACGGAAAGGCTCAGCCGATCGCCAGGAGGAAAAGCACCGAAGAGGGAGACGAACTGATGCTCAAGCGACCTGGGGCGGCCGCTGCCCCTGCGGTGGTCCCGTCGCCCGCGGCTCTCCACGCGACAACGACAGACGTCGATGCGAAGACGCTCCCGATGACCCGATCGGCGCTCGACAGCTACCAGCGCGCCCATGGAGGGGGCGACGCGACCGCTGAGGCGGCGCTCCGGGACACGCTCGCAGGGCTGCTTCGCATCGCTCGGCCTACTCCGAGTGCCGGCCAGATCGGAAGCACGACCATCCGCGCATCCGGATTCAAGATCATCTATGCCCGGGACAGGTTCCAGACGTACTCCTGTTCACGGAGCGACGGACGGAGCTGGCCGGAGGCAAGCCACCAGTGGGAGCTCACCAGATCGCGGCGGATGCCCGAGTTCTGGACAGAAAGGCCCTGGCCGGAGTCGCCGACCAGCCGCCTCGCCGACACCGCGATCTCGACCCTGGGACATCTCACTGATCTTTCGGTCTCCGGGAAGGCGGTTGACGATCACGTCGCAGCGCATGGAGGTGGGCGAGAGGATGCAGACGAGCAGATCCGCCTGCTCGTGCAACATCTGGAGATCGATCGAGACCGGTGCCGCAAGGAGAACGGCCGACTCATCGTGGCCCGGAGCGGGTATGGGATCGAGGTGGATATCGTTGCGCGACTGGTGGTGGGGTACAAGAACTCCGGGCAATACCGGCGATACGGTGACTACGTCGAGTTCGGCCGCGCAGAAGATCACCTGGCGAAGCTCCCGCTCCCGTGGCGGGCGCCGGATGGGCGCCTCGATGTCTCGAACCTCGCAGAGTTCCGTGAGGTCGTGGACCCCTCCACGATCTACTACTCGAATCGCACGTACGCCGCTCTCACGGAGACGCTCCGCCTCGACTTCGTGAACAGTTGGGACGCAGACCGGTATGTGCGCGACCTGATCGCGTCGGATCTGGAACGCGCCACTGACGAAGACTTCCAGATCTTCGAGGATCGATTCGTGCTGGAGGGCGATGGCCGCACATGGATGATGGCACCTGACGGGCAGTCTGCGAAGATCTCTCGGAAGCGACGCGAGCGGCAGTCGCACGAGGTCGATGGCGACGATCTCGGTGTCACCGAACGATCTGCGTCCGTGCCGATCACCGAGACCGGTCCGGTGCCTGTCGTCGAAGAACACCACGTCGAAGAGGCTGCTGACGCTGCAGCGAGGCCCGCGCACCTCGATTGGGTGAGCGCCCTGGCACAGCTCGCGGAGCTCTACGGCACTGGTGCACTGACAGACGATGAATTCGCGATGGCGAAGGCGCGGGTGCTTCGAGGATGAAGCCGATCTGCAGGGCCGTACGACGAACTGGAGGTTTGAGGAAGTGAATGACGAACGTGTTTACGCCATCGAGGACGGCGCAGCTATCCCGTTGTCCCAGGTCAACCTTGCGGATGCAGGGTTGAAAGAACGCGAAGACCTCCAGGAGTGGGTGCTGGCCAGGCCTGAGATCCTCGGCCCGGAAGTCATCGTGGTCGCCTTCGAATTCGATCGTTGGCAGGACGCCCGTGGCGAGCGGCAGCGGGACCGGCTCGATGTGCTCGGCCTGGGCTCCGACGGACGACTCGTGCTCGCCGAGCTCAAGCGTGACAAGGCACCGGACACAGTGGAGATGCAGGCGATCAAGTACGCCGCGATGGCATCCCGCTTCACAGAGCCTGACCTCGTCAGGTACCACGCCCGGTTCCTCTCTGCACGAGGCGGGGCGACCGTTTCGGAGGACGACGCCCGTCGCGCGCTTCTGGACCACACGGACGCACTCGATCCAGATCAGTTGCGACAGCCGCGGATCGTTCTGGTAGCTGGAGCGTTCATGCCGTCCACCAGCGCGACGGCCGTCTGGCTCTCGGAGATGGGCCTGGACATCACGCTCCAGCGGGTTCAGGCGTATCGCACCAACGAGGCGAAGGTCATCGTCACCGTGTCCCAGCTGTTCCCCGTCCCTGACGTGGAAGAGTTCACGATCTCCCCGCAGCGGGCGGAGGCAGCTGCGACCCAGACGCGTCACCGGGGCAAGCGTGACTACTCGACGGTGGTGAAGCTGGCTCGGGCAGGCACAATCCCCGATGGCACGGTTCTCACGATGCGTCCCGTGCATGTCGATGCAGAGGCACAGGAAGCGATCCTGGAGTGGATCGACGAGGATCCGCGGCGCGGCCGCGCGGTGTGGTCCAACGACGCGCGCCGGCCACTGCGGTGGGAGTACGACGGACAGGACTACCGCCCTTCCGCGATCGTCCAGGTCGCCCTACGAGAGGGCGCCGGGACGGAGCGCAGTGCCCGTGGTCCCGCCTGGTGGTTCACCTCTGACGGCCATTCGTTGACGGACCTCGCCAGCGATGAGGCAACCGGCGGATTCGACTGGTCCGGACTCCACCGCATTCTTGATGCGATGCCGTCCGGACGGTGGACGACCTATGGGGATCTGGCCGACCTCATCGGGACAGCGGCGCAGCCGCTCGGCGGGCACGTCGCCGCGTGTGTGGACTGCGTCAACGCGTACCGGGTCCTGGATTCCAACGGTCGTACCAGCGTGGGATTCCGGTGGGCCGATGAAGCGAAACAGAAGTCCCAGCGCCATGTGCTGGAAGGGGAAGGAATTGTCTTCGCAGGTGACCGTGCGGACCAAGGGAAGCGCCTGTCGCGGGCGGAGCTCAGAAGATTGATCGGGGAAGCAGACAACTGAGCATCGCGATCGCCTGAAAAAGGTCTCGCCCCGATGATGAGCGAAGCTGCGTTCCACGCGCTCGGTCGGTCCGACGCTTCCCGCAGGGATCGTGCGCAGCGATCCGCTCGAGGAGATCGTTGGCACGGCGAAAGTTTCGTCACTCGATGCGGCGGGGCGCACGGGCGGGCAGTCGGATGTCGGGCGGGCCAGCTAACGGCAACGTGCTGCGAGACCCCTGGCGCTACCTAGAAACGTGCACTCGCCGTATGGCGCAGAGCACCTCCAGCAGCCTCGACGACCCCGTCACGTTCTTCCCCGAGCAGGAGGTGGCCGCCGACCGGTCCAATAGCCTGGTCATCCGCATAATGCTCGGCCCCCTCGAGGATCGGGAGACGCAGATGGCCGCGCTCCGCTCGGCACTGGCGGCCGGGGAGGACAGCGGCGAGGCGGAGCCGTTCGACTTCGACACCTTCGTGGTCGGCAAGATGGCATGAGTCGGTACCGCCTCACTCCGGCGGCCCAACGAGATCTCTCCTCGATCTGAGACTTCGCACTGGAACGCTGGGATGCCCAGCAGGCCGAGATCTACGTCCGCGAGATCCAGGCTGCGGTCGAGCGAGTCGCCACCGATCCCTCCCGTGGCCGCACGGTGGACGACATCCGCGAGGGCTACCGTTGATACGCGAACGGCAGCCACCTGCTGTTCTCCATCGAGCGCGACGATGCGGTCGATATCGTCCGGATACTCCACCAGCGGATCGATCCGACCCGCCATCTGTGAATCGCAGCATGGTGATGACTGCTACCGGTACCGCCCACCCACTTCGGTACCGGGCCGGGGCGCCGTGATGGTCCTGCACTGCCATCCGCGGGGAGAGCAGAGTCAACATGACGACTTCACTGCGCCGCGATGGCCGTGATGGCGGCGCGAGACGGTCACGCGGACTCTGCCGAGGAGCCGCTCACGACGCAGGGCGGCTGAGCAGCAATGCGTCGGCCACTAGCGGAGGGAACTCCTCGAGCGACGCCGGTTCGAGGACCTTCACCCGTTCCCCATCCGGGCAGGCCAGGCGCCACCGGATGATTCCACCGCTCTCGCCCTTCCACATGATGACCGCGCCTCCGTGTCCGGTGGGGATCGTGAGCATCGGGTTCGCGTCATCGACTTCGATCCGGTCGGCGAGAGCCGGGTAGACGTCGACCAGCAGCTGGTGCAGCTGGTCGCGTTCGAGGAGCCTGGTGAAACCGTCGTTCATGTCCTGGGTGGGAAACAATGGAATCTCCTTCTCGGGTGACCTCTGCGCCGGCAGCGCGAGGCCGGGCTGGTACCGAGTGTGCGGGAAGGGGCCGACGCTCGGCGGGTGTTTCCTGGCGGTTGTGGACGCTGCTGCGGCGCGGGGGTCTCAGTTCGTGGACTTGTTCGGCACGAGATAGTGCGGCCCGATGAATCCCACGTGGACCTTCTCGGTGGCGCCGGCGGTGTCGTCGAAGAAGTAGATCCGGGGAGCGAGGGGACCACCACCTTCGGCAACCTTCAGGTGGGACACCATGAGGCACTTCCCGGAGTCATCGACCTGTGGGTCCACGGGGAACAGCCGTGCGTCGCGCAGGCGGCTCGAATTCAGCACGGAGTCGCTCTCTGTCATGGACAGCTTCTTCACGGTTGCCGGCCAGGTGCCCGGCCGGCCGCTCGCGCACCACTCCCAGAAGCCGCCGCTGTCCCACCCCTCCTTGCGATCCCGGGCATAGCTCGCGAGCGCTCGCAGTCCTCTCCACGTGGTGTTCCCCCACGCCGAGGCGTTGGGAGTGGTGATCAGCTTCGAGATATCGCGCCGAGCATCGTCGGGAACGGAGAGCCACGCCCCGAGATAGCCCTGAGCGGCGATGATCGCCTCATCCACGTCCTGGGCAGTGTCCGGGATCGTGGTGCCCGTCTCATGCTCCGTGGCGTACAGGAGATGCTCCTGTCCGTTCTCGCGCAGCACATCGCGCAGCCGATTCAGATGGCCGATCGACTTCGCGAGCTCTTCTTGGGCATCATCGCGCTCGCCGCGCAGCTCTTCGCATTCGGCCTCCGCGGCGCGGAGGTCGGTGTCGGCCTGGTCGACGAGCTCGCTCCACTCCTCGCGGATAGCGGCAAGCTGCTCCGCATTCGCCGCGCTGCCGTCGAACTTGGGCGCCGTGAGAACAGGATCTGTGAAGACTCGGAAGATGCGTGGGCTCCGGCGTCTGGTGGAGATCTCAGCAACCGCGTCGACGACTCGGTCGATCACGATCCTGCGCTGTTCCTGGAGCCGACGGTAGGAGTAGAAGCGATGCTGGCGCCCTTCCGATCCTCGCGAGACCGGGGTGGGCAGATAGACCCTGATCCCGCCGCTGTGCACGGCATTCCCCCCGAGAGCGTCGGCGAGCTGAGCGGTCGCGTCCCGGTCGAGCGTCACCACGAGCCCCACGCCTTCCGAACGCTTCGCGATCTGCTCGGCGGTCACCCTCCAGGAGCTGGTGCTCGGACTGTCGGGCTCTGAGCACACGACCACCGGCATCTCGCGCTCGGGCGAGGCGAGCACCTCGGTGAGGACGCTGATCGCGGGGGCGGGAATGTCCACGGGCTCCCCGCCTACTCGGCTTCCTCCGAACTTGGGGTCCTTCGATTCCTCCAGCAGTTTGTGGACAACCCTGGGGCGGCCACGGGAGAAGTGCTCGGCGGGGTCGTCGGAATCCATCCGATTCTCGACCAGGATCGACAGCTCTTCGGGCCCGTGCAGAAGACGGATGGACGTTACCCAGATCGTCGTGGTCGTGGGTGATGCGTCTTCTGTGGTGAGCTCGAAGGCATCGACTCCCTCGGGTGTCGAGAAGCTGCGCACCGAGATCGCACGGGTGCCTCCGCCACGAAGGGGATGGGTCGTGGGCCCGTCGTCGCGCGGCTGCGGTGGTGAGTCTTCGTGGGCCCAGGACCAGGCATGGCCCTTCATCCTCTCGAAGCGTCCCGTGGAGTCCTCGCTCGTCGGGTCGGTCCAGATCGCTCGGTACAGGATCGCCATGTCGCCTCCAGATACAGGGGTTTCGGCAGGGGCAGTGAGCGCTGCCGCTTTGCCGGTTGCACCGATCTCAGTATGTGCCTGGGGTCCGACGGAAATGCCGGTTCGCAGGATCCGCGCCCCGATGCTCGTGCTAGGTTTGAGACATTCCGATCAGCCCGTTGTCGCAAGGTGCGGGCTGGTTTTCTGTTCCCCGGGCAGCTTGGGAGAGTATCCCAATCCGTGGCTGCCGGGGGCGCTCACTTCGACAGACTGTTCGAGCACGGGCTCGACGTTGGAGACCGAGAGCATGCCGCTCGGGTCCTGGAAGCGAGCGGCTGCTACAGGCTCACCGACTAACTGTGTCCCTTCCACGGGCCCGGAGAGCACGTCGATGATGACGGCTGGATCCGCATGCGCGTGCTCAACCGTTTCCGACTGGAGACTCGCCTCGCCGGTGGGGAAGAGATCGTCAGCATCGACCGCCAGCGGCGCAGTCGATCTCATGCTGCGCGCGAGCATTGCGGGCAGGATTCGTCCGAGCGGAGAAGCTCTGCAAGCGGTGAGTGCGTGGTCCATCGGGAGCGGGGATGCCCGGCGGGGGCGGTCAGGAGCTTCGCGACCTTCTTCAACCGTTCCAGCGTTGCTTTGCTCGCTGATGCTTCGGGGAGGATGACATCCGCATGAGCGCCGGGGTTCAGCAGATCGGCGATCTCCTTGGAGAACACATCACGCAGCTCGTCGATCCGATCGCGTGCCGGCTTATGGCGTGAGTGTGAGCACCAGCCCTTCATGGTCTCGCGGAGCGTGGCACGGATCTGGGTGCTCACATTGCCGAGATCGTCCGATACCGAGGGAATCCTGTGGGCTGGATGGAGGTCGAGCCCGGCGAGACCGAGCAGCGTGTCGATGTCCTTTGCGCACATCTCGGCCGCCTGGCGTGTGTGCGCAGCCAGCGCTGCGCGGAACCAGAGCCTGTCCTGATGGTCGTTCCAGTGCGTTGTCATCAGGTCGTGGGCACGCTTCACCGTCTCGACGGCGTGGCGTGAGGTGAGGGCCGAGTATCGATCCTGGCTGTCCGGATCGATGTGAATCTCGATCGTCTCCTGCACCGTGGACGGTTTGCGATTCTGGTGTGCTTCCCAGAGGTCCCGTACGAGCTGATCGTCATGGGTCAGCACCACGACCTGATGCGCGGGGAGCTCGCCGGGGTCCAGCAGCCTCCTGATACCTGCCCCGGCGAGAGCCTTCCGAGCGGTGGAATCGAGCATGTCGCTGGGGTCGTCGATGACGATCGTGGAGCCCGGATGATCTCGCTCGATGCGGGCCAGGTGGGCGGACATTCCGAGCATGTCGAGCTGCGCATCGGAGAAGAAGCCAGCGGCGTGCGGAGGGGTGGCCCCGCCGGCGTCCTCGGCGAGACGGAGATCGAGTGATGGCCTGGCGCTGGTGCCGACAGGAGCCAGGGAGATGCTGGGTGTTCCTGCTGGTCCGAGAATGCTCAGCCACTCGTTGATCGGTTCCGCAAGCCCGTCGAGTGACGTGGTGAAGCGCTGGAGCAGCAAAAGACGGATTCTCTTCTGGGCTCGCTTGAGCAGGTGCGGCAAGGTGCCACGGCGGAACGCCAGATCGTCGAGAGCCTGGAGAGTTCCTTCCGGATCTGCAGTAATCGCGTCGAGTGCGCGGCGACGTTCAATAGTGGCGTTGTTGGATGTGGAGTGCGCAAGGGAGGCTCGGATGCGGTCCAGCTCTTCGAGCACCTCGGCCACCGACCGCGCCCACTGCGCTGTGTCCATCGCGGGTCGTTGAGCCAGCGCCCCCCGCAGCGACGTGAGAGCCGCGCTCCACTCCGTCGGCTGCTCAACGGCGGGTGGACCTTTCGGGGATGCCATGTCGAGCCAACCGGTGACCTCTGCTGCCAGATGGTCCAGGCGGCTGACGAGCGCCGTCCGTGTCGCCGCGTGTTCACGGGCTTCCCGGTGCGCTGCCAGCACAGCCTTCGCCTCGGCGAGTCGGGCTTCGGGGACGTGCGCCTGATTACAGGCCGGGCACATCTCCTCAGGCTTCGCGACCTCGACGAACGCGGAGAGGAGAGCGATGACCTGAGGGTCTGGCGTTGGGGGGTCCGAGGTGGAGCTGCCCTGCGCTTCGAAGCTCGACGCCATCTCGAACCATGGCGAGGTGCGGGGAGAGCTGGGAAGGGTTGCCGGCAGGGCGCTCTGCGCTGCCGCCCACTGGGAGAGCGTGGCAGCGCGGGCCTCCTTGTCGTGTTCGAGGTCGATCTCATCGAGGAGCACGCTGAGGTGCTCGTCGCCGCCATGCTGTGCGTCGGCCGCCGCGTTGTTCAGGGCTTTGGCGACCGCTGTCCAGCTTGCGCTGGTCTCTGCCAGCCCGAGTGCGGCACCGAGCGGCTCGACGCGTTCCGTGCGCTTGGCGTTGACCAGTTCGCGCAGCTTCCGACGGGGCAGGATCTGCACGTCGGGATGTCGTTCAGCCGGTGCGCTGAACTCAGCCCATTCGCACTCCTGGGTCACGCCGTCACGCTCGAAGACCATGGTGACGCGGGGCGGGTGAGCGGAATCGTGGGTCCCATCCGAGGTGCGGTGGGTGATGTGGTCGGTGTCCTTCACCTCCGATGCGGCATTGGGGAGCCCGATCTGCCGTGAAGTGGCGCCATGGGTGACCAGCTCGAGCGCGTCGGTCAGGCTGGTCTTCCCCTTGCCGTTGCCCGCATACACGATGGTCAGCCCCTCGGAAAGGTGCAGGGTCTGCTCCGGGCCGAATGAGCGGATCCCCTGCACGGAGACCGAGTGGACGACCGCGGGCTCAGCGACCACGGGCCGGGTATCCGTCGCGGATGGTTCGGGGAGGTGCTTCTGGATCTGCTCATCGAGCTGGTGGTCGCTGAGCTCCCCGTCCCTGCGCATCAGGGCGCTTAGAGCCTCGACGATCTCCTGCGCGGCGGTTTCAGCGCCTGTGACCTGGCCGGTCTCGTTCAATTCGTTCCCCTCCACCCCTGAGCGCCCGCAGCAGGCAGTCCAGGGCTCGGCGAGCTCAGTGACAGTGCACCGCCAGTCTGTCAGCAGCGCTCCATGGAAAGACAGAAAACCTCGAGCCCGCCCGCTTGCAGGAAGGGGACCCTGGGTTCAGCGCGGTATAGCCAAAGCAGCTCTCCTCGAGGTTCGCTCGGCTCGAGAGCGTGGAGCGACGAAGCATGATGGGCTTGTTCGCGCCGCCCCCTCGAAAGTCCCACCCCACCAGCACCATGACCTCCGTTGCCTTAAAGTGGCAGGACCGCGGTTTCCTCAGGAGGAGTGCAGTTGCAGACACAGAACGCGCACGCACCCGAGGACGTCATCTCACCTGGCTCCCTGGTCGTGGTCCGTGACGAGACCTGGCTCGTCACCTCCGTGGAGGACACCCCGGACGGGCCCCTGTACGCTGTCCGCGGCGTGAGCGACTTCGTCAAGGACACCACCGCCTCCTTCTACGCCACTCTCGACACGATCACGCCCCAGAACCCCGAGGATTCGACCGTCGTCGCGGACACCTCCCCGCGCTACCGCCGCACCCGCCTGTGGATCGAGTCGACGTTGCGCAAGACCCCGGTCCCGATCGACCACGCCGAGCTCACCGTCTCCACACAGATGCTCGCCGATGATCTCCCGTACCAGCGCGAGGCCGTCGAGATGGCCCTGGACCCCGAGCGGATCCGTCCGCGCCTGTTGATCGCGGATGCGGTGGGCCTGGGCAAGACTCTCGAGATCGGCATGATCCTCTCGGAGCTGATCCGGCGCGGCCGCGGCCGGCGGATCCTCATCGTCTGCCCCCGGCATGTGCTCGAGCAGATGCAGCACGAGCTGTGGACCCGCTTCGCGATC
>Ga0079226_10004146_pt1 | contig 11069 bp, 10 predicted proteins | sample Poulit2014_FD_76345 | JGI IMG/M metagenome (GOLD analysis project Ga0079226, IMG submission 76345) | Agricultural soil microbial communities from Georgia to study Nitrogen management - Poultry litter 2014 | ecosystem: Environmental > Terrestrial > Soil > Agricultural land | place: USA: Georgia...
GATGGCATTATCCACCCGTTGAGAACTTTTGTTTTTGATTGCATTAAGGTTGTGTGCATATATTTCAGTCGTCTGTAAATTGACGTGACGTAGCAATTGTTGAGTCTCCTGTAGAGTGGCCCCATTCAATAAATTAAGTGTAGCTGAGGTATGCCGTGTTGAGTGTGCTGTCAGTCTGGGGCTATCGTATCCAGCTTCAATAAAGCTATGCTTCACAATGCCACTAATGCTCCTAGTGGTCATTCGTTTGCCTTGATTGTTATGGCTCGTAGAAGCGAACAGAGGAGCATCTGAGGCTGTTTTACCCCGTTCCCTTAGATATACCCTAAGCGCTTTTTCAACGTGCCCAGGCATCCTTACAGGAGCATCTTTTTCAGTGTGGCCTTTACCTTGTACATACAGAACAACGGCATCCCCCTGAGTCCTAATATCATCAATGTTGGCTCTGGATACTTCAATCGTTCTGAGTCCCATTGTCAGCATCAACGCAAGCATGGCATAGTCTCTCTTCCCCTTTAAGGAAGTCTGATCTATGGACTCAAGCACGTTCTTAGCTTGTGCGCTGGTCAAGTAGTCTTTCTTGTGTTCATGGCTGATCTTGGCTCCCTTGATATGCTTGGCAATGTTAGGATATAAGCCCTCGTCCTCAGTCCACTTGAAGAATTGCTTAACGGCAATAATGTAGTTCTGAATTGTAGTCGGCTTCTTACCAGTATCCTGAAGATGTTGACGGTAGGCTCTCACCGTGTCAGGAGTAGGGTTGCCACTTCCAGTTTGGTTGAGGTATTTGAACCATTGTCTCAGCGATGCCTTGTAAGTCCTCACCGTGTTTGGGGATGCATCAATAAAAGTAACGAACCGCTGAAATAGTTCTTGCTGATTATCCTTCCTAAAAGCTATCTCATTTCGTGCCTGGGGCTGAGTAATTATTTCCCCGTTCATGTCGATTCCCCCCTTATATATTACATAATATATTGTAACATAATATGTATTATATGTTATATATCACATTACATTTAGCACGTCTAGAATGCTGACAAATACTGTCACAACGGCAATCATAGCGAACCTAATTATTTTGAAAAACGAACATATTACATAATAGGTACTACATTCGCTCCTATTACATATCATCTATTAGGTTTATGTGTAGGGGGGATACCAATAAAAAAAGCCCCAGCCTTAAGCTAGAGCGTTATGTTATCTATTCCTGGTCCAGATATTCACGGTATTCCTTAGTAGATGAGAATACCCTTCCCTCATCGTCTACTTGTGTTCGTGCTTCCTGAGGCTGTCTCTCAGGCTCTTCCATGCTATCCATGTCCAGGAACTTGTTAAACATTGAGTAGTAGGCATATTGCAATGTATTACCCGTAGCACCGTTACGGTTCTTCAGGATAACCGCTTCTACATTACGAGGCATTCTTCTTTTGGCTTCATTGACATCAAAGTCATTAGTTCCTACTCCCTTAAGCTGAAGGCCAATAAGAACATCTGTACTGTACTCAATATCACCGGACTCTTTGAAGGCTTCCATAGAGACCGGGCTATTGTAGTTTAGTCGATTAAAGCTACTGATCACGATGACCGGGATATGGTAACGAGTGGCAATCTTCTTCATTTCGTTAACTGAAGTAGTTACATTAGCCTTATCTGTTCCCCGTTCATTTGTGGGCTTTAGGATTTGAAGATAATCAATAATCACCACCGGCTTGTTACCAGTCCTAGCAACATAGGAGTTCACGGTCTCAGAAATATCGTAGATGGTCGGCCGTGCCTCGCTACCATCGTGGATAATAACATCGCTGTAGAAGTCACCGTACTCTTTGAATGATTGCATTACATTGGCGTACTGAGCCTTGTTGTAGCGTTGCTTCCACTTACCCTTTAAGAGGCTCCGGGTGCCTTGGGCTAGTGTCTCCTCACCCTGGGCATTCTCAAATGTTATCCGACTAATACTCTTAGTCATCAACTCATAGGTCCCCATTTCAAGGGCAAAGTAGAGTACCGGTTTCTTATCATATTGAGCAATGTAATCAGCAATCTGAAGGGCAAACGTGGTTTTTCCTAGTGAACTGATTGCACCAATTCCATATAATCCCTCATATAGGCCACCATCCAGCACCTTATCCAGGTTGCTGAAGCCTGTGGGGATAGCCTCAACTTCTTCATTACGATTGATGTAATCTAATAGTCCCTGTAAGCGATTGTCAGGGTCTTTGAGCGTGTTTTCGATGTCTTTAGTGAACTGTGCCCGGTCCTTGACTAGAGCTTCATTAGCGTCCTTGCTTCCTCGTGCAATCTGGACTACATAGTTGGTTACATTGGCTCTGTTGAGCTGAGTTGTCAGCCTATTGATTGCACGGTTCCCAGCATCATCGTTATCCAGTGCAACAAGCAATGTTGGGTAGAAGTCTCTCTGCTCAGCCTTAGCCTTATTCTTAGCCTTGTAGAGAGCCTTCATAAAGAGGTTAATGTTAGCGACACTACCTAACCCAATGGCCTCAGCTTTCCCCGTTTCCATAATCGACATGGCATCAATTTCACCTTCAACAATAAAAATCGGCTGGTTCTTGCTGAGTGCTTCCTCGTTGAAGATATGTACCGGGCCTTCCTTCATCTTCTTGTATGATTGCTCACCCTCAGGAATGCTGTCACGGCTGTCCCTGGCAATGTAACTGAAGGGTCCAGTAGGAATAATGAGTCTAGGTGTTCCCTGGGGTTTATGGCCTTTCAGAATGGCTGTAGGGCTTGCCCAGTTGCTTGAGAAGCCTACTTTGAACCGCTCAGCAATCTCTAGACTGAGGCCACGTTTCTGAAGGTACTTGAGACCTAATTCGTGTGATTGCCGTTGCTCAGGTGTGGGGTCCTTTTTCTGATTAAATGCTGAGGTGCTGAGTAGTTCGCTGGCATTCTTAACAACACGAGCGTTAACTTTATCCACCTTGGCTCTTAATTGGCTCTCTCGTTCATTTTCAGGCTGTTTATGTTCACTTTGAGCCATTGGCATGTCATCTACGTTAAGTACCTGTAGGGCCTTGTTATAAGCCTCTGGGAAGTTGTATTTTACCTTAGGCTTACCATCTGGGCCATCAATAACAGGAGACTTTAGTTCATTCACGGCGATGAGGTCAAATATATCCCAGGTAGCATCACAACCGAAACAATGCACGTGACGGCCATCTTTAGCATCAAAACTCATAGAAGGTGTCTTGTCTATATGGTTTGGGTTCAGACACTTAAAGGACCCTTTAGTAGATACCCCTAAGATGTCCAGATACTGAGGAAGCATTTCTTTCAGTTGCTCAACTTGTTTATTCTTTGTTGCCAATAGCGACTCCTCCATTTCTGCTTGTACCTAGTGATAAACAATTGAGTGGCTCTTCGTGTGTAGTATATCAAGGGCCGCATCCTCTTAAGGGATGATGGCCATCCCTTAAGTATATTAAGTATATTAGAGAAAATCGTCGTCTGTATCCCTTGGGAGAGTAAGGCTCATTTTTTTGTTAGCGCAGTCCGACCCCCCTTTTAGCGCAGTCCGACCCCCCTTTTAGCGCAGTCCGACCCCCCCTCTTTTTAGAGCAAGGATAGAGACACTTAGCACACCTTTACTCCCTCTTTTTGGCGCAGTCCGACCCCCCCTAAAAAGGGCACGTTTTTGTCAGAATTATCACTTTTGGTTAAAGTAAATTGTTGCTGTATCCCTTGAGACTGTGAGTATTATGTATTATTTAATATATGTTATGTAATACATACCCCCCTGGGGTAAAGTGTTCAAAAATAGTGCTTATGGATAAGGTGATTGCAATGTGTGCGCTCTTCAGGGCGGCAATGTGGGGTGGGGGATGTTTCATGCTAAAATGTATGTGTATGGTAATTTGTGAGAGGCGGTCTCAGGACCGTCTTTTTTATTTTCCTGGATAAAATGTAGGCTTTGCTAGGGTTCGTTGACGGTATTGGCTTTAATCTGAGGTTTTCTGAGATTAACAAAAGTTAACGCTTTGGCGATGCTATGGGATTTAATATCAGGTTTTATCAGGTTCGTTGTAGGAAAATGTAGGAAAGAAAAAGCCACTCTGTAGGGTTATAATGCCCTCCAAGTATAAGATGAATTTTCTATTTCATCTGTATACTTAGAGGGCATTATAACCACTTATCCCTAAGCAGGTGTTTTTAAGTTGGCATTATAGATGTGTTATTTCTGGAAATAACACATCTGAGTAAGTGAGAATTTTATGCACGACTAAAAGAATACTATAGTATGTAGACGTGCTCATTATTTCCATTTTAGGATCAATATATGTTAGATAAAAAACAAAAATTATATCTGCCACAGTTAGGAAATACTATAAAATCTTATCGAAACAAGCATAAGATTTCTCAAGAAAAACTAGCAGATTCAGCAGGATTGCATAGAACATATATAGGAATGATAGAAAGAGGTGAAAAAAATCCTTCTTTTCTAGCATTAATATCAATTTCAAATGCATTAAATATAACAATTAACGAACTATTAAAGGAATTTGATAAATGAATGAAGATAAGTTAGATCACTATTTAGAATCCTACTACAATAGCTTTTTCAAAAAAGCGCATACACCCGATAACTTTAGTACTCTGCATGATGTTTTAATGGATGTATATGGTGTAACTCCAAAACAAAAGCATGAGTCTTCACAATTCTGGGGTAGACAACTAGGTGCATTATGGCAAAAACTTGTTTCTGCTGTTTTTGAACAATCTTCCTTAGTACAAAATTATACGGGACCTATTAGAATAACCGATAATGATGGTAAATCAGATGAGCCAGCTGATTTAAGTGGAAATGGTTATGCAATTGATACTAAATATCGGATAGGTTCTGGAGATGCTAAATTTATTAAGCAGACGGAAAAAAATGCAGCTATCTTAAATAGCATGAATTTGAAACCAGTTTTGTTAATTTTGAGAATTGACAGTTTAGCTAATCCCATTCGGGCAGCTAAATCAGCCGGATGGCAAATACTAGAAGGCATTGACAGCTTTGACTTTATAAAAGAGCAAACCGGATACGATCTCTATAATTATCTGGATTCCAAAAAGCAACAATTAAATATTGATAAATAAGGCAGAAGATACTTAGAGTAAAGTGGAATTTAATCTAAATATCCTTCTGCCTTTTTCTGACTAAAATAGAGATTCTTGGCTTTTTTTATGTAACCTTTTATTAGCTATATCAATATAATGCTTATTAACCTCAATGCCAATCCAGTTAACATTATTGTTTCTCGCCGCAAGTGCTGTGGTTCCTGAGCCCATAAAGGGGTCCAAAACAATATTGTTACTATTGGTAGGGGTAATTAATTTAACTAATTTTTCAATTAATGCTAATGGTTTAACCGTAGGGTGAGTGTTAAAGTCATCTTTCATTTCACGATGAATATTTTCAATAATATTAGATTGAAACCCGTTAATTTCTGGCCCTTTTGCATGAAATAAGCCTGTTTGATACTTAATCAAAGTATTAGTGTAGTTATTAACTAAAGGTTTCTGAACAACAGTTATCCCTTCCCATTCATTTCTTAATGCACTATACCATCCGTCCCATTTTTCATAATCTATTCTTCCCTTTCTTTTGAGTTGACTACTCATATTTAGTCCTTTGGGGATTCCGCTATTTCTACGCCAAACAATCATATCTCGCGCATAAAAGCCAGCTTCTTCGAGTGCAACTTGAACATGTGCGCTTGTTCTCGAACTATTAAACACCATTGCAATAGCTCCAGGACGCATAACCCTATATGCTTCTTTTCCCCATGTATAAATCCACTTATGGTAACTAACTATATTATTTCTATTTTTTTCATACCATCTTTTATTTCTTACTCCACCAGCAAGCCCACTTCCATAAGGTATATTCTTAACAAGTGTTTTACTATCTTTCACTCTATTAATTCTTCTATTCGATTCTTTTTCGTCCCACTTTTTACCTATAATCTCATAGTTATAAGGTGGATCAGTTATTAGTGCATGGACAAAGTTTTCCGGCATTTGCTTCATAATATCTAAAGCATCTCCACAATAAATCTTATTTAATTCTAATTCCATAATTTCTCTCAGCCTCTTAATACTAATTAATTTTTATTGATTCGTTTAGATTTGCGATGTTTATTTTTGGATACCTTTAATTGTTGTAGCCATGAGTCAGGATAGTCTTTCCAGGAAGTGATAACTAATTCTCCACTAGCAAAGTCCTGGTAAGTTATGCCTTCCTTATAGTTGAATGGCTTACCACTCGCAGTTAGATACGTATATTCAAATGCATCTGATAGCCTTTCAATAGCCTTGAAAAATGGTTGGATAATTCTATCATCAACGTGTCTATTGCCAGCCATTACTTCTTCATAGGTGGGTAAACTAGGGCATCCTTTTAGTAGAGTGCTAATTTTCATTCGATCAGCACGTGCTGAATTACTAAGATTAGTACGCTTATTTAACAATAATCTTCTGAAAAGATACCAGGCTGTCGGTTCTCTATTGGTGTTAATTTCCAATAATAATCTATGATAAGGCATTAGCATTGCGTGGTCCGTTGAAAGTAAGACGCTAATTTCAGGGGTAAATGTAAAGAACGCTGTTCCATTAACATAGCCCGTTTTTGAGAAGATGTTCTGTATAACAAAAGGATGGTCATATTGGTTTTTATCATTACCGCCTGAGTAGGAAATCTTTAAGTCAGCAAACTTAGCAACTTCTTTCCTAAGAGTTTTTCTTGCACTTTTAGCATCTCGAAGATTGCGGTCATGCATATATTCTTTTAGCTTGAAGGTCACGGTTGGTAAATTATCGTGGTTGCTGGTTTGGCTATATTTTATGAGAATGTAATCGAACATTTGAGCATCCAGAGCATCTAACTTATCACCCTTAAAAAGAGCTGTAATGTCTTTAAATGATACTTGTGTTTGTCCTAATGGTAGCTTTTTGGTGTGTCGTTTGGTGTTTAGCTGAGCTATCTGATTGGTAGCGTTGTTTTGAAAAATAGTAGTGTAGTCATTGCTCTTATTTGTCCCAAAATTACCTTGAAACAGGGGACTGAACATATCTTCATTAGCCTTTTCTTTCATCAATTATCGCCCCCAGCCTTTAGACCATTGGCAACCGAATTAATAATCATTGATGCATTCCTTGGGCTTCCGGGTTGGAAAGTTTCTTCCAGAAATTCCGTGAGGGCCTTATTAGTAGAATGAGGAATTATCTTTTCTTCAGGGTCCAATGGAATGTAAACATCCAGAAGCTCTATGGCTTTTTGACGTTTCTTAATATCGCCCTTCATAACGTCCCTGAGTCCAGCAAACTCTGAATATATTAAATCATTGTATTCCCTGGCCTCTCTGAGGAAGGTGGGGTATCCATTAGAAATATGGACCAGTTGGTCAGCATCTTTGAAGCCTGTCCATGCCTTAATACCTCGAATTAGCGCTACATAAGCCTGATATATGATTAGGTATTGCCGTATCTGGTCATAAGCTTGTTTACGGTGGCGCTTGGCCTTGTTGGTTTTTACCTGAGCTAAGTCATTGAGAACAAGGTCATTGCTTTCCATGAAATTCTTAAAGCTGTTAATGGCCCCAGCATCATGATATACGCTGTATCCATAGTCTCTAACACGGCTCTTAACATCATTAGGGAACCCTCGCCACTTACCATACTTGTAGTTATCTTCAGATGGTTTGGGGTTGTATTCCTCAACGCCTGAGTTATATAGCATCCCCCAGTTGCCCAGATTATCCAGGGGCTTCTTGGTGGCGTCAAACAACACTTTTAGTTTTGGATGCTCTGCTATGGCATCTTGTTTGGCTGAGTTGAGGTATTCGCCGTACTCATCCATTAGGAAGTCGTTTAGCTCCTGAGTTTGCCAATTCCATAGCCCTTCTTTAATATATCCGGGTATAATAACCTTAGTAAGAAAATCATACTTTGTTATGTCATTAGGCATTGGCTGAGGTGTCCCTTCAGGAAAATTAACTGGATACTTTGCCAGGGCCTTTTTTAGTGCCTCATCAAACGAAAAGTGTTTTTGATGATAATATAGCAATTTGTATATCTCTTTAAGTACCTTTTGCCCGTAGTGGGAAAGGGATTTTTCTTTATTATGATAACGATATTGCTTAGCGATAGCGGCGGTGTATTGTAGTGGGGCTGGTCCAAAGACACGTTGATAGTTAGTCATAGCCATATTTGGGTCCATAATGCCTTTAGCAAAGAGCCTCTCACTTAGTTTCTTAGCAAAGTCGATGTCATTAATCTTTGAAACCTTATATTGGCTTATGATCATAGCGGTTTTCTCACTATGAGGGTACTTATCAGAGAACTTAGGGATGAGGTCAATGTTTTCAATGAAGTTGGTGTCTCGCTTCATGAGGAAGCTGAGCCATGTCTCTGTCTTAGTGAAGTTGCGTCTAACACGTCCTTCAAGGTAGTCCTGATAATTCTTCAGGTATTCCTTTTCCTGGGCTTCAGTGATCATTAGTGGCGTGCTTAATTGGTGTTCCCTGAATTGAAGCATCCTGAAATGTACCTTTAGTGAGTTGCTCAGCAAGGCAACTGAAGAATTGGCTTGAGCCGCATAAGACTCAATAATGTTGTAGACGTCCATTAATGAAATGTAGAGTTGAGAGAATGAGTAAATCTTCTTAGCCTCTACACTGTTACGAGGATGGCTCTGTATATACGTTATTTCTTCATTTGTGATGATGTTTTTGCCAGTCCGAGCGCTGACAAAAAAGTTGGATAGCAAGACTTTAGCTACTTGCTTGCCAGTCCAGCTTTTCTTAGTTTTTATTTGTCTTTCGACTTCTGCTCTAGTGTACATGGTGTTCTCCTACAATCTATCCAGAAGGTCTAAGCCTAAGCTATGGTCAGTGTGTTCCATTTTGGCCCTATGATACGTTTCATTGATAACCAGGGTAAGGGCTTGTAGTTCCTTAGCTGATTGAGCGTTGAGGTTATTGTTCTTGGCCTGGTCAGCTAGTGTCAGAAGCCGGGCTTGTAGTTCGTTCATTGTAGTGGTGCCCGTGCTATCCGTAGTCGGTACATACTCATTGCTCAGGGCCTTCTGGTACTTCAACCGTGCATCCAATAGTTGAGCTGGGGTCATGGCTGAAAAGTCAGCCTCGTCAATGGCATCATCAATCTTACTGAGAACTTTGCCCAGGGCCTTGATACGTGCTTCCTTTTCCATTCCATACTCATCGTATAGCTCTTGAAGGTGGTCCTTCTTTAGGGTAGCTATTTCCTCAGCGAACTTTCTTTCCCAGGAACTACAGGTGGCCTTGCTGAGATGTAATTGTTCACTGATCTTGGCATAGCTGAGTCCTTCTGCTCTGAGTTGGATAAACTTCTGCTTAGTTGTGTCTGACTTCATTAGCATCCCCCTAACCGTATCATTATTTTAACTTCTGCTAATGTATATTTGTCGAAGTTAGTTAAATACTATCTTTGTTCCTTCAAGAATGATTGAGTCCCCACATTGATTTAGATAATAACTATTTCCTACTCTGTATATCGCAATTAACTTAGGGATGTCAGTTTTGGAAAGAACGAGTTCCAGTTGTCCCGTGTGTCCTGTATCCAGGTCCGGGCTAAGATAATATTCAAAAGAGTGTCCTGAAGGTAAAGTGATAGTGTCTAGACTTCTGTTATTTATTGAAGCGTAAATTGTCATTTGTTCATAACTCCTTGTATTAGTATTTGAAGGTTACCCTTCATTATCTAATATAGGAAGCCCGTTTTTTAGCTGAACAACTCTAATGCCTGATCAAGTTTCTTAGCCTTAGTCTTGTTCGTTCTGTAGTCAGCAACATATTTATCCAGAAGCTGGTTAACAATATTGTTGGCACTGGTACCTTCCAGCTTAGCAATCATCTTCAAACTATTGGCCGTTGTGGGTGTTAATAGGAAACTTGCGTGCTGAGAACGGCTCTCAGACGAATTTTCAGAAGACTTAGCCTTATGATCGGTCGTCTGTTTAACCTGAGCCTTAGTTGCTGAGGCCATTTCTTCCATATAGGTGTCAGTTGGGTTAATCATATTGGAAAAGTCTTTCTTAGTCATATTAAATTAGTCCCCCTAGTAATTCATTCAGGAATTTGTTTACATCATTAGTCACTTTAGCCTTAGGAGCATATTCAAAGAGGTTAGTTCGTTCACCCTGGGCCTCTTTAATGGCAATGGCTTCACGTATCTTAGTATCAAATACTTTGGTGTGTAGTTTCTTGCTTGTGTCTTGAAGCATATCTGTAATGGCCTTAGTAAAGTTAGTCCGGGCATCATATCTCCCAAGAAGGATGCCTAGCACTTGGATGTTAGGGTTTGAATGCCTCTTGATTGAGTTAATAGTGATAGCTAACTTTCCTAAGCCTTTGAGTCCATATATATCCGCTTGAGTAGGAACAATTACATAGTCAGAGGCTGTCAGGGCGTTCAGAACGGCCATGCTGATTGCTGGCGGTGTGTCGATGATGATGTAGTCATAGTTGTCTTTGACTTGTTTCAAAGCCTCAGAGAGGTTGTACTGAGCATCAATGAGTTGGCGTTTGACCAATTGGATGTCCAGGGATGCCAAGTTGGATGATGCTGGTACTAAGTCCAGTTTCGCCTTCTGCTTAGTTGGTACAGGTATGATGGCATCCGTTATGTCGATGTCACCTAATATCACTTCTAAGGATGTCTTAGTTTCATCGTAGTTAACCCCAGTAGAGAAACTGGCATCTGCTTGGCTATCAAGGTCAATTAGAAGCACCCTATATCCCTTAAAGGCTAAACCATAGCTCAGAAACAAGGATGCTGAAGTCTTACCAGTGCCACCTTTTTGATTGGTTACTGTAATTGTCTTACTCATGACAGGCGTTCCCCCTTTTATGATCTAACATATATTATATATCATGTATTATGTATTAGCTATTGAAGATGGCATTATCCACCCGTTGAGAACTTTTGTTTTTGATTGCATTAAGGTTGTGTGCATATATTTCAGTCGTCTGTAAATTGACGTGACGTAGCAATTGTTGAGTCTCCTGTAGAGTGGCCCC
>Ga0079226_10004147_pt1 | contig 11067 bp, 20 predicted proteins | sample Poulit2014_FD_76345 | JGI IMG/M metagenome (GOLD analysis project Ga0079226, IMG submission 76345) | Agricultural soil microbial communities from Georgia to study Nitrogen management - Poultry litter 2014 | ecosystem: Environmental > Terrestrial > Soil > Agricultural land | place: USA: Georgia...
TAAGACCTTTTTCAAAATTCATCATTCTTTTAGCCTTATCAACGATTTCTGAACCAATCTTGGCAACGGCTTGATAATAATTTTGAAAATCTGTTTCATCCACTCTGCAAATAGGTTTATCAAGAATTGTCTTGTATTCAATCTTCAATTGTTCGATATAATCTTTCATGTTATAATCTCCTTAGTGTTTGGTTTTGCTCCGCGTTTTACGCAGGGCTTTTATTTTTGCCATAACCAATCGCACCATTCTTCCAGATAACTTTTATCCAAAAGCATGTGGACTAGTAGCACAATTAAAAATGCTATCCAGCACCCTATTGCCAGTTTTGTCGAAACGATTCCTGAAACAATTGCAACCAGGGAAATCGCCGTTTCAATCTTGCATAAAAAATTCGTTACCCTTGCTGACATTTGAATCACCTTCCTTTAATTTTTGCATTCCAATTAATTCGTCTGCGATTTTCTTCCATCCATTCGCTGGCAGGTTTAGCGAAAATGATTTGTTTCCTTCCGCGCCCACCTTTTGGATTAATGACCCAGCCATTATTGCGATAATCAATCTCATCACTGAATTTCAAGAAGATGAATCTCCTGACCCACTCTGCTGACTTATTTGCGCAACAATTTTTGCGAAATTCATCAATTGTCCAAGTCTTCCCGTCAAGTGATTCATCGACCATTGAATCAATTGAATGTTGAATCATATCTTGAATTTGAGTTTCAGGAAGTTCAAATGTTAACGCCATTTAAATCATCCTTTCTGTTAAAATTAAGTTATCTCCTTATGAAAGGAGGTGAAGCCCATCAAAAAATTTCTTCGTCTTATTTTTGTGATATGTTTTCCTTTAATTTTTGGTTGGTATTTTCACTCAATAAAATGGTTTATTTCCTTTTATCTTTCAGAAGTTTCAAAGTCCTCTGCTATTTATGTCTTATTAAAAATTAACTGGTACTATGTTTTTATTTGCTGTGAATATACATTCATTTCTTGCATTTTAATTTCCGGACTTATCTCTTTGATTCATGTTTTTATTAAAGATTTTTGGAAACTAAATCTGTTTAATTTAAAAAAATCAATTATTTTAGTGTGGTCGCTCGGTGTTACTTTTCTTCTTGCAACAGCATTTAACGCATTCACATTTAGTATCATCGCTTCTTTGCTGTCTGTTTATGTGGTTATTAACGATGTTGTAAAAAAACGGAAGATAATAAACCAGGATCGCACAAATAATAAGCAACAAAGCGATAATAAGCATTAATCCAGGAATTACTATTGTGTATAAAGCTGAATACATGGCTTTAGGAGTTTAATTTTTTGAACTCCTTTTTTGATGCCTCCTTCTCGCAGAGATTGGCTTAAATGGAGTAGCTTTAATGAAAGAACTTGATAAAATCCCACATGTTTCTTATAGACCAGGTAGTAATGAACCTGCTTCCATCTCGCTAAATGAGGGATTCCTAATCAAATAATTTCTAAATCCAAATATTTGAAAAGTATTCTCTTTCTTCAGGTGAGAATACTTTTTTTACTTCCCAATCTTCCTCTAAAATATCTTTAGGTTTTGGATCCCACAAAATCCATTTGCTTTTAATAGGAGAGATGTTACAGTTGAGATGATGATTTTTCATCGGTATTAAATCGTCATCTAACATAATCATTGGATCCTTAACGCTTGGTATTGCAAAGTAATCAGGAGTTCCTACCATGCCAATAATTCCACCTGTATCTTTAATTTCTTCAATCGCTTCGCTGAATTTCATTTGAGTTCTCCTTTCTGATAAAATTTAACTAGCATAACTTGAAAGAAGGAATGTTCATTGAAACTTTCATTTCGTGATAAACTAATTATTTTTAAAGCATGTAGGCTAGCTAAATTTAAATTATTTACAACTATTAAAATTGATAAATTAGTTAAAAACGATAGACAATATGATAGAATTGCTAAATTAATCCAATCTCATTATTTTTATTTACCTCCCGGAAAGGAATATAAAAAGGATTCAATTGAAATATCCGAATTAGCAATTAATGCTGCCGAATTATTTGAAGATTCTATTTTTGGAAAAATCATCTGGTCAGTAATTGTTCCAATTGTTGTTGCCTTTACCACTACGATGATTACTTTATGGCTGAAAAAGTGATTACTGCTAAGGCAACTCCAATAATTGACGAAACGATTATTAAAGCTAAATCTAGCCAATTGAATTTCATTTGAATTCCCCTTTCTATCTGATTCCGTAATCACGAATCAGAACTTGAACAAATTGACGTGCTTTAGGTGTATCTTTAACTCCCGTTAAATATTCATAAACGGTTTGTTTAGGGATGTGGTATGCAGTACCAACGTCTGCATAACTTAAGTTGTTAGACTTTAAATAATTTAGAACAATCTCACGATTAATTTTGAATTCTGCCAATTAAATCACTCCTTTCTGCTATAATTTGTTTATCTCCTTATGAAAGGAGGTGAAAAAATATGTCTGTAAATGGTAAAGATTTAAGCATCGATGAATTTGAAGAAGAATTTCAAAATTTCCTTCACGTCTTTAATGAGCAATTTGATACTCCTGAAAATCAACAAGCTATCACTCAAGCTGCTATCAATTCGTTTGCCGAAGACCCAGATAGTGAATTAGGACTCGATGCTCACATCGAACACATTTATCAAACAGAACGAACAAATAATCTTGTAAAAGCCGCTATTGCTTACTTTTTAGATATCCATTAAGTTGCTTTATTGATTTTTTGTCGTTTTCAGTATTTAAAACAATTTTTGTTTTTAGACCGTTTTTGCGGTCTTTTTTATTTGTCATTCCACATTTCCTTTCTATTTAGTTTTCAAAGAACTACCAATCCGCCCGCTTACCGTCAGAAAAAAGTAATAAAAAATGATAATTTTTATTGACACTCTTTACCCATATGGGTAATATAAGAGTGTAATAAATAGCCACACACAAAGACCTATTGAACAAATTAATCCGCCAAGATTGTTGTTTTTATTCGTCTTTATTTGCTGACGTTTTTTATTACCAATCAACTTACGAGTATTATATTATCCCAATCGGAAAATTAAGTCAATAATTTATTTTCCAAAAATATAATTTTCTCGTATTATTTTAGGAGAATTATTGATATGACAACGTTTGAACGGATAAAAAAACTTGCAAAAAACCGAGGTGTTACTCTTCAAAAAGTTGCTAATGAACTTGGATTTGGAGAAAGCACTTTATACAAATGGAAAAAGCAAACTCCAAATGGAGAATATCTTGCTAAAGTAGCTGATTATTTTCATGTATCTGTAGACTATCTTCTAGGTCGTGAAAACAATGAATCCACATCTGATCAAAAAGATTTAAAGAAGTTCTTAGATGACAATCTTAATTATGGTATGACTTACGATGGTCAAAATCTAACAGATGAAGAAAAAGAACGGTTAAAAATTGCCTTAACGCAAGTTTTTTACAAATACAAAGATAAATTTAAAAAGGATTGATGTAGTTGGAATACTCAAATTTAATAAATGAATTGTGGAGTGAGTATAAAACTTATAATCCTTTTGAGATTTGTAATCTAAAAGAGATTCCAATCGAATATAAGGACATAAATAAACCTAAGGGGGATACGGTTTATTTATTTGATAAGCCAATTATTTTATTGTCAGATTTAATATCTGAAACTCCTGAGCGATACTTTGTGTGTGCTCATGAATTAGCCCACGTGGAGTTACATAATGGTTTACAAAGTTACTACACTCAAAACAATACTACGTGTGCTAAAACTGAGCATGAAGCCAATTTATTCGCATTGAACCTATGTGAAAATCTATATAAAGAAGAAAACGGAAAATATCCTGAATATTTTGACTCACTTCACAAGGAGTTTGGAGTAAATGAAGATATGATGGAATATTTAATCAATGATCGTCCAATTATTTGATTGACGCTAAAAGCTAATAATAGTGAGTAAGTGAAAATTAAATTAATCACGGAGGATATCATTATGTTATTTTTGTCGATGTTATTTTTTGCCACTTCAATTGTTGCTTTAGTTAGTTGTCTTATTTTTCTTTTCAAAAGGCAAAAAAAGAAAGGATTAATTGCGATTGCAATATGCGTTATTAGTATTTTTGTTGGTAATTTCTTTATGGAAATTAACGACAAAAACGATGAGCCTTTATACTCTGTTGAACTTAAAAAAACAGATACCAATTATGATTCATCACAGAGAATGTGGACTTTAACTGCTGATAAGAATGGTAAGTATACATTGGAATTGAAAGCTAATAAGGACGGCAAAATTACAGTCACTTCAAAATCTGATCCTAACACAAACTTTAAAACTAAAGTTTATAACGTTAAAGCTAGTGAAGTTGTAAAAGTTCCATTAACTGTTAAAACGGGTTCAAATACTCCTGCTGCTGATTTCTATATTAAGGCAGATGATATGAGAACTGTGGAAGTATTTTTATCAAATCCCAATTATGTTGAAAAAGAAAGCTCATCAGAATCATCAATAGAAACTGTAAAGCCAAGTGCTTCTAGGGTTAAAAGCTTACTAAAGCCATTAGCTGGCAAAGAAGGAATTGACTCAATTAAAGTTTTAGGATTTGATACTGATGTAGCTGGCGGATCTGTTGTAATTGTAACTGATGATTCAAACACAACTATTGAAAAAGCAACTATTGATGAAATCATTGCCAATGTTTGTCAGAAATTAAATTCTAATTCGCAATCTATTGGTACGGGGGTAAATATTAAAATAACTTCTCCTGATTATTCTAATGGTAACAATGTAGTAACAGGTTACGCTCATGTAGATACACAAAATTTATCGAAAGTTACTAAAGATAATGTTCAACAGAATGTGAGTGATTATCAAAATAAAGGAGTGTAATTGTATGGAATATTCATCAGCTCAGTTTAATTACTTATCTAGTTTGTTTGGAAATTCAACCGGATATATTAGTCCCTTAAATATAGAGGATAAATGTCTTCAATGTAATCAAATTATTTCTCCTAAAGTCGTAGATTTATATACTTTTGACTCAGAAACTAGCAGCAACTTAAATATCGGTGTTTTATTATTTTGTCAAAATTGTAAGCACTTTTTTGTAAGAGAGTATAATGCTTACAGTTGCGGAAACCATTTTGAAGTAAAAAATGAAATTACTAAACCATATGATTTAGAGTGCAACATTCATGTTTCTGAAAATATAAATGAAATTTCTCCTAGATTTAAAGAAATTTATTCACAATCTGCTAAGGCTGAAAGCTGTAATCTTTATGAAATTTGTGGTCCGGGATATAGGAAAGCATTGGAATTTTTGATTAGAGATTTTGCTAAGTACATTAATCCTGAGAAAAAAGAAGCTATTGATCATACTGTTCAACTTGGACAAGTAATAAATAATTTTTATGATGAAAAAAAGTTCCCAGTATTTACACCGATTATAAAAATGGCATCAGCTATTGGAAATGACGAAACTCACTATACACGTGAATGGGAAAACCAAGGCATAGACGATTTGAAGCAACACATTATATTAGCAACGAATATTATTGATGCCTATTTAAACTCTATTAAAGATGACTCGTTGATGAAAAAACATAAAAAATAATTATCTTTTTTGTCCAAACCTTGATGACTCTAAAAGCTAGGAAAATGGAAGTAAAGATATTATTTTTGGAGGTTTCTTAAGTGAAAAAATTTATTTTAAATTGTAGCGTAGTTTTGCTAGGACTTGGTTTAGCTGGTTGTGGTAATCAAAACCATAAATCAGATACTCACAGCAAAGTTAAATCAGAAAAAGTTAGCTCAAAGAAGAGCTCTAGCTCGTCAAAATCCAGTTCTAGTTCTATGAGTAGTAGTTCTTCAAGTTCAACTTCATCTATTGCTCAATCTACTCCTGCAACTAATGTTAATGCTCAACGGCAAGCAAACATACAACAGAACCAACAACAAGCTATTCAACAACCACAGCAAAATGTTCAACAAAATAACCAACAACAATATACTGAACAAGGACACTATCCAACTTGGAAAGAAGGAAATGTATACTGTGCTCAATTACCTGATGGCACTGTTATGAAACAAACTTTTGCAGATGGTGATGATCCTGGTACATATCAAGGAAATCCTGAAGTTCAACGTGAAACTGCACAAATGCAGGAACAATGGAATAAGGAACATGGAATAAATTAAATATAACTCTGCCGAAGATGTTAAATGCATTGGAAAAGTTATTTTGTAATAAGGAGTGATTTAATGGAACCAATACTTATATTTTTTCCTGATGGGACTCAAATTAACTTTAAGAAAGAAAAATTAGTCCAAAGGTCATCAAAAAAATTCTTAGAAGTTTCAAAAAATGAAGCTTGGAAATTTCAGTTATTACCTAATTGGTTAGATAATGTGTCTTACTGGTACACTAGAGAAGACAAAGAAACTTTACCTTCAAGATATTACCATTATGATCGAGGAACGATAATTAGAGTTGACTTTGGAGTAAATATGGGAAGTGAATTTTGCGGTTTACATTTTGCAATTGTACTAGATAAAAAAGACAATAATCACAAAAAAACTCTAACTGTAGTTCCCCTGACATCTAAAAATAAAAGCGGAAGGTTTTACCTTGGAAAGGAAATCTTTAATCAAACTACAAATATTTTAAATCAACAATCAATTGAACTAAAACAAAAAACGGATCATATATTACAAGAATTAAAAGATATTATTTTAAATGGTATAGATAATAATAAAAAAGACATTGTAAAGAAGGAATTCATAAAATTTGATAAAGGAATTGTTACTGATACTCTTAATAACATAATTATTAGCGGAAAATACAATCAAAATGAGGTTAAACAATTAAAAGATGAAGTTTACAATAATAATAAAGAGATTGATTCTCTGTCTAAAGTAATAAGTATTTACTCAAGATACAATAAAGATACCTATGTACGGCTATCCGATATAACTACTATCAGTAAACTACGCATTCGTAGAATTAACAAATATGATCCATCAGGAAGAATAAAATTAAATAGTCAACAAATGGCATTAATTAGTGATAAGTTAATGGATTTATACATCAATAAATAACAGTTGACGTTTCATATCACTATATGTAATAATATAGTTACTGGGGGTTAAGCTCCACTTATTAAAGATATACGTAGACTCTAGGTCTGTAAAACGTCATTGTAATATTCAATGACGTTTTTTTTATTATAAAAAACCACTCCTCTTCCCTCGCCAAAGTTTAGAGTAGTGGTTTGATGAAAAATTCCCATATAGGGCCTTTGTACCCTTTTTTCATTATATCACAAAGGAGATGTTTAAATTGGCAAGTATAAAGAAACGTGGAAATTATTGGCAAGCACGTGTTGATTATTATGACAACGACCATAAACGACATTTTAAAAACAAATCAGGCTTCGCAACTAAACGTGAAGCAACTATCTGGGCTACTGAAAAAGAAAACGAACTTAATGTCGGTAATTCTATTACTAATTCAGAAACTCCCTTTGATGAATATTTTTGGAACTGGTTTGAACAGTTCAAAGAAATGAATGTTACTGAAAGGACTAAATTAACATATAAGCAAGCATATAATGCCTTACATAATTATCTTCAAGATCCAATCGGAGATGTCACACGTAAACGTTATCGTGAATTTTTAAACGAATACGGTCATAAACACGCTAAATCCACGGTTAGTAAATATAACTCTCTCTACCATGCGTGCGTTAAAGAAGCTATTTATGATGGCGATATTCATAAAGATTTTATTGCTAATGTAGATTTAGTCTTTGATAAAAAGAAAACTCGCCAAGTTGAATATCTTAATGTAGAAGAAACTAAAAAACTCTGCCAATATATCATGGAAACCAAGAATCATCATTTCACTTCTAAATATATGATATTGTTAGCAATCTATACCGGGGCTCGATTAGGTGAAATCCAAGCCTTGACTTGGAAAGACATTAATTTTAGTTTTAAGACTATTGAAATCAACAAAGCTTGGTATGAAACTACTAAGAAGTTCAAAGATACTAAAAATGAGTCTAGTAAAAGATGTATCCGTGTGAATGATGAAGTCTTAGATATTTTAAAAGAATTAAAAGAGAATCAAAAAGAAATGGTTTTTGAAGATCAATATGGAACAGTCCCTACTTCTGCAGCCGTTAATAAAACGTTGCGAGAAAGCTTATCCGAAATTGAAATAAATAAGCGTGGTTTTCATTTCCACAGTCTTAGACATACACACGTTGCTTATTTATTGTCAGAAGGAATTGATATTTATGCCATTGCAAAACGGCTAGGCCATTCTGATATAACTACAACCACCAGAATTTATTCCTACCTGATTGATGAGTTTAAAACTCGAACTGATGATTTGATTGCAAGTAGTCTTAATAAGTTAAATGAAAATAATTGTGCACACTCTGTGCATAAAACCTTATAAAACGTTGATATTACAACGTTATAAAATCCTGTACTCTCCTTTTTGATAAATCTTATCCTTTACTTGAACACCGTAAAACGTTGATTTTACGGTATTTTTGTTTTTCCATGAACTATTTTTTTAAGTATTTTGAGAACAAATTGAGAACTTCGTTGCACATTTGTTGCACGGTCGTCCTAACTCCACGAGTTTGAAAATTCGAAAATTAGCCATAATAAAGCAAAAAAGTTCACCACGCATATGTGATGAACTTTTCCAGTTACGTAGAGGCAAGGTTATTTACGTTGCACCGTAACTTTCCAAATTAAAAAATTGCAGATGTAACGAATGACAGTAAATTCCATGAGATATGAAATACCGTATTTACCCGCCAATCCTTTGTTCGATAATACAACAAACATAATACTGCACTAATTAATGCATATGCAGTTATGTTTAATATGAAAGAAATTAACGATTGGTTTGTTGATACCATATGGGCACATACAAATAATATTGTACTAACTGTTCCTAAAATTATTGGGTATTTGGTATTTCCCATTATTCCCGTCCGAAACGTACCTTCTTCAACGATTGGTGCAATTACCACCCCTAATATTGTCATTATCCATTTAGTACTTTGGTCTTTTAACAGATGATTAATCAATTGTTGATTAGCCGACGTACTTGAAAAATGTGATATAACCTCCTCTACAATAAGTAAAACAATCAACGCGAGGACAATAAATTTAATATATTTGGAAAAACGAGATAGTTTTACATTGATTAATTTTTGATACCACATTTGAAGAAAAATAACTCCTATTACTGATACCAATAATAAAATTATCCCTATTAGAGCTTTAGTTTTAATTAACACAAATGCTAAACCTAATTGTTCTACAAAAAACATCAAGATAAGCAAAAATCTACAAAACGCCTTTTTTATATTCATATTCACTTTTCTCCCTTAATAAAATATGTAATTACTTATATTAATAATACAGTATATTAAAAAAGTTCACCACGTATATGTGATGAACTTCATGAGTAATGTTAGTAAAATAACTAACGACAAAAATAGATTTAGTAGATAGTGAATAGGTAACAATCACTGTCTACGTCGCAATATATATATATTGTCAAGTGTTTTTTATAAAAAAACTCACCGTTAATTAAGCAAAACGGTGAGGATTCATGAGTAATTGTTGATCAAATATAGTTGGGTTAGTTTCGTGTAAAGACTGACCAACAAAAATTGAACGGAAAGTAAGTGGCCTACTTTCCATTTAGAATTATATATGATTAGGCCAGTTAGTCAACAATTTTATTATCATAAAATTATAGATAAATAAATATATTGAATAAAAGTTGTTATTCATGTGATAATTCTTCCAATACCAACCTAACGTCCTCATTTGAAAATACATTATCAGCATTTTGAGCCTTCATTTTCTCAACATCCATCAATTCTGATAAGTTAACTGGAAAATCTTCTCCACGATTTCCATTATATTTAGGAATTTTTTCCGTTTTAATTTTTATCATTTAACACACTTCTCATCACATATTTGACAGATCAACACTTTTAGCGAACATCCTTTTAAATTCATTTTTTTGTTTTATTGAATTGGGTCCCACTAATAGCAATTTCCCTGAATATTTAGTCATATGAAATAATTCCCCTATTCTTCATCCAACAAATATTCCTCAACGTTTTCCCGAATTTCATCGTCCAGCTGCGGTAATTCCTTTTTCAAAATAATTGCATTATCTTTTACATCTAATACCAATTTGGCATTTCGTAAATCATCGATTCCAATTTCTTTTAAAATCTCACGCGGAATTAACACTCCCTGCGCGTTTCCCCACTTGTATAAATTAACTAAAATTGACATCTAAATCTCCCCTGACATATTTCGTGATGGTATCTTTTTTAGAATGGTATCATTATCAAAATATGGAAGCAAATCAATCTTTTTAACTTTTTATTGATCCGCTGCATCCTGACTTTCCTTCTTGACCCGCTCAATTTCATCTTCAAAACCACTTAAAGCAGCGAACGGCAAAAAGATTGCGGCGCGTTCAGCCATTGGCATTCGCGGATGAGCTTGTGACTGATGATATGGAATTTTAATAATTTGCCGGTAATCGTACTTCATTTTATTCCTCCTAAGCTAGATGACCGCCAATTTGCAAGTTACGTCGGCGAGTCATCGAAATTTCTTGAAGATCCATTGCCTTGTAAATTGCGTTTTGACCAAAACGATTCTTAATTGTTAAAATCGCATTTTGACAATCTATCTCACGTTGCTCGTCATATTTAGACTGTTCCCGCGGTTCGTCTTGCAGGAAAAGATCAGTTTGTTCATACTCCCGAAAATCATCAGCCACCATTTCATCGATTACCTCTTCCGCCGTAATTGTGATTCGCCGAATTAAATAGCGTGGATCAACGTAGTCATCAAAAAGCTGCTGCAAGGCTTTTCGAATAACGGAATTTGCATTTGTCGGATGTGGTAATTCAATGCTTTTCCGAACCGAATGCGGTCGTTTGCGACCAAACCGGTCAATTTCGACCTCATCAACATTCGAAACCAAGCCAAACGTTTTTTCATCA
>Ga0079226_10004148_pt1 | contig 11066 bp, 12 predicted proteins | sample Poulit2014_FD_76345 | JGI IMG/M metagenome (GOLD analysis project Ga0079226, IMG submission 76345) | Agricultural soil microbial communities from Georgia to study Nitrogen management - Poultry litter 2014 | ecosystem: Environmental > Terrestrial > Soil > Agricultural land | place: USA: Georgia...
AATTTCCTTGAAGTCTATTAAGCACAATTGTTGATTAAGATAGAGTTTTTTCTTTGAATACTTTTTTGAGTTTAGGACATCGACTTATGGCTATATTTGCCTAACTGTGATACCTTTATATTAATTAAAATAATAAAGGCGGTAGACTTTTCATGGGTGAGAAAGCACGTCCAATTGTTCTTGCCACTTGGGTAGGAATTATCATAAATATTTTTCTAACTGTTATTAAAGCTATTGGAGGGGTCATTTCCGGCAGTAAAGCGCTATTAGCTGATGCCCTCCACTCTGCTTCGGATATAGTCAGTTCTGTCGTTATTCTTTTCGCAGTGAAAATTGCGAATAAGCCGCCGGATGAGGAGCATCCCTACGGTCACGGGAAAGCAGAGAATGTCGCTGCTATGATTGTTGCTTTATTATTAATTGTTGTAGGTATTGAAATTAGTATTTCTTCAATTAAAGTATTTTTCGGCGAAAGACCGACAGCTCCTGGCAGTATTGCTCTGATCATCATAATTATATCAATTGGATTAAAGGAAGCCCTTTTCCATTACAAATATTACGTCGGAAAAAAGCATAAAAGCTCAGCTTTAATCGCTGATGCCTGGCACCATAGATCAGATTCATTATCTTCGATTGCCGTTTTAATTGGTGTTAGCTGTGCGATTATTGGTGAAAAATACGGATTCCCAAAATTAGTATATGGTGACGCCTTAGCAGGAATCATTGTTTCTTTTATTGTTATTAAAGTTGGTTACGACCTAGCTAAAGAAGCCTCAGGTGTCATGATGGAAATGGTTCTTGATGATGAAGAAACGAAGGATTATATCGAAGCGATTTATAACATTGACGGAGTAGAGAGAATCGATCAGCTACTTGCAAGAACCCACGGAAGTTATTTAATTATTGATTTAAAGGTAAGTGTTAACCCTGATATTTCCGTCCGGGAAGGTCATGACATTGCCCATGGAATCCGAAACATATTAATTCAAGATTTTGAAGAGATAGAGGATGTACTCGTTCATATTAATCCCTATGAGTAGATGAGGAGGAAATACTTTGCGACTTGCTGCTGGAGTCATTATTATAGAGGGTGATCATATTTTACTCGTTTATGAAAAAGGTAGATGGGGTTTGCCTAAGGGTAAACGGGAAAGACATGAATCGATGAAGGAAACGGCAATCCGAGAGGCAAAGGAAGAAACTGGTCTGGATGTATCAGCTACTCGAGTAGCCTTTGTAACGGAATTTGTGAAAACTTATGGCAGACATTATTTACAGGTATATTATGAAGCGAAGATTACTGGAGGGGAAATTGAATTAAATGACCCGGATCAAGATATCGAAGCTATTGAGTTTAAACCCCTTAAGGATATTGATCATTATTTATCCTTTAAACCAAGACTTATCCCTCTTAAGCAGTGGATAAAAGAAGGTAAAACAGCTTATCATTTTTTCAATTTAGTGTAATGACGAAAACGGGCATCGATGAAAACTTCCTATCTTTTTCATTGATGCCCATTTTTTATAATAAACACTAAATCTTAATCATATTTATGACTGCTTATATTTTTCCTTTAATAGGTTCGCTGCTTTATTCATTTCAGCTAGTTTTCTTGTGGCTATTTCTGTGCTGTTCATTGGTCGTTGGGCAAAGGTTCCGAAACCACAATCGGGGTTTAATGAGATTTTCTGAATTGGGAAGAATTTGGCTGCTTCTTCTACCCGTGAAACAATTTCTTCTGCTGTTTCAACCTCTTCTGTTCTTGGATTTACTACACCGAGGCCAATTTCAAGGTCCTCTCTATCCGCAAGCTCAGATAATGCATGTAATTCCCCTGCTCGAGGTGTGGAATATTCTAGAACGAACTGATCAACATTCATTTTCTTTAAATAAGGCATTAAAGGATAATAAGGTCCGCGAAGTAATATATCCTCATCTGTACTCCAATTTCCGCGACAAATATGTAAACTAATTCTTGTTCCTTGGCCGCGTAATCCTTCTAATAACTTATTAATAAGCTCCACAGCAAATTGCAACTCAACCTCAGCGTCTGCCTTTGCTGTTAATGCTCCGCACATAAAGGTTCTGTTGGCATTTGCCTGTGTAAACACAACTTCAGTTAAAACAGGTTCATCAATTTGAATTGTAGAAACACCTGCTTCAATTAATTCTTCAATCTCCTCACGTAACACTTTAATAACATCTTTAGCTAAATCTTCCCTCGTTGGATAAGCTTCCTCCGAAAGCCCCTCTATCCACATGGACCTCGATAAGATATAAGGACCGGGAATGGCTACTTTAATATCCTTTGTTGTATTTTCCTTCACAAATAAATATTCATCAAGTGCGATTGGATGTTTCCGGTAGATTTTCCCATAAGCAGCGGGATTAGTTAAAGAATATGCTGGAACGTCAAGGGTTCCTAAAATCTCCTCAAAACTGGATTTATCCTCCACATAATCAAGAAGCTCTGAAACCGAAAGCATCTTCACATTGCCAATTTTCTCCGCAACAAAGGAGATAAAATTATCCCTCCCTTGTTCCCCGTCGGTAATTAAGTCCACTCCAGCCTCCTCTTGGGCACGAATAACTTTCAAGCTATGTTCATTGGCTATTTCATAAAATTCTTCTTCAGTTATGCGACCCGCCCGCTTATCACGCAAGGCACGCAAAACGGCCTTACTTCTAGGCCAGCTACCTAATACAGATGTCTGAAAAAGGGGTGTCGTCATTCCTATCTACTCCTTATATTTTATATATGTTTAATAAACAATTGATAATCGAATATTAATATTAGTGTTTTTGACAAGGGTTTGATATACCGGTGATCGATCAAGGGTTAATTTCCAAACCTCTTCAATTTCCTCATCTTCATTAGGAGAGGTTACATAAAAGCTACCTGTAATTTCTTGCACAGAAGGATCCCCAGTGTTCTCAATGCCTAAGTGATAAAGCACATTGTTTAGCTTTCCTTTTAAGGTTAACTCCATTTGGTCGATAATGACTTTCTTCCTTGAGGCAATACTTTTAAATCCGACGGATAAACAAGCATTAAGAGATGCGATTAAATAATCCATCGCACTAGGGGCCTCAACTTGTTGGCTAAAATCTGCAGGTTGACCAGCAAATATGGTATGATTTCTTGAATGCATTTTTGCCTTAAGTCCTTCCTCCATTTGTCCCCGGACCGTCCATTCATATCCTTTAGCCGCTTCTAAATCTTCATCTAAATTAGAACTCTCCTCTGCACCACCCTTTTTGACGAAATAACGGGTGTATGTTTCGGTTTTTTCACTTCCTAAAAATTCATGCTTAACCATTCTGCACCATGCTGGCAAATCATCAGCAACAGTTCGGTCTGTACTTCTAACTTCTAATACCTTTCCCTTTGCTAAAGGATCCATATGCTTCTTAATAATTAGTAATAGTCCCGAACCACAATCTAAATCTCCACCGTCACACATTGCATCTGGATGATGAGACGTCATTATAATCCTCCTATATGATTATTCTTAATAAGTTATGGAAGCTGCTCCTTGAGATAGGAACTCTACAATTTTTGCTCCGCCGACAATCTTCGCCCCATCAATTAAATTATTCTCATCAAGCTTCCTCTTCTTATGGCAAGGACTGCATACATAGACAAGCCCACCAGCCTCAACAAAGCCATCTAACAATGTTTTTAAAGGAGCAAAGCCTTCTTCATGCATATCATCCGCGTATCCCTTATCACCAATGTTAGCTCCCTCAGCACTTAAAAAGACTATCGTTTCTTGACCTGAAGCGACAGCAGCGTTTGCCACAACGAAACCTAAAGTAGCCTTATCAACATTATCTTTTCCGTGAGTAATACTTACTAAAAATTTGTTAGTCATTTTACATTTCTCCTTTTTTAATATAAAAATGCGTTTTAAGTAGTTCGGTTTCCTTCATATGTAACAACTCATGCCCTTGCATACGGCACCATGCAGGAATATCTTCAATTGCACCTAGGTCATAGGCAATGACATGTAATACTTTTTTTGGTTCAACCTTCTTCATTTCATTAAAAATCTTCAATACTAAATCCCCACAAGCTAAACCAATAGCATCAAGTTTATGATCTGCGATAATTTTCTTTTGAACCATTTTTATCCACCACACTAATTATTTGAACATTATTTTCTTATGAACATAACATATAAGGAAACTAACATTAACATATCACGATAATCTTGCAAATATCTAGAATTTTCATATCGTTTTTTCAAAAACCCCCCTGAAAATGACAACTTTATCACTATTGCTTGAATACTCAATTAATATAAAGAAATAAATTTAGAGATGAAACTTTACATTTTCAACGGATTAATTTATAATTGTTTCAAGCTACTTTCGAAAGTTTATTAAACGGTTTTTAAAAGGAAAAAAGGAAGGTTTTTTATTTTTTACCCAAATGTTGAGTTAGGGAAACATTATTTCCCTAAGGAAAGATAACTGTTTAGAAAGGTGTTCAAAATGAAAGATGTAATAAAAGTAAAAAATTTATCAGTATCTTACGACGGGATAACCGTTGTAGATGATGTAAGTTTTACATTAGATGAGGGGAAATTAATCGGAATTATCGGTCCAAACGGAGCGGGAAAGTCCTCCCTCCTAAAGGCCATGCTTTCCCTTATACCTAGGGATCGTGGAAGGGTAACATTTTCCGGAAAAAAAATGAGGGAAATTAAAAAGAAAATAGCCTACATCCAACAAAGGGCGGATATTGATTGGGATTTTCCTATTCTCGTTAAAGATGTCGTTCTACTCGGTACCTATCCAAGATTAGGCCTGTTTCGCCGCCCATCGAAGGAAGACCGTAATTTTGCTTTGCAATGTTTAGAAAAGGTCGGTATGGATTCCTTTGCTCAAAAGCAAATTGGTCAACTTTCCGGCGGCCAACAACAAAGGGTTTTTCTTGCAAGGGCTCTCGCGCAAAGGGCCGACTATTTCTTTTTAGACGAACCCTTTGTCGGAGTCGATGTGGCAAGTGAAAGGGAAATTATTCACATTTTAAAGGAAATTCGTGATGCTGGAAAAACGATTTGTATCGTACATCATGATTTAACGAAGGTTAACGAATATTTTGATCAACTCCTATTGCTAAATAAAAAGGTTATAGCTTATGGTGACGTTAATGATGTATACACAGCAGAACATATGGGAGAAGCATACAATTTACAACTTCAAGACTTCCCGAGGAAAGGAGCGACACCTTAAGTGGATTTTATAGCTAATTTAATGGAATACGAATTTTTACAACGCGCTTTATTTACTTCTGTTATTGTTGGAATTATTTCAGGTGTTATTGGCTCCTTTATCATATTACGTGGAATGGCCTTAATGGGAGATGCTATTTCCCACGCTGTCTTACCCGGGATTGCTATTTCTTATATGCTTAGTATTAATTTCTTTTACGGTGCCGTTGTTACTGGACTATTAACAGCCTTAGGCATTGGCTATGTCAGTCAAAACAGCAGAATTAAAAGTGACTCTTCCATTGGAATTGTTTTTTCCGCCGCTTTTGCTTTAGGGGTTCTATTAATTACTAAGGCACAAACTGCCCAGGATTTAACCCAAATTTTATTTGGTAACGTCCTAGCAGTTTCAAAAAGTGACATGTATTTAACCCTCGGAATCGGTGTAATTGTCTTAGTAACGGTTTTCGCCTTTTACAAGGAACTACTTATTAGTTCCTTCGATGAAACCATGGCAAAGGTGTATGGACTTCCGACGTCGATGATCTACTACATCATTATGACCTTGCTAACCTTAGTAACGGTAGCATCCTTAAAAACGGTCGGAGTGATTCTGGTCGTCGCCATGCTCATTACTCCTGCGTCAACGGCTTATTTATTAACAAACCAATTATCCAAGATGATTTTTTTAGCAGCTTGTTTTGGAGCATCGTCTTCAATGATTGGTATTTATATGAGCTTTACTTTTAATTTACAGCCAGGACCATTAATTGTTCTGGTGACAACTGCCTTATTCGGATTAGCCTTTTTCTTTTCACCAAGTCAAGGACTTGTTTGGAGAAAAAGAAGGGAAAGACGAATTAAATATACAAAAATTCAAAAGGGAGATTTATAGTAATGATGAGGAAATTTACTGTTTTATTCATTTTAATTTTAGGAGTATTTTTAATAACAGCTTGTTCAAAGGGTGATGAGGAATCAAATACTTCGGATTCTTTAAAGGTTGTGACATCTTTTACATTAATTGAAGATATGGTAAAGGAAATCGGTGGTGACTTAGTCGAAACGCACAACCTAGTCCCAATCGGAACGGATCCACATGAATATGACCCTTTACCTGAAGATGTTAAAGCGACAACAGATGCAGACCTAGTTATATACAATGGATTTAACCTAGAGGGAAACGAAGAACTTGGCTGGATTGTAAAACTCGCTGACGCTGTCGATAAAGATATGAAAGAATTTTATCAGCTCATGGAGGGGGTAGAACCCCTTTATTTAGAAGGTGCGGATAACAGAGCTGAAGAAATTAATCCCCATACGTTTTTAGACCCTGTCCTAGGAATTCATATGGCTGAAAAGGTTTTCGAAGCTCTTGCGGAGAATTTACCCGAAGAAGAGTCTTCATTAAAGAAAAGAGCAGATAAATATATCGAACAACTTGAAGAAGTTCATGCCTTGTATGAAGAAAAAATTAATGATATTCCAGAGGAAGACCGGATTATCGTAACAAGTGAACGGGCCTATCAATACATGGCCAAAAGATATGGTTTAAAGGAAGGCTATTTATTCCAAATTGATACAGAAGAAACTGGAACACCGGAACAAATTACTTCTTTAATTGAATTTATTAAAGAGAATGAGCCACCAGTTTTATTTGTAGAAACAAACGTCGATCAACGGGGTATGGAAACTGTTTCTAATGAAACCGGAGTAGAAATTTATGCAGAAATCTATTCCGATGAAATTGGAAAACCTGGAGATGAGGGAGACACTTATGTAAAGTTTTTACGCTACAACATTGAAAAAATTCATGAAGGATTAACTTCTAAACAATAATAGAAACCGAGGCGACAGAATCTAAACTAAGATTCCAGGTTGTCTCGGTTTTTAACTTATATATCTTAGCCCTACATGAAATAAAAGGTCAGCTCATTTATATTGTAAATATTTTATATCTTCTCCACAGAATATATCTTTATGGACTGTTTATAAGCCTGGAGAAATCCATTAAACAAATACACTTTTTATAAGATTTCTAATAACAGTGGAAGAAATCTATCAAGGCTCCTACAAAAAATAACAACATACAGCCTTATTGCAAGTAATAATGAAATAATAAAATTGAAGTCTTGTCATCGGCCTAGAAAACACTATAAAAGTGACTGTATAGAAACTTTTACAGGTCTTGACCTTATTACCCGCAGGATGAAAGTAAAGTAGATTGCTGCAACGAGGGGGCTTTTCCTGCACCCACAGTAATTTTTCTCCAGGTTAGCTAGCCCTGTTTTAAATCTCCCCCTCCTTCCCCTTCAATTAATTCGGTAAATACTGACCGATATTCAAAAGGTCAACATTTCCACCAGAAATGAGACAAGCAACCTTTTTATTTGTCATATTAATTTTATTATACATAGCCGCTACAACAGTAACAGCACTAGATGGCTCAATTAATTGCTTGGTTCTTTCTAAGACTAAAAACATGGCCCGCCTAATCCCACTTTCACTAACAAGAACGATATCATCGACATATTTTTAAATGACCGGAAAGGTTAAATCTCCCGGTTGACTGGTCCTCAATCCGTCAGCAATTGTTAAGGTTTCCTGAATCGAAGTCAATTCACCCTTTTGCAAGGATAAATATGTATCCTGAGCAATTTCCGGTTCGACTCCAATCACTTTAATCTCCGGTTTTAATTGCTTAATCGCGACCAAGATTCCCGAAATCAATCCTCCCCCACCAATCGGTACGAGAACAACATCGAGATCCTTAACTTGCTCCATTAACTCCAGGGCCACCGTACCCTGCCCCGCCATTACATAGGGACTATCATAAGGTGGAATATACACTCCTCCCTGCTCCTCAGCTATTTCCATGGCCCTTGGTAGTCTTTCGTCAGAAGTTCTTCCACATTTTAGGACTTCACCATTATAGGCCCGGATAGCTCCCTCCTTACTCGGATTAATATCCTCAGGGACAACTATGGTTGCTGGAACCCCTAGCTCATTGGCAATATAGGCAACCGCCTGCCCATGATTTCCAGAGGATGCCGTCGTTAGACTTTTAGCTCCTCCCTCCACGGCCACTTTCACATGATTGGAAGCTCCCCGGATTTTAAAGGAACCTGTCTTTTGCAAATGCTCACCCTTCAAATAAATCTTATTCCCACATAGTTCAGATAGCATCTTAGATTCAAAAATTGGTGTTTCATGTATGACTGAAGAAATCCTTTCTCGTGCTTTATAAATATCTTGAATACTAATCAAAATCCCTCACCTTTTCCTTTCTATGAAAATACTTCAACCTGAAAATGAGCTTGAAATTGCCTATTATCCCCATCTTCACGCTACTTCATCAATTTGTCAATTCTTCGTCACCCATTCGTAAAGAAGTTCACCCTTTGTTCTTAATTCCTAGTATACAATTGATATATGGAAAAAAGGAGTTATTTAATTACGCATAGATTCTCCCTTTATGATCTACTGCCCCCAAATTAAATAACTCTTTCTATTTTCCTACTATAAAATTATACGAGGAGAGTAATTAATGGATGTTTTGGAATTAGCTCGAATACAGTTTGCATCGACGACAATTTTCCATTACTTCTTTGTTCCCGTTTCAATCGGGCTTTCCCTCATCATTGCAATTATGCAAACCATGTATGTTGTAAAAGGTGAGGAAATTTATAAGAAAATGACAAAGTTTTGGGGGACCCTATTCCTCATTAACTTTGCAGTGGGTGTCGTAACGGGAATATTACAGGAATTTCAATTCGGAATGAACTGGTCTACTTATTCACGCTTTGTCGGGGACGTCTTTGGTCCTTCCCTAGCGATCGAAGGTTTATTAGCCTTCTTTATGGAGTCGACCTTCATTGGAATTTGGATCTTCGGTTGGAATCGTTTATCAAAAAGAGTACATTTACTCTCCATTTGGCTCGTTTCCATAGGAACTATTTTGTCAGCCTTTTGGATTCTTTCAGCCAACTCCTTTATGCAAAATCCAGTAGGATATGAGTTTGCTGCAGACGGAAGAGCGCAGATGACCAGTATCAAGGAGATTTTAACAAATCCACACTTGTGGTCACAATTCCCTCACGTACTATTAACCGCCTTTGTTACAGGGGCATTTTTAGTTGTAGGAATTAGTGCTTGGAAGATTGCTAGAAAACAAAATTTAGAAATGTTTAAAAAATCCTTCAAGATCGCTGTGACGGTTGGAGTCATTGCTTCTGTAGTCGTTTTATTTACAGGCCATAAGCAAGCCCAATATATTGTTCAGTCCCAACCAATGAAACTAGCAGCGGCTGAAGCTTTATGGAATACAAGTGATGATCCCGCTTCCTTTACTGTACTTGCGAAAATCGATCCCGAAGAAAGGGAAAACTCCTATGCTTTAGAGATCCCAGGAATTTTAAGTTTCTTCGCTTACAGTGAATTTAGTGGAGAGTTAGAAGGAATGAATCAACTTCAAGAAATCTATGAGGATAAATACGGACCAGGGGATTATATTCCACCGGTAAGAACCTTATTCTGGAGCTTCCGGGCCATGGTTGCTTCAGGTAGTTTAATGATTTTACTCGGACTTTACGGCTTATATTTATCTAGAAAGGATAAATTAGTTGGTAAGACCCGTTATTTAAAATTAATGGTTTATGCCATAGCTTTACCCTTTATTGGAAATACTACAGGATGGATCATGACAGAAATGGGACGTCAGCCCTGGGTTGTCTTTGGCCTTATGAAGACAGAGGACGCCGTCTCACCCTCAGTAACCTTTAATGAAGTACTATTTTCATTGCTTGCCTTTACGACCATTTATGCCGTCCTAGCCGGGATTAGTATTTACTTGTTCGTCAGACATATTAAGAAAACAGATCATGACCAGGATAAGATAGAAAAATCCCAGGACCCATTTGATAAGGAGGGAACAAGCGTTGTCTCTTAATATACTTTGGTTTATTTTAATTGCTGTTTTATTCATTGGATTCTTCGTCTTAGAGGGATTTGACTTTGGAGTAGGGGTGGTCTCCCGCTTCCTAGGAAAAAATGACCTAGAAAAAAGAACCTATATCCGTACCATTGGACCCTTTTGGGATGCTAACGAAGTATGGCTAATCACCGCTGGAGGAGCCATGTTTGCGGCCTATCCTCATTGGTATGCGACCATGTTCAGTGGATTTTATATCCCCCTTGTTTTCATGTTACTCGCCCTTATCGTTCGAGGGGTTTCCTTCCAATTTAGGGACCAAATGGAAACCCAGAGTTGGCGTAACACCTGGGACTGGGCACTCTTTATCGGTAGCTTCTTACCGCCAATTTTATGGGGAGTGGTCCTAGCAAACTTTATGACGGGAATGCCAATTAATGAAAATATGGAAATGGTCGGTGGATTTTTACAATTCCTCCACCCCTTTGCTTTAGTCGGAGGTATCATGTTCCTTTTACTAACAATTACCCATGGACTACAGTTTATTACCATTCGTACCAAGGATAAGCTACAAGAACGTGCAAGAAGTGCAGGTCAAACCATTGCACCCTTTACCGTTTTCTTTGTTCTTGTCTTTATTGTCTATGGATCCTATAAAACGGATATTTTCGTCAATCATGGTCCCTTATGGCTAGCACTACCTATACTAGCCCTTATTAGCCTTGTCCTGTCCTGCCTGTTAAACAAGCGAAAGACCGACGGCTGGGCCTTTGCCATGACGAGTTTAACCATTGTCTTGCTCACAGCCAGCATATTTCTCGGAATGTCCCCAAGGGTAGTGTTTAGTTCCTTGGACCCTGCCTGCAGCTTAACGATTTCTAATGCAGCTTCAGGGGCTTATCCCTGGAAAGTTATG
>Ga0079226_10004149_pt1 | contig 11065 bp, 11 predicted proteins | sample Poulit2014_FD_76345 | JGI IMG/M metagenome (GOLD analysis project Ga0079226, IMG submission 76345) | Agricultural soil microbial communities from Georgia to study Nitrogen management - Poultry litter 2014 | ecosystem: Environmental > Terrestrial > Soil > Agricultural land | place: USA: Georgia...
AATATTCAAAGAGAAGATTTAAATTCTATAGAAGAAGCGAAAGCCTTTGATGATTTAATGAAAAACTATGGCTATACTCAAGAAGAAGTGGCAAGAATTATAGGTAAAAGTAGATCTTATATAGCTAATACTATTCGATTATTAAACCTTGAGGATAAAGTAAGAAATTATGTAGTTGAAGGCAAATTATCTAGTGGACATGGAAGAGCTTTATTAGCTATAGAAGATGAAGAAAATCAAATTAAGGTTGCAGAAAGAATTGTAAAGAATAAGTTAAATGTAAGAGATACAGAAAAATTAGTGAAGGATTCTAATAAACCTGTTAAAAAGGAAAAAGTATATATAGAGGAAGATCCATTCCTTGTAGAAATTGAAGAAAGTTTAATGAATGTTTTAGGGACAAGGGTATCTATATCCTCTGGACGAGAAAAGGGTAAAATTGAAATTGAATATTATGGGGATGAGGATTTGGAAAGAATTTTAGAAATGCTTTTACATTAAAATGTTTCACGTGAAACATTTTAATTATATAAAAAGAAATGGGAGTGGATGATTTAATGGAAGTAAATATATATCAAGTGGATGTATTTACAGAAAGTACTTTCCAAGGGAATTCAGCAGGAGTAGTACCTTATGCAAAAGGATTGGATGAAAAGGATATGCAACGTATAGCTAATGAAATGAATTTATGTGAAACAGCATTTATTATTCCAATAGATAAAAACAAATTTGAAACTAGATTTTTTACTCCATGTTGTGAAATAGAACTTTGTGGACATGCAACTATTGGCTCATTTTATACATTAGGTAAAATGAATTATATTTCACCAATTGAAAATGGAAGAAAAAAAGTTATTCAAAAAACTAAAGTAGGAGAATTGCCAGTAGAACTATTTTATACTGATGGTAATATAGATAAAGTTTTTATGGAACAAAAAAATCCTGATTCTTTAGGTAGAATTGACAACTTAACAGAATTATTATATGCATTAAATATAAAAGAAGAAGATATTGGAATAGGGGAGAAATTTGTATACCCAGAAATTATATCTACTGGCGTGCCAGATCTTATACTTCCATTAAAAGAAAAAAAGACTTTAGATAATTTAATGGTAGATTTTAGGAAGGTATCAAAGATATCTGAAAAGTTAAAGATTACAGGAATTCATGTTTTTCATTTACCAAATGCTAATAGTGATAGAGTATATGCAAGAAATTTTGCACCTTTTGTGGGAATTAATGAGGAAGCAGCAACTGGCACTTCCAATGGAGCTTTAATGTACTTTTTGAAGAAAAATAAATTAATAAATTCAAATGAAATAAAAGCTATACAAGGAGAAGTTTTAGGAAGACCAAGTGTGCTTTACTGTGAAATTGGGGAGAAAAACAATGATTTCATAGTAAAAGTAGGAGGAAAAGCTAGAATAGTTTTAGAGGGAGTTTTATGTTGTAAACCGACTTAGGGTCGGTTTTTGTGTCCCTTTTCATCTTAAATGAATACTATATTTATAGTCATATAATTTAAGGAAGTGATAAAATGGTAGAATCATTGTTGATGGTTTTAGCAATTAGTTTAGATTCTTTTGCCATAGGTCTAGCTTATGGTACAAAAAATATAAGACTTCCTAAAAAGTCTTTATTGGCTATAAATATAGTCTGTACAACTTTCCTAGCAGTATCAATATTTTTTGGTAGCACTGTAAAAAATGTATTACATGAAAATACTGCTTCTATTATAAGCTTAATAATATTAGTAATTCTAGGCTCATATTACCTTTTAGATAGTATTTTAGAAAGCTTTTTGAAAAAAGGGAAATCTAGAGATAAAAAAATAAAGTTTGAATTTCCTAGCATACAAATAATAATAGATATAGCAATTGATGGAACAAAAGCAGATATAAATAAATCGGGAGATATTGATTTAAGTGAATCAATATATTTAGCTATAGCTTTATCTTTAGATGCCCTTGCAGTAGGATTTGGAAGTAGCTTAGGTAGCATAAATATAAAAGAAGTTTTAATCAGCTTCTTTTTTATAAATATATTAGCTATTACTTCAGGCTTTCATATAGGCAATAAAATAATTTCGAAAGCTAAAATAAATTTATCCTGGATTTCCGGTTTAATTCTCATTTTTTTAGGATTAAGTAATTTGTTTTAAAATTAGTTTGTAATATTGAAGCCATTAAAGCAATACAAATATATTAATATACTATTGAGATGGCTGGTGAAAAGATGGAAACAGGATTAACATTTTTGTTTTTTGCAATAGGGTTATGTATAATAATAAAAGGTGGGGATTTGTTTGTAGATGGTGCAGTATGGATTGCCTATAAAACTGGAATACCCTCTGCTATAGTTGGTGCAACTGTTGTAAGTATAGCTACTACGTTACCGGAACTTTTTGTATCTACTGTAGCTAGTAATGAGGGATATTCAGATATGGCTCTTGGTAATTCTATAGGCTCTACTATATGTAATATTGCTTTTGCACTAGGAATATGTGCTTTAATAAAACCAAAAAAAATAAAAAGTAAATTTTTTGGTATCAAAGGCTTTATGATGATAGCTTATCTAATTATTTTTTTCTTTTTTGCACTAAATGGGGTAGTAACTCATAAAGAAGGTTTAATACTTATTTTATTATTTTTAGTATTTATAGGATTAAATATAATTGAATTAAAAGAAAATGATATTAATAAAAATAAAAAAGTAAAAAAAACCTTTAGTAAGAGAGAAAATATTATAAATATAATTAAATTTATAATAGGATCATGGTTTATAGTAATAGGGGCTCATATACTTGTAGATACTGGAGTAAAAATTGCCTATATTCTTAAAATACCTAAGCAAGTAGTTAGTTTAACTCTTTTAGCAATAGGTACTTCTTTACCTGAACTTGTAACCTCTATATCGGCAATAATGAAAGATGAGGATAGTATGTCTGTTGGAAATATTTTAGGTGCAAATATTTTAAATCTAACTATAGTCCTAGGGATTTCTTCTTTAGTATCTGACAATGGACTTATAGTTCAGCGTCAAACAGTCTTTTTAGATCTGCCTATATCATTATTAGTAATGTTACTTTTTGTTTTTAAAGGGATTTTTAAAAATGAAATAGATAGAAAATTGGGAGGCTTACTATTAGCTATATATATAATTTATTTAATAATTTTATTTTAGAAAGAAAATTTAATAGATAAAAAAGATTATTAATTTTGGATTATTGACAATTGTCGAAAAATACAGTAATATTGTATTAAATAATTTAAATAAAATATATTAAATAATAGTTATGCACCGGAATAAAAAGACAGTATTTTTAATTTAATACTGTCTTTTTATAAACTGTTATCATAATAAGGGGGATTATATGGTATTTGAATTTGACTGGGATGCAAATGAGGAAAAGGTAAAAGAACTTAGGAATAACATGAGAAAAAATAAAGATGAAAAGGGAATTTTAATGTCTACACTTCATGCAGTACAGGACTCTTTTGGGTATTTACCAATAGAAATACAAGAATTAATCTCAGAGGAATTAAATATACCTTTATCAGAGATATATGGTGTAGCCACTTTTTATTCCCAATTTTCCCTAATGCCAAAGGGAGAAAATAAAATAAGTTTATGTTTAGGTACAGCTTGTTATGTAAAAGGTGCTCAAGATATATTGGACGAGCTTATAAAAATACTTGGTATAGAAGTAGGAGAAACCACTCCAGATGGGAAATTTTCCATAGAAGATACTCGTTGTTTAGGAGCTTGTGGATTAGCACCTGTAATGGTAATTAATGATGATGTTTACGGAAAATTAAAAAAAGGTGAAGTTGAAGAGATACTAAATAAATATAGATAATTTGGAGGTGAATATATATGATAACAATTAAAGACTTAAATAAAATAAGAGAAAAAAAATTATGTCAAATTAAACTTAGAAAAGAAGATTTTTCAATAGAGAAAGGGATAAAAAAGACTCATCCAATACATGTTATGGTTTGTGGTGGAACTGGTTGCCATTCTTCAAAAGGAGATAAAATTAGAATATTATTAAAGGAAAAGGTTAAAGAGAAAGGTTTAGAGGATAAGGTTAAAGTTGTCCTTACAGGTTGTTTCGGGCTATGTGAAGCGGGTCCTAATATTGTTATATATCCGGAAGGTATATTTTATAGTCATGTAAAGTTAGAAGATGTTGATGAAATTGTAGAAAAACATTTTGTTAAAGGTGAAGTTGTAAAAAGATTATTGTTTGAAGAAGCCTACAAAGACGAGAAAGTAGTACCTGTTCAGGAAGTTAACTTTTATAAAAAGCAAAAGAGAGTTGCTTTAAGGAATTGTGGAATTATAAACCCCGAGGATATAGAAGAGTATATTGCTATGGAAGGTTATCAAGCCTTGGCAAAGTCTATAACAGAAATGACACAAAAAGAAGTTATTGATTTTATGAAGGACTCAAACTTAAGAGGTAGAGGAGGAGCAGGTTTTCCTACGGGTCGAAAGTGGGAGACAGCTTATAATTATCCAGCAGATAAGAAATACATAATATGTAATGCAGATGAAGGGGATCCTGGTGCTTTTATGGATAGAAGTATTCTGGAAGGAGACCCTCACTCTATATTGGAAGCTATGGCCATTAATGGATATGCAATTGGCTCTGATCAAGGTTATATATATGTAAGGGCAGAATATCCTATAGCCGTAAAAAGGCTAGAAATAGCTATAGAGCAAGCAAAGGAATACGGTTTATTAGGAAAAAATATTTTAGGGACAAATTTTAACTTTGATATAGAATTAAGATTAGGAGCAGGAGCATTTGTATGTGGTGAAGGTACTGCACTTATGGAATCTATAGAAGGTAAAAGAGGAATGCCCAGAACAAAGATATATAGAACAGCTCATAAGGGGCTATGGGGAAAACCTACTATAATAAACAATGTGGAAACCTTTGCAAATATACCGGTAATTTTTCAAAAGGGCATAGATTGGTTTAGAAGCATAGGAACAAAAGATTCACCAGGAACAAAAGTATTTGCTTTAGGTGGAAAAGTAAGACATACTGGTTTAATTGAAATACCAATGGGAGTTACTTTAAGAAATATAATATTTGATATAGGTGGAGGAATACCAGGAGGAAAAGAGTTTAAAGCAATTCAAACAGGTGGACCTTCAGGAGGTTGTATACCAACAGAATATTTAGATACACCAGTAGATTTTGAATCATTAGGAGAACTTGGTTCTATAATGGGCTCTGGTGGCATGGTTGTAATGGATGAAGACAACTGTATGGTAGATATAGCTAGATTCTTTTTAGATTTTACTGTAGAAGAATCCTGTGGAAAATGTGTTCCTTGTAGGGAAGGTACTAAAAGAATGTTAGAAGCTTTAGATAGAATAACTGAAGGAGAGGGAACTCTTAAAGATATAGAAAAATTAGAAAGTTTATCAGAAACAATTACTGTTTCATCTCTTTGTGGTTTAGGTCAAACTGCAGCTAATCCAGTTGTATCTACATTGAAATATTTTAGAAATGAATATGAGGCCCATGTAAAAGATAAAAGTTGTCCTGCAGGAACTTGTCAAGAATTATTAGAATATTTTATAACAGAAGATTGTATTGGATGTACAAAATGTGCTAGAAATTGTCCAGTTTCATGTATATCTGGTAAAGTGAAAGAAAGACATGTAATAGATACAGAAGCTTGTATAAAATGTGGAACTTGTATTGAAGATTGTCCTGTAGGTGCAGTAATAAAGAAATAGGATAAGGAGGGGAAAAATGAGAAATATAACTCTTACTATAGATGGTCAAAAATTAACAGTACCTGAGAATTATACAATTATTATGGCGGCGGAGGAAATAGGAATAGAAATACCAGCTTTATGTTATGATCCTAATTTAGAAATAGTTGCTGCCTGTAGATTATGTCTAGTAGAAGTAGAAGGTTGGAATAAGCTAGTTACTGCTTGTTCTACAAAAGTAGAAGAAGGAATAGTTATCCATACTGAATCAGAGAAGGTTGTAAATGTAAGGAAGGATATTTTACAACTTCTTTTAGATAATCATCCTAATGATTGTTTAACCTGTCAGAAGGCTGGGGAATGTTTATTACAGAAATATGCTTACAGATATGATGTGAAATTTAGGGAACATAGTGGGGCTAAAAGACCAGATTTTGTAGATACCTCCAGTCCATATATTTTGAAAGATGATAGTAAATGTATTCTTTGTGGTAAATGTGTAAGAACTTGTGACCAAGTTAGTGATAGAAAAGTATTGTCTTTTGCAGAAAGAGGGTTTGATACAAGAATAGTTTTAGATGCAGATTTTTCTTTTGATGAATCAATATGTGTATCTTGCAATAGATGTGTAACTGTTTGTCCAGTAGGAGCCTTATTGGATAAAAGACTATTAGGTAAAACTAGGGTTTGGGATGGAGAAATAAAAGATGTATCCTGTAATGTTTGCCAATATGGCTGTGAGTTTGAAGTCTTGTCTAAAAATAATAATAATATAGCTGTTAGAGCCAAATCACCATCTAATGGACGACCTCTTTGCTTAAAAGGAAGGCTAACTACTGAGTTATTGTATCTAGATGAACCAGAAGTTCCTTATAAAAAAGATGAGAATGGATTTTATGAAGCTACTTGGAAAGAAGCCTTAGGCTTAGATGATATTATTGCTAAGATAGAAGAAATAGATACTAGAAAAAAGTAAGGCAGGAGCTGGGTAAAATTGATTGAAATAATAGTAAATAGGAAAAAGCATAAGGTGAAAAAAGGGACAACGATACTAAATGCTTGTAAAAATATAGGCATAGAGATTCCAACTCTATGCCATGATGATAGGTTAAAGTCTGAAGGAGCTTGTAGATTATGTCTTGTAGAGGTAGAAGGTTGGAATAAGTTGGTGACTGCCTGTTCGACAAAAATAGAAGATAATATATCTATAAATACCCATAGTGAAAAAGTCATAGGGGCTAGGAAAGATTTATTAGATTTATTAGTTTCCAATCATCCCTTAGAATGTCTTAATTGTGAAAAATCTGGGAATTGTAAGCTGCAGGATTATGCCTACGAATATGGAATAGAAGAAGGAAGCTATATAGGGGAAAAAAGGAATGCCCCAATAGATAATTCTAACCATTTCTATACCTATGATCCTAATAAGTGTATACTTTGTGGTAAATGTGTTAAGGTTTGTTCAGAACTACAAGGGACTAATGCAATAGGTTTAGAAAATAGGGGATTTGACACAAAGGTAGTTGCTCCTTTTGATAAAGGCTTAGCAAAATCTGAATGTGTTTCTTGTGGGAATTGTGTGGCTGTTTGTCCAGTAGGTGCACTAATGCCTAAGACAAAAGAAAAGTTTAGATACTGGGAAACAAAAAAAGTAACTACTACATGTTCCTATTGTGGTGTAGGATGTCAAATGGATTTGCTAATAAAGGACAATAAGGTAGTAGGAGTAGAGCCAGCGAATGGAGCAGCGAATAGAGAACTTTTATGTGTAAAAGGAAGATTTGGTTATAAGTTTATAGATCATCCCGACAGATTGAAGAGACCTCTTATAAAAAGGGATGGAAAGTTTCATGAGGCTACATGGGAAGAAGCTTATAAAGTTATTGTAGATAATATAAATAAAACTAAGAAAGAATATGGTTCTGAAGCTTTTGCAGGGTTAACTTCTGCAAGATGTACCAATGAAGAAAATTATCTTTTTCAAAAGCTATTTAGAGCAGTAATAGGAACTAATAATGTGGATCATTGTGCTAGGCTCTGACATTCATCAACAGTTGCAGGGCTTGCAACAACATTAGGTAGTGGTGCTATGACCAATAGTATAGAAGAAATACTAGATACAGATGCTATGTTTGTTATAGGTTCTAATACAACAGAAAATCATCCTGTAATAGGCACATATATGAAAAGGGCAAAGAAAAAAGGAGCAAAATTAATAGTAGCGGATCCAAGAAGGATTGAATTAGTAGAATATGCAGATGTATTTTTACAAATAGAACCGGGAACTAATATAGCTTTATTAAATGGTATGATGAATGTAATTATTGAAAAGGGTTTGCTTGATAAGGATTATATTGATGAAAGAACAGAAAATTTCGAAGAATTAGTAGAGACTGTTAGAGAATATACTCATGAAAAGGTTGCAAAAATATGTGGTGTAGATAGAAAAGATATAGTTAAGGCAGCAACTATATATGCAGAGGCTGATAAAGCGGGAATATTCTATGCTATGGGTATTACTCAGCATACAACAGGTACCAATTCTGTAATGTCCATATCTAACCTTGCACTACTTTGTGGTAATGTGGGAATAGAATCTGCAGGAATAAATCCCCTAAGAGGACAAAATAATGTTCAAGGTGCTTGTGATATGGGGGGATTACCGGCAGATTTACCAGGCTATCAAAAAGTATTTAAACCGGAAGTAGTGGAAGCTTTTGAAGATGAATGGAAGGTTAACCTTTCAACTAATGTAGGCCTTACTATACCAGAGATAATTGATGAAGCTGAAGAAGGAAATATAAAGGTTATTTATATAATGGGAGAAAATCCTATGGTTTCAGACCCAGATATAAACCATGTTAGAAAAGCTCTTAATAATTTAGACTTTCTGGTAGTTCAAGATATTTTCTTAACGGAAACTGCAGAAATGGCAGATGTAGTTTTACCAGCTGCCTCCTTTGCTGAAAAAGATGGTACCTTTACTAATACAGAAAGAAGAGTTCAAAGAGTTAGAAAGGGTATTGAGCCCATTGGAGACTCTAAACCAGATTGGTTAATAATAATGGAAATTATGAATAAGTTAGGTTATTATAAAAAATATTATCATCCTTCAGAGATAATGGACGAAATAGGTGCTGTTACACCTCAATATGCAGGTATAGATTATGAGAGATTAGAAGGGGATGGATTACAATGGCCTTGTCCAAGTAAAGAACATCTAGGCACTAAATATCTTCATAAGACGGCTATATCAAGAGGAAAAGGTTTGTTTATGCCTATTGCTCATGTAGGCAGTGCAGAAAAAACTGATTCAGAATATCCCTATATATTCACTACTGGGAGAAATTTATATCATTATCATACTAGAACTATGACAGGAAGAGTTGAAGGATTAAATAAGATGTCGCCACATTCTTATGTGGAAATGAATGAGGTAACAGCTAATAAATTAGGTATAGTAGATGGTGAGGAAATTAAATTATCCTCTAGGCGAGGAGAAGTAACTACATTAGTAAAAATTACGGATATAATTGATGAGAATGTATTATTTATGCCTTTCCATTTTGCAAAAGGTGCGGCTAATTATTTAACTAATACTAAACTAGACCCAATAGCAAAAATTCCAGAACTAAAAGTAGCTGCTGTAAAAATAGAAAAATTAGGGAGCTGATTTCATGGAAAATTATGAACAGATAATTAGATATGCTATGCAAATGGAACTTGATGGAGCAAATTTTTTAGGGAAATGCTAAAAGATTTTCAGATCCTACGTCAAAAATGTATTTTTGAAATTGTCAGAAGTTGAAATGGAGCATTATTATTTTTTAAAAGAACAGCTAAAAAATTATTTAGACACTGATTTTTTTGATTTAAATCATGAAATGATGGATATAGAAAAAGAAAATATTTTTGAAGAAAGAAGAAAATCTGAACATATATCTGAAATATTAACTGAATCTAATATTCCCGATATAACAATACTTAGAATGGCTTATTTAATAGAAAAGGATTATGGAGAGTTTTATAGAAATGCAGCAGAAAAAGTTCAAAACGAAGATGCTGAGGTTATATTTGAAAAAATGGCAAAATGGGAAGAAGGACATGAAAAAATATTTAGAGAAGAATATGATAGACGAATGAAAGAATATATGAATCTTCCTTGGGGGGGTAAAAAATGTTTAGGGTAGGAATAATAACTGCAAGTGATAAAGGTTCTAAAGGAGAAAGAGAAGATTTAAGTGGAAAGTTGATAGCTGAAATATTAGATGAAAAAGGATATAAAGTTGAAGAGCATATTGTAGTCCCAGATGAAGAGGATATATTGTTAAGAGAGATAATTCATATGACAGATGATTTAAATTTAGATTTAATATTAACTACAGGAGGAACAGGATTTAGTAGAAGGGATGTAACTCCTGATGCCACTATAAAGGCTTGTGATAGAATGGCTAATGGTATTGCTGAGGCTATGAGATATTATAGCCTCAGCATTACCCCAAGGGCTATGCTTTCAAGAGCAGTATCTGGTATAAGGGGAGAAACCCTTATAATAAATTTACCAGGTAGTCCAAAGGCTGTAAAAGAATCTTTAGATTATATAATAGACAGTGTTCATCACGGTTTAGAAATATTAACAGGAAAAGCAGATGAATGTGCAAGGTAGGGGATGCCTATGAAAAAGTTTGGAACTGCTGTAGTATTGGCAGGAGGAAAAAGTACTAGAATGGGCTTTGATAAGCAACTACTAGAGATAAATAATAGGAAAATAGTGGAAATAATAATAAATAAACTAAGAGAAGAGTTTGATGAAATAATTGTTGTAACTAATAAACCGGAATATTATATAGGTCTCTGTGATAAAATGACCAAGGATATATATACGGATAAAGGACCTTTAGCAGGGATCCATGCAGGTTTAATGGAGGCAACTAGTCAATATGTATATTTTGTTGCCTGTGATATGCCTAATATAAAATTAGATTATATTAGGCATATGAAAGAAAAGATAAAAGATTTACGGGTAAAAGGCTGTTTTACAAAATATGGTTCATGGGTAGAACCTTTTAATGGCTTTTACTCACGTAAAATGATCTCGGATATTGAAAAATACCTATCTAATGGAGATTCCTCTGTAAATAAGCTTATTGAAAAATTAGATGTCCATTATATAAAAGAAGAAGAAGCTAGAAAGTTCAGTCCGAAATGGGAAATGTTTCTTAATTTAAATACAAAAGAAGATTTAGAGAATTTTGTAAAAGGTTATGAATAAGAATATTGAGGTAGATAATGTGGAAGGAACTAAAAAGTATGAAATTAATAAAAT
>Ga0079226_10004150_pt1 | contig 11063 bp, 8 predicted proteins | sample Poulit2014_FD_76345 | JGI IMG/M metagenome (GOLD analysis project Ga0079226, IMG submission 76345) | Agricultural soil microbial communities from Georgia to study Nitrogen management - Poultry litter 2014 | ecosystem: Environmental > Terrestrial > Soil > Agricultural land | place: USA: Georgia...
TCGGCAATGCGCGCGATTTCCTTTCTGATCACGATCATGGCGTCGATGAAGCGGTCCAGCTCTTCCCTGGATTCACTTTCGGTGGGCTCGATCATGAGCGTGCCGGGCACCGGCCACGACATGGTGGGCGCGTGAAACCCGAAGTCCATCAGGCGCTTGGCAACGTCTTCCTCGACAATGCCGGCGCTGTCCTTGAACGGACGCAGGTCGACGATGCACTCGTGCGCCACGCGGCCGCTGCGGCCGGTGTAGAGCACGTCATAGTGGCCTTCCAGGCGTTTGGCAATGTAGTTGGCGCTGAGCACGGCCACCTCGCTGGCGCGCTTGAGGCCGTCGCTGCCCATCATGCGGATATAGGCCCAGGGAATGGGCAGAATGCCGGCGCTGCCCCACGGAGCGGCGGCAATGGCGCGGTTGCTGCCAAACGAGCCTTCAATCAGCCCGCTGCCGTGTCCGGGCAGAAAGGGAATGAGCTTTTCGCGCACGCCAATGGGTCCGGCGCCGGGCCCGCCGCCACCGTGCGGAATGCAGAAGGTCTTGTGCAGGTTCAGGTGGCAGACATCGGCATAGTCGCCCACCTGTGACCAGCCCACCAGCGCGTTGAGGTTGGCGCCGTCCATATAGACCAGTCCGCCGGCGTTTTGCACCTGTTCGCAGATTTCGACCACGGCTTCTTCGAATACGCCGTGGGTGGACGGGTAGGTGATCATCAGTGCCGCCAGCTGCTCGCGATGCTGGTCGATCTTTTCATTCAGATCGTCCAGATCGATGTTGCCGTCCTGGTCGCATTTGACCACGACAATCTTCATGCCCAGCATGCTGGCGCTGGCCGGGTTGGTGCCGTGGGCCGATGACGGGATCAGGCAGACATCGCGGTGGTGGTCATTGCGGCTTTCGTGCCAGCCCTTGATGGCCAGCAGGCCGGCGTATTCGCCCTGCGAGCCGGCGTTGGGCTGCAGCGAGAAGGCGTCGAAGCCGGTCACCTCGCACAGCATGGCCTCCAGTTCATCGACCAGCTCGTGGTAGCCGCGCGCGTGCTGCGGCGGGCAGAACGGATGCAGCTCGGAAAATTCCGGCCATGTAATGGGAATCATCTCGGCCGTGGCGTTGAGCTTCATGGTGCACGAGCCCAGCGGAATCATGGAGTGCACCAGGCTCAGGTCCCTGTTTTCCAGGCGCTTGAGATAGCGCAGCATGTCGGTCTCGGAGCGGTGGCTTGAAAAGATCTCGTGCTCCATGAACGGCGTGCGGCGCTGTGCCTCGGACGGTATGGCGCTGAAGCTTTCTTCCAGGCGGGCATCAATGGTCTCCACGCTGTCATTTCTGCCGTCGGCAAAAATTTCCAGCAGGGTGGTGATGTGATGGCGACGGGTCTGTTCATTGGTGCTGATGCCAATGAAACCCTCGCGGTCGGCGCGCAGGTTGATGCCGGCTTTGCGAGCTCCGTCCAGAATGGCCTGGCGACGGGGCTCATCTACCTTGACGGACAGGGTGTCAAAGTAATGGTTGTGCTCCAGCTCAAAACCGGCCGCGGAAATGCCGTCGGCCAGAATGGCGGCCTGGCGGTGAATGCGTCCGGCAATCCTTTCAAGACCCTCGGGCCCGTGCCACACGGCGTAGAAGCCCGACATGACGGCCAGCAGGGCCTGGGCCGTGCAGATGTTGCTCATGGCCTTTTCGCGGCGGATATGCTGCTCGCGGGTTTGCAGCGCCATGCGCAGGGCAACCTTGCCATGCCTGTCTTTGGAGACGCCAATAATGCGGCCGGGCACGTTGCGGCGGTAGCTTTCGCGGGTGGCGAAAAAAGCGGCGTGCGGCCCGCCCCAGGCCATGGGTACACCAAAGCGCTGCGAATTGCCCACCACCACGTCGGCATTGGCCTGACCGGGGGATTCAAGCATGACCAGCGCCATGAGGTCGGCGGCAACGGCGACCAGAGCGTTTTTTTCGTGGGCCTTTTCAACCAGTCCGGCAAGCGGTTTCACCTGGCCATCGGCGCCGGGATACTGGACCAGAATGCCGAAGTATTCCTGCTCGTCCAGCGCGGTTTCCAGGTCATCGCTGACCTTGACCTCAAGGCCCAGGTGGCGGGCGCGGTTCTTGACCACGTCAACGGTCTGCGGCAGGCAGTTGGCGTCAACCAGAAACACATCGCTTTTGTTTCTGCGGTTGATGCGCTTGAGCATGGCCATGGCTTCCGCTGCGGCGGTGGCCTCGTCCAGCAGCGAGGCGTTGGCCAGCTCCATGCCGGTCAGGTCCATGACCATCTGCTGGAAATTGAGCATGCCTTCGAGGCGACCCTGGGAAATCTCGGCCTGGTAGGGCGTGTACGCGGTATACCAGCCCGGGTTTTCGAGCACGTTGCGCAAAATGACCGGTGGGGTAATGGTTGGGTGGTAGCCCAGCCCGATCATGGCGTGGGTTACGGTGTTTTTTGACGCCATGTCGCGAATGATCTGGAGAACCCGCTCCTCATTTTCACTTTTTGGCAGCTTCAGCGCCTGTTTGCTGAGAATGCTTTCGGGCATGGTCTGGCGCATCAGCTCTTCAAGCGAGCTGCAGCCGACCGTTTTGAGCATGTCGATGATGTCCTCTTCACGCGGCCCGATATGGCGGCCGATGAATTCATCGTGTGATTCAAGCGAGTGCAGCGGCGTCATTTTGTTTCCACTGTGGGTCATTGCAACAAGAGTCCTCCGGAGGAAGCCTGAAACAAATAGTGGTCTGCGAGCAGAAAGGCGAACAGCGCCATCAGGTAGACCACCGAGTAATTGAACATGCCTATGGCCAGGCGCTCGTCATCCGAGCGCATGATGGCCACGGCATAGCCAAGAAATCCGATGTTGAGCACGCCGGCGCCAACCAGATAGGGCAGGCCGCTCATGCCGGTCAGCCACGGCAGCAGCGTGACCAGGACCAGAATGATGGTGTAGAACAGAATTTGCCAGCGGGTGAATGCAACGCCGTGGGTGACGGGCAGCATCGGCACATCGGCGGCTGCATAGTCTTCGCGGCGGTAGATGGCCAGCGCCCAGAAATGCGGCGGTGTCCAGATGAATATGATGAGAAAAAGAATGAGGGCGTGGGCGTGGACTTCACCGGTAACGGCGGTCCAGCCCAAAATGGGCGGCACGGCGCCGGCCGCCCCGCCAATGACGATGTTTTGCGGGGTGGCGCGCTTGAGCCACGCCGTGTAGACAATGGCGTAGCCAATCAGCCCGACCAGGGTGAGCGCGGCGGTCAGCACATTGACCAGCAGCGCGAGCACCAGCATGGAAACGACTGCCAGGCTCAGCGCAAAGATGAGCGCTTCGCGACGGTTGACCCGATGGGTGGGCAGGGGGCGGTTGCGGGTGCGCGCCATGATGCGGTCGGCGCGCTCGTCAAGCAGATGGTTGATGGCGGCCGCCGAGGCCGAAGCCATGCCAATGCCCAGCGTGCCCCAGACCAGGGCGTTGAGTGGAATCATGCCCGGCGTGGCCAGCGCCATGCCAACCAGGGCAGTGAAAACGATCAGGGCAACAATGCGAAGCTTGCACAGGCCCAGAAAGAACCTTGTCCGCTGCCAGATTTGCGCAGTTGCCGTTGTCATCAACACTCGTCAGGGAAAGGCCCCGGATTGCCGCTAGCCGGAATCGGGCCCGGGCTTGGTCCACGTCAGCAGGCGCGCCAGATCACGGCGCATGCCGTTGAAGTCCGCATCGTGCGGGTAGCGAAGTATTATATAGCCTCGCGGGTCGATGATGTAGCTGGCCGCCTGGCTGCTGTCGGGAAGGCTTTCGGCCAGGGTGGTGCCGGCAGCCCCTGCAAAAACCCTGTAATCCGGTGCCAGCTGCATGATTTCTTCAGCAACAGATGCATCGACAGCGCCAGGTGTTGCCATAACCAGCCCGATGTCCGGCTGATGCCTGTCCTGGGCCCGTCGCACCTGGCGCATCCAGTAGAGTGCATCCATGCAGTCCTTTTTGCAGGCCTGCGGCTGGTAGTGCAAAAGCTGCCACCTGTCTTTCAGGTCGTCGCGGCTCACGGTGGTGCCCGAGACCGTATTGATGCTGAACCCGGGCAGTTCCAGGGGCGGCTGGATCAGCTCGCCGTGGTTTTTGGTGCGGCTGCTGTGCCAGTTGAACCAGCTGCTGTTGAGGGCAACAGCAATGAAGACCGGCAGAAAAAACACGGCCAGAACGGCAAAGAAGGTGGCTTTTTTCATTTTTTGGCGAACCTTTTCCAGCTCAGGCCGGCCCAGATCAGAAAAACGACAACGGCCATGGTAATCCATTGCCAGGCATAGGCCAGATGCCTTTCCGGCGTAAAGGTGATCGGTTGCCAGGCATCACCCGTCAGATGGGCCGGGTGATCGGGGTCAAGCAAAACGACATGGGCGGCCAGATTGCGGCCCAGGGCCCGGGCGACCACATCCATGTCCAGCCAGGTCATAAGATTGGGCCACTGCCTGGTATCCAGCGGCGGAATCTCACCCAGCTGAAGTCCGGCGCGCGGCGGCTTTGTCAGGCGTCCGAAGATTTCCACGTCACCCTGGGGCGCATCGATATGCGGCAGGCTGCTGTGGCGCGAGGGCAGGGCGTGCCAGCCGCGGTTGACCAGCCAGATTCTGCTTTGTCCCGCAGGCACAAACGGGGTAAAAACATGAACGCCCGCCTGGCCGTTTCTGACCTGGTTGTCCAGCAGAATCTGCTGTCGGGCATCAAAACGGCCGCGCGCATGGATTTTTGCATACGGACTGAAATGGTCCTCCGCCTGCTCCAGCCCGGCGGCCGGAGCGTTGTCCCAGTGCCTGAGCAGCGCGCGTTTTTCATCGGCCCGGTCGAACTGCCAGCCGGCCAGCATGAAGCAGACGACAATGACCGCAATGGCTGCAATATGCGGCAGCCCGCTGAATATCAGTGAAAGCGGCTTTTTCATGAGCCTGGCGGACTATAATTTGGCTGAAAATCCATCCGGAGCGTATCCTTGCTTGGCAAAATCATTGTAATTCTTCTTTTCCCTGCAATTCTCTACGCTTTGGGTTCAAGTTTTGTGTTCCTGGTCAAGGACGGGGGCGAAGGGGACCGCATGGTGCGCCGGCTGAGCTGGCGGGTGGGGCTTTCAATCGGCATGATCCTGCTTTTGTGGCTGGGCTACCAGCTTGGCTGGGTGGAGCCCCAGGGACTGGCAACGGCTGTTCCGCAAGCGGCGGGCTGACCGGCCATCGGGGCTTTCGCAGCGCTTTGATCATGCCCGATTGATCATGCCTGAAAAGCCGCCGGCTTGAGAGTTTGCGTATAAAAAAGCCCGCTGACGATGAGCGACAGCGGGCCTGGAAGCGGTTTGAGGCGCGGGCTTGAGTCAGCCCAGTGCGCTGTTGATGGCTTTCAGGAGAACTTTCTTGTCAACCGGTTTGGTCACGTAGGCGGTTGCGCCCTGGCGCATGCCCCAAATGCGGTCGGTTTCCTGATCCTTGGTGGTAACAAAGATTACCGGAATATTGGCGGTGGCCTCGTTTTTGCTGATCTGGCGAGTGGCCTTGAAGCCGTTGATTCCGGGCATGACGATATCCATCAGGATAAGGTCCGGAACATGGGCATTGGCCTTCTCTATCCCCTCTTCGCCGTTTGAGGCGGTAATGACTTCGTGGCCAGCACCTTCGACAATCTTCTGGATGGTGTAAAGGTGCGTTTCCGAGTCGTCTACAATCAAGATTTTGGCCATTTAACGGTCCCTTTTTGCTTTGAATTGCTGTTCGCGAATTGATCCCCTCCATCATACCCGAAAGAGTGGCGGGGGGTGCTGCTGAGCAACAGGGCTCAGGAACCGGCGACCTGAACCGCAATCCGGCCGCGGCTGCGCGCTTCAAGCAGTGTGTCAAAGGCGCCGGGCAGCTCTTCAAGCGTAACCGTCGGTGCGGCAATTTTGTCCAGGTGGCGCGGCCGCCAATCGCCGCCCAGGCGCTGCCACATTTCCCTGCGGACTTCTATGGAACAGGAGGCCGTGTTGATGCCCAAAAGGGCAATGCCGCGAATGATGAAGGGCATGACGGTGGTTTTGAGCCCGATGCCGCCGGCCATGCCGCAGGAAGCGATGTTGCCCCACGGCTGTATGACCCTTGTCAGGCCCGACAGCATGTCGCCTCCGACGTTGTCCAGCGCGCCGGCAAAGCGAGCCGAGGCCAGCGGGCTTTCCGGCCAGTAGAGTTCGTGGCGGGAAATGCACTGTTCGGCCCCCAGCTCGTGCAGCCAGTCAAACTCGTCTTCCTTGCCCGAAATGGCGCTGACCTGGTAGCCGGCGGCGCTGTAGATGTCCACGGCCAGCGAACCAACCCCGCCGCTGGCGCCGGTCACGACAATGGGGCCGTCATCCGGGGTTTGGCCGTTGTTTTCCATGCGCCACAGGCCCAGCGCGGCGGTAAAGCCGGCTGTTCCTATCACCATGGCCTCCTGCGTGCTCAGCGAGTCGGGCAGGGGCACCAGCCATTCGGAAGGCAGGCGCAGATATTCGCTGTAGCCGCCGTCGCGGGTTTCCGAAAGACCGCTGCCGGTAATGAGAACCTGGTCGCCGGCGCTGAAATCATCGCTGTCGGAGCGCACCACGGTGCCGGCGGCGTCAATGCCGCCGTTGAGGGGAAAGCGCCTGAGAATCCTGCCTTTTCCGGTGCCGGCCAGGGCGTCCTTGTAGTTGACGCTGGACCACTCGACCCGGACGATGACATCGCCCTCGCTTTGTTCATCGATGGATTGTTCGACCAGCTCGGCGCGGTGGCCGTTTTCATCGTCAAAAATTCTAAAGGCGGTGAATGTATCGGGAAGGTTTGCTGCCATGACTTGTCCGCCGGTTGGTTGTGAAACGGGCCGGCGGCCGCGGGCGTCCCGCAGCCGCAGCGGCCATTGAAAGAGCTCAGTTCATTTTGTGAATGGCGCGCTTGTCGACCGACATGGCGGCTTCATGAACCGCTTCCGAAAGCGTGGGGTGGGCGTGGATGATGCGCGCCAGGTCTTCGCTGGCGCCGGCAAACTCCATGGCCACCACGCACTCGGCGATCAGTTCGGAGGCGGTTGGGCCAACGATCTGGACGCCCAGCAGGCGGTCGGTTTCGGCATCGGCCAGAACCTTGACCATGCCGGGCGCCTGGCCCATGGCCAGTCCGCGGCCGGTGGCGGCAAACGGAAAGCTTCCGGCCTTGTATTCAACGCCGTCTTCCTTGAGCTGCGCCTCGGTCTTGCCCACCCAGGCGATTTCCGGGTCGGTGTAGATCACCCAGGGAATATTGGCAAAGTCGAATTCCCCATAGCCACCGGCAATGGTTTCAACCACGGCAATGCCTTCGTTGGACGCCTTGTGGGCCAGCATGGGGCCGCGCACAACATCGCCAATGGCCCAGACGTTTTCAACCGCAGTGCGGCAGTTGTCATCGACTTCAACCTGGCCGCGATCGGTCAGCTTGACGCCGGAGTCCTCGGCCAGCAGGCCGTCGCTGGCCGCCTTGCGGCCCACGGCTACCAGCAGCCTGTCGAAAGTTTCGCTGTGCTCGCCCTTCTTGTCTTCCCAGGTTACGGTGACCTTGCCGTCGTTGACTTCGGCCTTGCTGACCCGGGCGCCCAGATGGATATCGAGCTTCTGTTTTTTGAATTCGCGCGCAGCCAGTCGCGACACATCCTTGTCGAGGGCGGGCAAAAACTCGTCCAGCGCCTCGAACAGCATCACCTGACTGCCCAGGCGTGACCACACACTGCCAAGCTCAAGGCCGATGACGCCGGAGCCGATCACGCCGAGCTTTTCAGGGGTTTCGGAAAATTCCAGCGCGCCGATGTTGTCAACGATGGTTTCGTTGTCGATTTCAACATTGGGAATGGACATGGCCACAGAGCCGGCCGCCAGAATGACGTGCTTGCCGGTCACCGTGTAGCTCTCGCCCTCGTGCGGGCTGACTTCAACCTGGCGGTCGGCCAGCAGCTTGCCGCGAGCGTTGGCAAATTCGACCTTGTTGGCCTTGAGCAGCTGGTTGATGCCGCCGGTCAGCTGTTTGACCACCTTGTCCTTGCGCTCCAGCATGCGCCCCACGTCAATGGACGGGTTGTCGGCCTGTATGCCGTGGCTGTCCAGTCCGTTTTTGAGGTAGGCAAAATGCTTGGACGAGTCGAGCAGGGCCTTGGACGGAATGCAGCCGATGTTCAGGCAGGTTCCGCCTGGTGCGGGCTTGCCATCGGCGTTGCGCCGGTCATCGAGCAGCAGTACCTTCATATCGAGCTGGGCCGCGCGAATGGCGGCCACATAGCCGCCGGGGCCGCCGCCGATAACGATAAGATCAAATTCCTTGTCAGCCATTTGCCAGTTGTCCTTGCTAGGTTTTGTCAGTGTCTGTTCAGGTGTGTCGGGCCGTTCCCTCAAAGAGCGAGCAGCATGCGCGCCGGATCCTCCAGCGCTTCCTTGACGGCCACCAGGAACAGCACGGCGTCCTTGCCATCGATGATGCGGTGGTCGTAGGACAGGGCGATATACATCATCGGACGGATAACGATTTCGCCGTTTTCGGCCACCGGGCGCTCCTTGATGGTGTGCATGCCCAGGATGGCGCTTTGCGGCATGTTGAGCAGCGGGGTGGATATCAGCGATCCGAACACACCGCCGTTGGTGATGGTAAAGGTGCCGCCCTGCAGGTCTTCAAGCTTGATGGTGCCGTCGCGGGCCTGGCCGGCGTATTCGGCGATGGAGCTTTCAATTTCAGCCAGGCTCATGCGGTGCGCATCCCGCACCACCGGCACCATCAGCCCGCGCTCGGTGGATACGGCAATGCCGACATCCTGGTAGCCGTGATAGACAATCTCGTCGCCGTCAACGGATGCGTTGACAACCGGGTATTTCTGCAGCGCTTCGCAGCAGGCCTTGACGAAAAACGACATGAAGCCGAGCTTGACGCCGTGTTTTTCCTGAAACTCGTCGCGGTAGCGCTTGCGCAGGTCCATGACGGCCTGCAGATTGACTTCGTTGAACGAGGTCAGAATGGCCGCCGTGCTCTGCGCTTCCTTCATGCGTTCGGCAATGCGCGAGCGCAGGCGCGACATTTTCACGCGCTCTTCAGGGCGCGGGCCGGCGCCAGCCATGTGGGCCAGCACGTCGCCCTTGGTCACGCGACCGCCGCGACCGCTGCCCGACACCTCGCCGGCATCAATTTTGTTCTCGGCGGCCAGGCGGCGCGCCGAGGGCGGCAGGTCCTTGCTGCCCGATGCCTGTTTGGCCGGCGCAGGCTCATCGCGGCCCTGGTCAGCTTCAGCCTCGTCGGCCTTGTCGCCGGCAGCGCTGTCTTCGTCCTTGTCGGCCGCTGCAACCTCGCCTTCCTTCATGGCGCCCAGCAGCTGGCCTTCGTTCACGTCCTCACCCTCGTCGGCTGCAATGCTTTCAAGCACGCCGTCGGCCGGTGCCGGCACTTCAAGAACAACCTTGTCGGTTTCAAGATCGACAAGGGTTTCATCCCGCTCGACCGTGTCGCCCGGCTTCTTGTGCCATTTGGCAACGGTGGCGTCCGAAACGGACTCCGGCAGGTTGGGAACTTTTATTTCAACACTCATGGGTGGTTACTCCGTGAATTTACCTGGGGTCAGGGCTTCGCTGACCACACGTTTTTGCTGTTCTTGATGGACTTGATAATAGCCGACGGCCGGTGATGATGATCCGCGGCGGCCGACATAATCAAGGCTCTGGTTTTCGCCGACGCAGGCCTGCAGATGGTGCCTGATCTGGAACCAGGCGCCCTGGTTCATGGGCTCTTCCTGGCACCAGACAACCTCTTTGGCGTGGCTGTAGCGCCGGGTCATGGCCTGCACTTCTTCACGCGGGAAGGGGTAGAGCTGTTCGACGCGCACCAGCGCGACATTGTCCACCTCATCTTCCCGGGCCTGCTTGGCAAGGTCGAAATAGACCTTGCCGGAGCACAGGACCAGGCGCTCGACCTTTTCCGGGTCGGGCTGCGCCGGGTCGTCGATGACCAGCTGGAAGTGGCCGTTGGCCAGGTCGTCCAGCGTCGATGTCGATTCCTTGAGCCGCAGCAGCGACTTGGGCGTCATGACCACCAGCGGCTTGCGGAAACGCCGCAGCATCTGACGCCTGAGCATGTGGAACATCTGCGAGGGCAGGGTGGGCACGCAAACCTGCATGTTGGCGCCCGAGCACAGCTGCATGAAGCGCTCCAGGCGGGCCGAGGAATGCTCCGGGCCCTGGCCCTCGTAGCCGTGGGGAAGGAACATGACCAAACCGCACAGGCGGCCCCACTTGGCTTCGCCCGAGGCGATGAACTGGTCGATGACCACCTGGCCGCCGTTGGCAAAGTCGCCAAACTGGGCTTCCCAGATGGTCAGCGTTTCCGGCTCGGCGGTGGCATAGCCGTATTCGAATGCCAGCACGGCGTTTTCCGACAGCAGGGAATCGATCACTTCGACTTTGCGCCTGTCCTCGGCCAGCTTCGACAGCGGCAGGATGGTCTGGCCGTCGACCTGGTTGTGCAAAACGGCGTGGCGATGGAAAAATGTGCCGCGCCCGGAGTCCTGGCCCACCAGCCGCAGCCCGCGCCCGCTTTCAATGAGCGTGGCGTAGGCCATGGTTTCGGCAAAGCCCCAGTCCAGGCGCGTGTCGCCGGCGGCCATTTTTTTGCGCGCATCAACAATGCGCTGAACCTGACGCTGCAGCTCAAAACCTTCGGGCAGGGTGGTCAGCTTGTCGGAAAGCCGGCGTATGCTTTCAACCTCCACGCCGGTATCGACCTCTTCACGCCATTCGGCATCCAGATAGGGTTTCCAGTCAACCGTTTGAATGGCCTCGTCACCGTCCAAAAGCTCAATGACGGGCTCGCCGCTGTCAAGCTTTTCGCGGTATCTGTCGTCAGCCTTCCTGATGGCGTCCTTGTCAACCAGGCCTTCTTTTGCCAGCTGTTTGGCGTACTGGGTGGGGACGCTGTCGAGCTTGCGTATGGCGGCGTACATGCGTGGCTGGGTGGCGGCCGGCTCATCGGCCTCGTTATGGCCCAGACGGCGGTAGCAGACCAGGTCGAGCACCACGTCCTTGTTGAATTCGCGCCGGAA
>Ga0079226_10004151_pt1 | contig 11061 bp, 9 predicted proteins | sample Poulit2014_FD_76345 | JGI IMG/M metagenome (GOLD analysis project Ga0079226, IMG submission 76345) | Agricultural soil microbial communities from Georgia to study Nitrogen management - Poultry litter 2014 | ecosystem: Environmental > Terrestrial > Soil > Agricultural land | place: USA: Georgia...
AAAGAGAGATATATTAAGCGTAGGAATTACACGGAGACTCCTGCGGAAGCTGAGGCCTCGGTGAGACCCCGAAATGCGATAGCATTCGGAGGCTCACCAGCCGCCCGCGGAAAGCGAAGTGTACTTCCGAAGCGATGGTTTAACAATTATTCTAAAAAGAAAAAATAACTGCACAGTTTATGGATTTTATGTAAAATTAATTTGTCGATGAGGGGATAGACAACTGAAGTCTCAATTCTTTAGCAAGGTGACAGGAAGGTTATTAGAAGTATTTTAAACTTAACCCACTTAAGTGTTTGAACTGATTTTATTGGTTGGAAAGTTGATTAAATAAATATATATAGTGGTGTTATCGTATATTTATGGTAAAATGTCGTATAGAAAAGAATAAAGTAGTTTGGAATCGGAGGACTTGGGATGCTTTTATATTATATTGTTGCCACGGTAGTTATTGCTATTGATCAACTGACGAAATGGCTTGTTGTATCTAAAATGGAATTGTATGAACAGATTCCGATTATTGATAATTTTTTCTACTTGACATCACACCGTAATTCAGGTGCTGCTTGGGGAATTTTGCAAGATCAGATGCTTTTCTTTTATATCGTCACAGTTGTTGTTTTAGTCGGGGTTATTTATTACATGCATACATATGCTAAAGGTAACAAGCTTCTTTCTTTAGGCTTGAGCTTAATACTGGGTGGAGCAATTGGAAATTTTATCGATCGACTGATCCACCAAGAGGTTGTTGACTTTTTAGATTTTATTATTTTTAAATATGACTACCCTATTTTTAACATTGCTGATTCAGCACTGGTTGTTGGTGTCATTCTAGTTATTATTACTACATTTGTTGATGAAAAGAAGAAAGGAAAGGCTTGATATGACATTTCAACATATTGTTACAGAATCAGAATCTAATATGAGAATTGATAAACTTTTAACAAAAGTAAATGACAATAGTTCTCGTTCACAAGTGCAGACATGGATCAATCAGAATTTGGTTTCTGTTAATGAAAATATAGTAAAGGCAAATTATAAATGTAAACTGAATGACGTCATAAAATGGTCCATACCGGAAGTAAAACCTTTAGATGTAGAAGCCGAAAACATTCCACTGAAGATAATTTATGAAGATAGTGATTTATTAGTTGTTAATAAACCTAAGGGTATGGTTGTTCATCCATCGGCTGGCCATCATACGGGAACGCTTGTAAATGCACTTCTTTACCACTGCAATGATTTATCAGGTATAAATGGAGTAGAACGCCCTGGAATTGTTCATCGTATTGATAAAGATACAAGTGGGTTACTAGTTGTGGCTAAAAAAGACCTGGCACACAGAAATTTGGCAGAGCAATTAGCAAATAAAAAAGTGGAAAGAAAATATGAAGCCATTGTTCATGGTGTTATTGAGCATGAAGAAGGAATGATTGATGCTCCGATTGGAAGAGACCCGAAAGATCGACAAAAAATGAGTGTGGTAGAGAATGGAAAACCAGCTATTACGCATTTTGGTGTTTTACGACGTTTTCCTAAATTCACACATATTGAATGTCAGTTAGAAACAGGAAGAACACATCAGATACGCGTTCACATGAATTATATTAATCACCCACTTGTTGGTGACCCGAAATATGGTATACGCAAAACATTAAACACAGATGGTCAAGCACTTCATGCGAAATCATTGGGTTTTATACATCCAGGAACAAAAGAATGGATGAATTTTGAGGTGGAACCACCAGTATATTTTAAAGAAGTATTAACTAAATTAGATAAAATGAATTGACAGGTTTAAAAAACTCTGTAATAATAAAGAAAATCAATCATAAATGTCCTTTAAAATAGTCCAGTGAGGCTTACCAAGGAAGCGGAAAGATTGATGTAGTTTGTATACATCTATCCAGTCCCTTTTTTCCTCATGGAGAAAAGGGATTTTTTAAAGGGTAAATTAAAGGGTGAATAGAATGAAAAAGAAAACAGACATACTTGATCAAGCTGCTATTAATCGGGCTTTAACGAGGATCGCCCATGAAATTCTTGAGAGAAATAAAGGAGGAGAAGAACTTGTATTAGCAGGGATTAAAACAAGAGGAGCTCCACTTGCAAAAAGATTACAAGAAAAGATAAAGCAGATTGAAGAATTGGAAATTCCAATCGGGGAATTGGATATTACACTTTACCGTGATGATTTAAAAAAAGCTGTAGAGTCGAGTGAACCAGAACTAAAAGCAACAAACATTCCTGTCGATATGTCGGGAAAAAAAGTTATCCTTATTGATGATGTCCTTTATACTGGAAGAACCGTCAGGGCAGCGATGGATGCCGTTATGGATCTCGGTAGACCATCTCAAATACAACTGGCAGTTTTGGTTGATAGAGGTCACCGTGAACTTCCGATTCGTGCCGATTACGTAGGTAAAAATATACCTACATCACAAAAAGAAATTGTCGTCGTACATGTTGAGGAAATTGATAAAGAAGAACATGTCACACTTTATGAAAAGTAAATAATATTGATTAGACCTTTAAATAAATCCAGAGAGATTTGCAAGGTCGTACAAGATTGCCATGTTTAAAATATGTCATGTTGATGTATTTTAAACATGCAGGCCTCTTTGCGACCAAAAAGCAAAGAGGCCTTTTTTAATGGAAAAAAGATAGTCTGAATCTTAGGAGGAAAGCCATGCGACATTTTATTTCAACTGATCAGTTAACAGAGGAAGACATCATTCAGTTAATTAAACAAGCACAAAGTTATAAGTCAAGCAGTCCACAAATCGATGAGCAATTTTTTGCAGCAAATTTATTTTTTGAACCAAGCACAAGAACTAAAATGAGTTTTATCGTTGCTCAAAGAAAACTTGGCATAGAAGTTCTAGATTTCAATCAAGACATTTCAAGTGTTCAAAAAGGTGAAAGCTTATATGATACTGCCAAAACATTAGAAAGCATTGGTTCAAATCTTCTTGTTATTCGCGATAAAAAAGATGATTGGATGGAAGAGCTTAAAGGTATCAATATTCCTATCATTAATGCAGGGGCAGGAAAAGCAGAACATCCGACTCAATCGTTATTAGATTTACTCACCATCTATGAAGAGTATGGATCATTTAAAAATTTAAATGTCACGATTGTTGGAGATATAAAATATAGCCGGGTCGCCCATTCAAACGCGAAAGTATTAAGAAGACTTGGAGCAAATGTTTCATTGAGTTCCCCTCCAGAGTTTCAAGAAGTATCAGGGAATTGGAATCATATATCAATTGATGAAGCAGTCAAATGGAGTGACGTCATCATGTTACTACGAGTGCAACATGAGCGGCATCCAGACAACATGAAAAGAGATACGACTTCTTACCTTGAAAAATATGGTCTGACGAAAGAACGCGAAAGCATCATGAAAAAACACGCGATTATTCTTCATCCAGCACCTGTTAACCGGGGAGTAGAAATTGATACTGATTTAGTGGAATGCAGTAAATCACGTATATTTAAACAAATGAATAATGGTGTATATATACGGATGGCAATCATCACAAAACTACTTAAAGAATGGGGATATATCAATGAAAAAACTATTGAAAAACGTAACTCTTTTATCGGAAACAAACGAATTCAAACAATCTGATGTTCTTATAGAAAATCAAATCATCTCAAAAATCGGAAATTCACTGGATGAAGAAAATGCTGAAATTATTGAGGGGAAAGAACGTTTGTTAGCTCCAGGTTTTATTGATGTACATATTCATTTACGTGAACCGGGCGGGGAACAAAAAGAAACAATTAAAAGCGGTACAAAAGCCGCTGCAAGGGGCGGATTTACTACTGTGTGCTCGATGCCTAACACAGATCCGGTGCCAGACAATGTCACAACCGTTCAACAATTATTAAAGAAAATTGAAGAAGATGCGCTTGTTCGGGTTTTACCATATGCAGCCATTACAGAAAATTTGGAAGGCGAAAAGCTCTCAAATATCGATCAGTTGGCTGAAACAGACATTTTTGCTTTTACAGATGATGGGGTTGGTGTGCAAAGTGCCGATAAAATGTACCAAGCTATGAAGAAAGCAGCCAGTAACAATTTGCCAATTGTAGCCCATTGTGAAGATAATACCCTCATTTATGGGGGAGCTGTTCATGAAGGAAATGTGAGTCAAAGGCTAGGCATACCTGGTATCCCGTCCATCACTGAATCTGTTCAAATCGCACGTGATGTATTGCTTTCAGAAGCAACGGGTTGTCATTATCATGTCTGCCATGTCAGTACAAAGGAATCTGTTCGGGTGATCCGAGATGCAAAAAAGGCAGGGATCCGTGTCACAGCTGAAGTAACTCCACATCATTTACTTTTAAATGAAGATGATATCGGGGAAGATGATGCCAATTATAAAATGAATCCGCCACTGCGCAGTAGAGAGGATCAGAAAGCATTATTTGAAGGGCTTTTGGATGGAACAATTGATTTTATCGCAACAGACCATGCTCCACATACAGAAGAAGAAAAATCAGCAAGTATGTCATCAGCACCTTTTGGTATTGTTGGGCTTGAAACAGCTTTTCCATTGCTTTATACCTATCTCGTGAAAAGAAATAAAATCTCATTAAAGCAGCTGATCGATTGGCTCACGATCAAACCAGCTTCAGCATTTCAACTACCATATGGAGAGTTAAAAGAAGGCATGGCAGCTGATTTAACTTTAATTGATTTGGAAAAAGAAACGACAATTGATAAACATTCTTTTGAATCAAAAGGCAAAAACACACCATTCCATGGTTGGGCGGTAAATGGTATACCGGTCATGACGCTAGTGGAAGGAGAAGTAGTTTACAAGGAGGGAAATGATGATTAAGCGAAAGTTAATTTTAGAGGATGGTTGTATTTTCGAAGGGGAAGGCTTTGGTAGTGAGCGGGAGTCGAATGGTGAAATCATATTTAATACAGCGATGACAGGATATCAGGAAATCATGACTAACCCATCTTATTACGGGCAGCTTCTTGTCATGACAAATCCTTCTATCGGAAACTATGGTATGAATCGTGATGATTTTGAAGCTGTATCTCCGTTTATTAATGGATTGATTACAAATATGCATTCTGAACACCCAAGTAATTTTCGCAAGGAAGAAACATTACACGACTTTTTGAGAGCACATCATATCCCTGGTATTTCTGGAATTGATACGAGAATGCTTACAAGACATATTAGAAAAAACGGTATCATGAAAGGAATTATTGCTAATCAATCAACTTCAGCTGAACGAGCAATAGAAGAAATGAAAAATATTGCTATCCGAAAAAACAGTGTGAATCAAGTATCTACGAAGCAAGCTTACCGGATTCCAGGGCGCGGACAGAGAATTGTAATGATCGATTTAGGAATGAAGCACGGCATATTGCGAGAGTTAACAAATAGAAAATGTCAAATCACGGTTGTGCCTTACTCTTATCAGGCAGAGCAGATCAGAAGGCTGAAACCAAATGGCATTATCATTACGAATGGACCAGGGAGTCCAGAAGATGTTCCTGAAACGATGCAGACAATTCAAGAATTAAAGGATATTCCATTATTTGGTATTGGTTTAGGTCATCAACTCATGGCTTTAGCTTTTGGTGCAAAGGTAACTAAAATGTCATATGGTCATCATGGGAATAATTACCCTGTTAAAGATTTAAAAAGTGACAAATCGTACATGACAACACAAAGCCATCGTTATACGGTTTGTGAGTCATCCATTGATGGTACTGGACTTGAAGTGACACACCAATCATTAAATGATCAAGATATAGAAGGACTAAAACATATGACATACCCTGCTTTTTCCGTCCAATTTTACCCTGAAGGTGGACCTGGGCCAGATGATATGACCTATTTATATGATCAATTTTTGAATGACATCCAACATTACCAAAAACGGGAGGAAAACATTTATGCCTAAAAATACGAAGATTAATAAGATATTAGTTATTGGATCTGGACCGATTATTATTGGGCAAGCAGCTGAATTTGATTATTCAGGAACACAAGCATGTGAAGCTTTACGAGAAGAAGGCTATTCGGTCATATTAGCTAATTCAAATCCAGCTACGATAATGACTGATCATACTGTGGCTGATCAGGTTTATATGGAACCTTTAACTGTTGAATTTTTAACGAAAATAATTCGAAAAGAACAACCTGATGCCCTCCTTCCAACTTTGGGCGGGCAAACCGGGTTAAATTTAGCGGTAGCTTTGGAAGAAAAAGGCGTTCTAAAGGAATACAATGTCAAGCTTTTAGGCACTTCTTTAGAAACGATTGAAAAAGCAGAAGACAGGGAAAAATTCAGAGACTTAATGAATGAAATTAATGAACCTGTCCCGGAAAGCAGTATCGTCACAACAGAAGAACAGGCTCTTGATTTTGCTAAGGAAATTGGCTATCCATTAATCGTCCGGCCAGCCTACACATTAGGAGGAACTGGAGGTGGGATGTGTTATAACGAAGAAGATTTACTTGAAATCACTCGTGCCGGGTTATCTTTATCACCTGTCAATCAATGTTTAATCGAGCGTAATATTGCAGGATTTAAAGAAATTGAGTATGAAGTGGTTCGGGATAACAAAGACCAAGCGATTGTTGTCTGTAACATGGAAAACGTTGATCCTGTTGGAATACATACAGGAGATTCCATTGTTGTTGCCCCTTCACAAACATTGAGTGATCGTGAGTATCAGCTTCTAAGACATGCTTCACTTAAAATTATTCGAGCTCTGAAAATTGAAGGAGGATGTAATGTTCAATTAGCGCTTGATCCGGATAGCTTTGATTATTACATTATAGAAGTTAATCCAAGAGTCAGTCGCTCATCTGCTTTAGCCTCTAAAGCAACAGGTTATCCAATCGCTAAAATTGCAGCGAAAATTGCGGTAGGATTGACTTTAGATGAAATTATTAATCCTGTTTCAGGAACGAGCGCAATGTATGAACCAGCTCTTGATTATGTCGTAACGAAAATGCCTCGTTTTCCGTTTGATAAATTTACGGCAGGTAATCGGAAACTAGGTACACAAATGAAAGCAACTGGAGAAATCATGACTCTAGGCCGCTCTTTCAGTGAATCCTTATTAAAAGGCATCCGGTCATTAGATATTGGAACAAATGCTTTTCAATTAAATTATCTTAGCAGTTTGACAGATCAAGAGATTAAGAAAAGATTAGTACATGCAGATGATGAACGCATTTTCGTTCTTGCTGAAGGATTAAGAAGAGGCATGTCAGTAGAAGAATTATTCCATTTAACCAAAATTAATCGATATTATCTTATTGAGATGAAACAATTAATAGCTATGGAAACAGAGTTAACGAAAAATAAATTTTCCCTGGATTTGCTTAAAGAAGCTAAGAAAAATGGGCTCTCAGATAGTCATATTGCCAAGTTATGGGATACATCTGAAAAACATATTTTTGAATTACGGAAAGCAGAAAATATGATGCCAGTTTATAAAAAGGTTGATACATGTGCAGCAGCGTTTGAATCAGAAACCCCTTATTTTTACAGTACATATGAACAAGAAAATGAATCTTTGGTAACAGACCGGAAGAAAATATTAATTCTTGGTTCAGGCCCTATCAGAATAGGTCAAGGCATTGAGTTTGATTATGCGACAGTCCATTCAGTGCTTGCCATAAGAGACATGGGTTATGAAGCCATTATTATGAATAATAATCCGGAAACTTATTCAACAGATTTCAGTATTTCAGATAAACTTTACTTCGAACCTTTAACAGTAGAAGATGTCATGAATGTGATTGAACTTGAGAGACCAGAAGGTGTGATTGTTCAGTTTGGTGGACAAACAGCAATCAATCTGGCAGAAGGGCTTGAACAAAGAGGTGTTAACATACTTGGCACAAGTTTAGAGGCGATTGACCAGGCTGAGGATCGGGATAAATTTGAAATGCTTTTAAATGATTTAGATTTACTGCGTCCTAAAGGGAGAGCCGTACACCATGTAACGCAAATTTTTCAAGCGGCGAAAGACATTGGGTATCCAGTGCTTGTTCGACCTTCTTATGTGATTGGTGGAAGTAATATGGAGATTGTCTATGACGAGGAAGAATTGCAAACGTATTTAGACAAGTCGACTGATAGTGATCAAGAACATCCCATTTTAATCGATAAATATTTAACTGGCATTGAAGTAGAGGTAGATGCTATCAGTGACGGTGAAACGACGATTGTACCTGGGATTATGGAACATATTGAGCGGGCAGGTGTTCATTCAGGGGATTCCATTGCTGTTTATCCACCACAAAACCTTAGTCAGCATGTTCAGGATGCATGTATGGCAGCAACTCAAAAAATAGCGGAAAGACTGCAAATCAAAGGGCTCATTAATATTCAATTTATAGTAAAGAATCAAGAAGTCTATGTATTGGAAGTCAATCCGAGAGCAAGCCGGACAATTCCCTTTTTAAGCAAGGTCACAGGCATTCCTATGGCTCAGCTCGCCACCCAATGTATATTAGGAAAAAAATTAGCCGATTTAGGCTATCATACAGGTATTTTAGCTGAAGAGCCCAATGTCGCTGTGAAAGTTCCAGTATTTTCTTTTGAAAAATTAAGAAGTGTTGATACGACACTTGGTCCAGAAATGAAATCAACCGGGGAAGCCATTGGTTATGATAAAACATTAGAAAAAGCTTTATATAAAGGATTAATCGCTTCAGGCCTAAGTCTTCCACAAGAAGGTTCGGTATTAATAACTGTGGCAGATAAAGATAAAGAAGAGGCTCTTGAAATAGCTGAATGGTTCCATGAGTTAGGCTTTAAATTATTTGCAACAATTGGAACAGCAAATAGTATAAAGGAAAAAGGTATCCCAGTCACAAAGGTAGGCAAGATTGGGTCAAATGAACCAAATGTGTTGTCTATTATTAAACAAGGAACGGTTCAGTTTGTTATTAATACACTTACTTCAGGTAAGCAGCCAAGATCAGAAGGCTTTATGATTAGAAGAACCGCTGTTGAACATGGGATTGCATGTTTGACAAGTCTTGATACAGCAAAGGCGATTTTAAGTGTGATTGATGCCAATACATTTATGGCTAAACCAATGAAAAATAAAGAGGTTGTTCTCATATGAAAAGAAAAGAAACGATGACAATTATTGAGAAAAGATTCATTGCAAAAGATACAGTGGAGCTTATTTTGCAAAATGATGATATATGCCACCGTGTAAAGCCTGGCCAATTTATTCATATTCTCATCGATGGCTTTACTTTAAGAAGACCCATATCGATTGCTGATGTAGATTTAAGCGGGAAAACAGTGACGATTCTTTTTAAAACAGTCGGCGAAGGAACTCAAAGGCTTGCTTCCTATAACGAGGGAGAAGTGCTGGATGTTTTAGGGCCTTTAGGAAATGGCTTTTCCCTTCCTTCAAAAGATGTTAAAACTGCTTTACTCATCGGTGGCGGCATTGGTGTTCCGCCACTCCATTTGCTAGGCAAGAGACTTGCAGAGGAGGGCGTTCGAGTCATTTCAATTTTAGGGTTCCAAGAAGCAGAAAGTGTATTTTATGAAAACCAATTTCAGCTTCTTGGAGATACATTTATTGTGACAGATGATGGCTCATATGGATATCAGGGAGTGGTGACAGATCTTCTGTCAAAAGTGGGATTATTTGATACGTACTATGCTTGTGGACCAACGCCAATGTTAAAATCTATTCAGCAACAATTAGATCAAGCGGAAGGATATATATCATTAGAAGAGCGCATGGGATGCGGAGTTGGAGCTTGTTTCGCTTGTGTTATTCCAACAGCTGATCGATCAAGTTATAAAAAGGTTTGTCAAGATGGCCCTGTATTTCATGCGAAGGAGGTTAGCATCTAAATGGATTTATCTGTTAAGTTACCAGGTTTACATTTAAAAAATCCCGTCATGCCAGCTTCAGGCTGCTTTGGATTTGGTAGAGAGTACAGTCAATTTTATGATTTAAGTCAATTAGGTGCGGTCATCATGAAAGCAGCCACAGGTTCTGAGAGACTTGGTAATCCGACCCCACGTGTTGCAGAAACTGCTTCAGGGATGCTTAATGCCATTGGACTGCAAAATCCGGGAGTAGAAAAAATAATTGAAACAGAAGTGCCCTATCTCGCCTCCTATGATACATCTATTATTGCTAATATCGCAGGCAGTACACTTGAAGAATATGCATTTGTAGCGAAAAGCTTTAATGGGACAGATGTACATGCACTCGAGCTTAATATTTCATGTCCTAATGTCAAAGAAGGTGGCGTACAATTTGGAACAGATCCACTGATGGCAGCCCGTGTAACGGAAACTGTTAAAAAGATGAGTCATCTGCCAGTTTATGTCAAGCTATCGCCAAACGTAACAGATATTGTGGAAATCGCTAAAGCGGTTGAATCTGCAGGGGCAGATGGTTTATCAATGATCAATACATTAACAGGCATGCAAATTCATTTACCAAGTAAAAAACCAATCATTGCGAATAAAACAGGTGGGCTGTCAGGTCAGGCGATTAAACCGATTGCCATTCGGATGATTTATGAAGTCAAACAGCATGTTGACATCCCTATTATTGGTATGGGCGGCATCACTCGGGCAGAAGATGTCCTGGAGTTTTTATTAGCTGGAGCGAGCGCGGTAGCCGTTGGAACAGCAAATTTCACTAATCCTTATGTGTGTCCGGAAATCATTGACCATTTGCCAGGCGTATTAAACAAATATGGCTTTTCGTCCGTTCAACAAGCTATTGGAAAGGGGATTGTTCATGAAACAGCACGCATATCTAGCACTTGATTTCCCAACTTGGCAAGAAGCCAAGCGATTTTTAGAAGAACACCAATTAAAGGGTGTTCCTGTTAAAGTAGGGATGGAGTTGTTTTACCGCGAAGGCCCTACTGTGATAGAAAATCTAAAGGAAAATAATCATCCAGTATTTTTAGATTTAAAGTTACATGACATCCCGACAACGGTAAAGCGGGCAATGAAAAATATAGCAAGGCTCCAGGTGGATGTTGTCAATGTCCATGCACTTGGCGG
>Ga0079226_10004152_pt1 | contig 11060 bp, 10 predicted proteins | sample Poulit2014_FD_76345 | JGI IMG/M metagenome (GOLD analysis project Ga0079226, IMG submission 76345) | Agricultural soil microbial communities from Georgia to study Nitrogen management - Poultry litter 2014 | ecosystem: Environmental > Terrestrial > Soil > Agricultural land | place: USA: Georgia...
AACGGACGAATATTTATTTTCATCATTGGTTCCATTATAACATCATTTTAATAATAATCTCCTAGATAGTAAAACAATTAGGGCAAGATCATGTCCACCGACAATACCATATAAGTGATCTCGAAAAACTTAGATATAGGGTATACTTTCCATCTGTGCACGTTGCACAGGGGAGCTGTCTCTATTTTAGAAAGGAGTAGCCTAGGATTCCTGGACAGCAGTACACTAAAAAGTGGCGAACAATGGAAGTTCGAAGCTGAATGGTTCACAGATAGTAGCAAACACAATCTTTTCTAGATTTTTACTAATCTATGTTATTTTACTACTTTTATATGTGATTCAAAAAAGTATTAATGTTTTTATGCGATTTTTACTTAAAGGGTGTCATGTATAAGGATTTATTTTCCACGATACCCCAATTTTATATAAAAAATCTTTTAACCTGAAATAATATTACTTAGCTGTATTGACAATAGTAATAATATTTAATATACTTACTCTTGATAATTATTTACACTATTTGGAATCATATTATTAATAATCACCTTAGTAATTGTTACTTTGATGAATGTAAGGGATTACATAATGTGTTCCAATTAAACAAGTCAAGGGAGGAACTAATATGAAAAACGCAGGGGTTTTTATATCAGTTTTGTTTATGTTTTTATCAATAGCATTAGTTGGATGCTCAAGTGAAAGTTCCGATAACTCCTCGAAAACAACATTAAAAATGTATAGCTGGAGAACACAAGATAAAGATAATTACAAAGAAATAATAGACGCATTCGAGGATAAATATCCTGATATAAAAATAAAATTCGAGCCATTTAAAGCAACTGAATATGACCAAATTGTAACAAACGCTTTAGCATCTGGATCAGGTCCGGATATTATACAAATGCGCCCAACTGATAAATCTATTCAAGACAATGGCGACCTTGTATCAATTGATGATATGGAGGGCTTGGAAAATATACCTGATGAATTTAAAGAAGCAGCTATGGACAGTGAAGGAGAAGTATTTGGTGTTCCTCTAACAGTAAATAACGGTGTAATCTTTTATAATAAAGAAATTTTTGAGGAATACAATTTGGACCCGCCAGAAACAGTGGATGAATTAATTAAAGTTAGTGAAGAATTAAAAGAAAACGATGTTACACCTATTGCGCAATCTGGTAAAGAGGGCTATCTATTGGCAATGCTACACGGAATTATCGGTCCATCAATATATGGGGGAAACGATTTTGTAGACTCATTATTGGCAGGAGATACTGATTTTTCAGACGACAGCTTTGTAGAATCAATTCAAACTATAAAAGACCTTGAGGACTTTTTCCCTGATAACTTTGTTGGAATATCCGATGATGATGCGAAGTCCCTCTTTTTTACAGGTGAATCCGCAATGTACATTAATGGCGATTACAGACTTGAAGAATTTAAAGACTCAAATCCAGACTTGGACATCGGAATAGTGCCTGGTTTGGCTGCCAAAAAAGGAGAGGAACCGATGATTACAACATGGGTTGATGGATCATATGGTGTAGTCGAAGATTCCGAGCACAAAGATGAAGCTAAGAAATTTATGGAGTTTATGACTACAGAAGAGTTTGGACAAATTTTTACTGATGAATTCCAGAGAGTAAGTGCTGTTGATGGTGTAGAACCTGAAGATCCACAAGTAAAAGAAGTGGCAGAGGTTAACGATGATAATCCAACTCCTTACTTAATATTACAGCATTTTTCTAATGGTGAACCTACTACAAAAGAAACTTTTGAAAATACATTACAAGGAATGTTTGTAGGAGAAACTTCTTTAGATAACGTTATTGAGGAAACGCAGGATTCTGTTGATAAATGGTTTGAACCGGAAAATTAAAATCGTAGACACAGTTAATCCTTATTAAGGATTAACTGTGCCTAAATATTTTGTGGAGGTGATATCAATGCCATCTTCTAAAAACAAGTCACTTAAGATACATAAATCTAAAAGTAAAAAAAATCCAAAAAGGCATTTAGTACATTTATTTGTGCTACCAGCTTTATTATTTTATGTCATCTTTGCTATATATCCAATTTTAGATGCTTTTGCTAGTAGTTTATTTAGTTTTAATGGGTATGTACGAGATGAATTTGTTGGTTTAGAAAACTTTTCGCGTTTGTTTAAAGAACACCCATTTAATACACGGTTTGTTGGTGCATTGAAGCATAATGTTATTTTTCTAGTACTTACTTTTATTTTCCAATTGGCAGTATCTTTATTTTTAGCAATACTGGTTAATTCAGTTTCAAAAGGCAAGGAAGCTTTTAAGGTGATCTTTTTTATACCAAAGCTTTTAGCTGTGGTGGTAGTGGGTTTTCTCTTTAATTTAATTCTTAATCCTAACACTGGAGCGTTAAACACCTTTTTAGATAAGTTGGGTTTAGATTTTTTGGCACAATCTTGGCTTGGTGATACAAAGTTCGCTTTAATTTCAATAATAATGGTTAATAGCTGGCTAGGGATTGGATTTTTTATGTTAATTTTTCTAGCTGGTTTACAAGCGATCAATCCCGAAATACAGGAATCAGCGAAACTAGACGGGGCATCAAGTTTTACTATGCTCAGGAAAATTACTATACCTATGATTCTACCCTCTATTATGATTGTGAGCATTCTAGCAATAATACAATCATTTGAACAGTTTGACTTAATTTATGCAATGCAAGGTTCGGCAGGAGGACCATACTATTCAACGGATGTATTAGCTACTTACTTTTATAGATTAGCATTTGGTGAAGGTAGTGGAGGTTCTCTTGGTTTAGGAGCAGCTGTAGCAGTCATTCTATTTATAATTGTGGCTAGTGTTTCTGCCATATCCCTATTTGCATTTAGACGAAAGGAAATTGATTATTAGGGGGGATTTTCATGAAAAGAAAAATGAATTTATGGAAATACCTTATTCTTTTGGTATTCTCATTCATATTTTTATATCCAATTTTTTTAATGTTTACATCATCTTTTAAATCAAATACTGAAATTATTTCTTTTCCTTTAAAATTACCAAACAAGTTATCCTTAGACAATTTTATTTCTGTATGGAATGAAGTAAATTTCGGCGACTACCTATGGAACAGTGTTTTTGTTAGTGTTGTTTCTATTGTGGTTATTCTAATTGTTTCATCCCTTGCAGCATTCTACTTAGCAAGATTCAATTTTAAATGGAATGGCCCACTATTGTTTTTCTTTATGGTAGGATTAATGCTTCCTATGAAACTAGCTGTTTTACCAATGTATATGCTGATGATGAAATTACATCTTGTAAACACTTTATATTCATTAATTATAATTTATATAGCGGGTAAAATACCTTTAGCCGTATTTATATTGTATGGCTTTTTCAGAACGGTTCCTAAAGAGCTTGAATTATCTGCACAAATTGATGGTTGTAGTAATTTTCAAGTCTATTATAAAATCATTTTACCACTTATGAGACCCGCTCTAGCTACAGTTGCTATCGTGGATTTATTAGATATATGGAATGATTTTTTCTATCCTCTTATTTTTATAAGAGATGAGGCATTAAAAACTATTCCATTAGGGATGCAATCTTTGTTCGGTGAGTTCCACACAGAATGGAATTTACTTTTTGCAGGATTAGCTTTATCATCTTTACCTATGATAATTGCATTTTTATTTGCTTCCAAGCAATTTATTGAAGGTATAGCATCGGGGGCTCTTAAATGAAGAAATGGATATCGTTTGATCTTGATGGAACATTAATGCAAAACCCTTTTAGAAATAGCGTTTTTCCAGAAATTAAACAATTATTAGAAGAAAATGGCTATGACAGTACGGTAATAATGAATGATGTCTTTCAAAAACATGAAGAGAACCTAATTAAAGGAGAACATTACTTAGCCTACGAATGGGATAACATCTTTCAACATACTTTCCAAAAACATCATATTAATTTTAAAGTAAATATAGAGGAATTAGTACTCAAGTATTCGGTTATTCCAAAAGTATATCTTCTGGAAAATAATATTATCTACATTTTAGAACAGCTAATAGAAAGGGGCTATTCCCTAGCTGTCATTACAAACGGAATGTATAAGTACCAATTTCCAGTAATGAAGGCTTTAGGACTTGATAATTTGTTTGAGGCAATCATTACACCACAGGAAACCAGATACAGAAAACCCCACTCTATTATGGGTGAAAAACTTATTAAAAACGGAAAAATTTATGCACATGTTGGAGATAAAATTGATCACGATATAGTTTTTGCTAATCGAGTAAATGCATTCCCTGTTTATATTAACCGGGAACTTCCTGAAGAATTCTTGAATGATTCACCTATATTGCGGGCTAAGAAAGTTAAGTATGAAAAGAGACATACTAAGAAATATCTTGAAAAACTTCCGTCTGATATTGATTTAAACGCAATATCTTCCAAAGAGTTCTATTCAGAAGGAATAATCAGCTCAATCAGTGAATTACTAGACCTAGATAAGGAGTTTGAACTGAAAATAAAAGGCTCATAATTTCTGTGCAAATGTTGATGGCAAAGGTAAAAATGGTGAATTTACCTAAACAGAAAAAAATTACTACTAACCTTTTGAAGATACTGCTTTTCAAGGGCGTACACTTCAAAAGGTTTTTTTATTTTGATGTACTTTATAATTAACAGTACTTTTACACCCTTGTTAAGCCTTTCTCTAGACACTCCCTATGAGATTTACTAAATTCGCTAAATTTCCAGTTACATGAAATGCATTCTTTTTAATTTCATTATTTACATCAATTAAATCAGGTATAATTACACACTTGATGGAAGCACCTTTAGCAGCACGTAATCCATTTAGAGAATCCTCGATAATAAGTGCTTTGCTAGTTTTAACATTTCCTCGGCGACAGGCTTCAATAAAAATATCGGGATGAGGTTTTCCTTTCTCTACTTCATCACCACTTAAATAAAAGTCAAACCGGTGATGTAAATTTGTTATTTTTAAGTATCGACTTATCTTATCTAATGAACTAGACGAAGCAATACATTTTTTTATATTTCTAGAATCCAGATCATCTAACAATTCCCTAACTCCAGGCATGACTTGTATACTTTTTGTTTTTAATATATCTTCAAATATTTGTTGAGATAATTTCGATACTGATTTAAAGTCGAAATCCCCCCCATATATGTCTTTTAAAATTCTTTCATCCTCTTTGTACCCTGCTCCTATAAGCCTTTTATAAATATTCATGGTAATTGAATAATTATAATATTCCATGCTTTTTTTCAAAGAATTAAACCCCATTCGTTCTGTATCAAATAATAATCCATCCATATCAAAGATAACAAATTCGATCTTTTTCATGTAAAAGTACCTCCCCTGAATTATACATTGCATTAATTGTTAACACAGTCATCATAATATCAATACTTAACGCCAGAGCCAAAAAACTTTTTTTAGGGAAATTTCATTTAAGTATTGACAAAACACAAAAGTCAGACTACTATTACAATTAATGATACGTCATATGACGTCATAATTCAAATGGAGGTAATAATATGAAAGAAAAACACACTAATCAGATCACTCAAGCAGTAAAGGCAATCCAAAAAACAAATGTTAATCATTTCTTTTTTGTAGCATGCGGAGGCTCTCTTGCTTCGCTCTCAACTGGAGATTACTTTATTGATAAGGAATCATCAGTACCGAGCAAAGCATTTACATCAAATGAATTTATTCATCTGGATCCTAAAAGACTTGATAAGCAAAGCGTAGTTATACTGCGCTCTCACTCTGGTACAACACCAGAAACTGTAGAAGCTGCCAGATTTGCAAGAAACAAAGGTGCGTTAACAATAGCGATCTCTAACGATACAAGTTCTCCTTTATGTGAAGCTGCTGAATATAACTTGCATTATAATTATAAAGATGGCTCAGATGCAATAGACGGAGAACTAGGAGTATTTTTTACTTTCATATTTTCTATGATCAATAGTTTGAATCCAAATGAAAAATATGAACGCTTACTTAAACAATTAAGCCATTTAGATGATTTAATAAAATCAAACCAAAGACTTATACATGAAACTGCTTTTAATTTTGGAGAGATACACAAACGTGAAAAAACCATTTACACAATAGGAAGCGGAGCATATTATCATCAAGCTTATTCATTTACTAGCTGTCTTTTAATGGAAATGCTTTGGATTAATTCTAATGCTATACACGCAGGTGAATATTTTCATGGTCCATTTGAGATTACAGACTTCGACGTTCCTTTCCTTATAATTAAAGGAGAAGGACCATCACAGTCTTTAGATGAAAGAGCAATTAATTTTGCGAAGAAATTTAGTGACAAAGTCGAGGTCGTTGATATAACCAAGTTAAACTACGGAGATATTGACGAAGATTTAAAAGAATATTTTGGTCCGGCCCTAGCGGGATCAGTATTAAGATTGTATGCAGATGGTTTAGCTGAGCATACAGGCCATCCACTTTCAGTAAGAAGATATATGTGGAAAATGGATTACTAAATTTTCCTTAGCCCCTTTCATAAATACTTATTTTTAAAAGGGGCTGATATTTATTTTTTTCGAAAGATGATAGTATCAATAAAATATTTGGAATATTTCAAAGGCAAATTCTGTGAGATATGGATCGGATTAAACTTCAATCTATAAAAGGAGTGGAAAGATGAAAAAAATACTGATGATATTTTTGTTGGTAGTATTTTCATTCACGTTAGCAGCCTGTAATTCGTCTTCTAAGGAAACTAGTTCAGAAGATACTGTAGAAATAGATTTTTTTCATCGTTGGCCAAATGAACCAAGAAAAACATTTTACGATGAAAAAATCAAAGAATTTGAAGAGGAAAACCCTAATATTAAGATAAATGTCAACTCTGTTTTAAATGACTCTTATAAAGAAAAAATCAAAGTACAGGTATCAAGTAATGAGCTTCCTGATGTGTTTTCATCATGGTCAGACTCTTTTGCAAAAGACCTCGTATCCTCAGATAGAATTATGGCTCTAGACGACATAATAGATGAAGATAAAGAATGGTCCGATAAAATAATTGACTCTCAGTTTTCTGGTTTTACTTTTGATGACACTACGTATGGAATACCCTTTACGGTTGATGGAAAAGCATTTTTTTATAACACAGATGTTTTTGAAGACAACAACATAGAACCTCCCAAAACATATGAAGAATTCATAACAGTTTTAGATGAACTGCAGGATGCTGGTTATGATACTCCTTTAGTAGAAGGGTTAACTGATCAATGGGCTATTTCACATTATTTAGGTTCCATTTTTGAGCGTATTATTGATCCTGAAGTTATAGAGAAAGATTATGGTAAAGAAAATAGAGAATTCACAGATCCTGGTTATGAAGAGGGTTTAAAAGTTTTTCAAAATTTAACGGGTTATATGGGAGATGTTTCCACGGCAATGGATCATGAAGAAGCAAGGAACATGTTCTCGAACGGTGAGGCTCCTATTATTTACATGCAATTTGCGGAAATAAAAATGGTTGAAGATATTGGTCAAATTGATTTTGATTTCTTTGATTTTCCTGAATTTGAAGATGGCAAAGGGAATCAAGATTCATTAACTGGAGCTCCTGAAGGATGGATGTTAAGCGAGGATGCTCCATCTGAAGCAATAGAGTTTTTAAAATTTTTAACTTCAGAAGAAACTGCATTTGAATTTACAAAAGAAGATGGTCAACTTAATGCTATACAAGGGGCAGTAAACGAAGAAAACTCTTCCAAGGCAAGTGTTCGTGCATATGATTTAATCAACAATGCATCCTCCACTGCTCCTTGGTTTGATAATGCAGTTGATATGAATATCGCAGATGTATTTATGAAAGGTGGTCAGTCTCTTGCAACAAATGAGACTAATCCTGGGGACATAATGAAACTGGTTCATGAAGAAATAGGAAATTAGATTACTTCAATTGTATTTCCGGATTCAATACGAATTCCGGAAATACAATTAAATTCAGATGGAGGTGGAAAAAATGGTTGGAAAAAAGAGCAAACTAATACCGATTTTATTTCTCTTACCAGGAATAACTTTTGTAGGCATTTTTGTGTATCTACCTTTGTTTCAAAACTTTTATAATAGTTTTTTTGATTTCTCTGTTTTCTCTACTGAAAAGATATTTATAGGTATAGAAAACTTTAAGGATTTACTTACAGATAAAGTCATGATGACCTCATTAATGAACAATGTACGATATGCAATTATATCAGTAATTTTACAGGTAGGTTTTTCTTTAGTTTTAGCATCAGTTTTAGAAAACAAGGTATTTCGAAAAGTAGCACCCTTTTTTAGAATAGTTTATTTCATTCCAGTTATGATTTCTATTTCAGTTATAGCTTTGTTATTTGGCTTTGTCTATAATCCTCAAATGGGGTTGTTAAATTCTTTTCTTGATCTTATAGGCCTTGATAGTTTATCTAGACCATGGCTTGGTGGCTCTTCATCAGCTATTTATGCAGTTATAGCGATGAGTCAATGGCAAAGCATAGGTTTCATCATGATGCTTTTTGTTGTAGCAATTCAAAAAATACCAAATGAATTATATGAGGCAGCGGATATTGATGGCGCAGGAAAAATTAAAAAGTTTTTTAAAATTACAGTTCCACAAGTAAAAGAAGCAATATTTGTAAACACTTTAATCACTATTACAGGATCTATGCTAGTATTTAATGAACCCTATATTTTAACCGGAGGGGGGCCGGGCTCAAGTTCAATGACAATGTCACTTCACATGTATCAAGAGGGATTTGCAAAAAACAACATGGGCCTCGCTTCGACAATTGCATTTACTGTATTTATTATTACGGGTATACTAGCTCTAATTCAAATAAAATTATCCGGAACAGGGAAGGAGGATTAAAGTGAAAAAAAGCCAGAAAAAGTCGAATAAATTACGTAGATTCGGTATTCAAGAGTTTCTAGTGTTATGTGGCTTAGTCATATTTGCTTTAATTATTATATATCCTTTATTCTGGATGATTGTCTCCTCTATGAAAAGTTATAATGAAATATATAATGATGTTTGGGGATTTCCAAGCGAATGGCTGTTAGATAATTATGTAGAAGCTTGGAATAAAGGGGTCTCCAATTACTTCTTTAATAGCTTCATTGTAACAGTCATAACAGTTATTACTGTCTTAATTATCGGTTCAATGGCAGCGTTTGCTTTAGCCAGATTTAAATCTAGATTTATAGATGTGGCATTAATACTTATCATCGGTGGAATGTTAATGAACCCAGAGATTGCTATCATTCCGTTGTTTAATATACTTAATTCATTACACATAGTTGATACACGTCTAGCGTTAATTTTGCCTTATATTGCATTCAGGCTTCCAATTTGTGTACTACTTTTAAGATCTTATTTTTTAGGAGTACCTAAAGAATTAAGTGAGTCAGCTTTAATGGATGGGTGCAGTGAATTCGGTATATATTTAAGAATTTACTTACCAATGTCTACGCCAATATTAATTACTACGGTAGTTATTACTGCTTTTTACGCTTGGAATGAATTTTTGTTTGCTACAGTATTTATAGACTCAGAGTCACTCAAAACAATACCTTCTGGTTTAATGAATTTCAGAGATGCTCTTCAAACAGATTGGGGAATCTTGTTAGCCGGAATGGTTATCGCTTCCGTACCTATGATTATACTATTGATAATCCTTCAAAAATACTTAGTGCGTGGTTTGTCTGAAGGTTCAGTAAAAGGTTAAAAGAAAGGATGATAAAAATGGATATTATTACGATTGGGGATAATGTAGTTGATTGTTATTTAGATCAAAACATATACTACCCAGGTGGAAATGCTGTTAATGTTGCTGTTAATTCAAAGAGAGCAGGAGCAACAAGAGTTGGCTATATAGGTGTGTTTGCTACGGATAATAAAGCGGTACACATAAAAAACGCATTAGGGAAAGAAAACATAGAATTCAGTTATTCAAGAGAAGTAGCGGGAAAAAGCGGTCAACCTACAGTTAATTTAACTCCTTCAGGTGATAGGGTATTTGTAAGTAGTCCACAAAACACAGTACAACATAGCGTAAAATTAAGGTTAACAGAGGAAGATCTGATTTATATTGGAGAATTTGATATTTGCCATACGAGTTGTTATTCTCATCTTGAAGAAGAGCTAGATAGAATTCCTAAAAACATTAAAGTGTCATTTGACTTCTCAGAAAACTATGGTGAAGAATATCTTAGCAAAGTATGTCCAAATATCGATTTTGCTTTTTTTTCCGGAGCAAACTTATCTGATGAAGAGGTAAATCACCTTATTAAAAGTCTTAGTCAATACAATTTAGAGGTGATAGGTATTACTAAAGGAGATAAACCAGCTACTTTTATCATTAAAAATGAAATTTACACTCAAGATATTATAGATATAGATGTCGTAGATACTATGGGTGCAGGAGACAGTTTTATTGGTCAATTTTTAGCTGATTACTCAGTAAATGGTGACATTAAGAAAACACTTAAAAATGCAGCAAAGGCCGCGAGTGTGACTTGTACATTTTATGGGGGATTTGGACACCCTCAAACATTAGACTAGTGACATACTTTGCCTTTAATGATAATATTTGTATAATAAAAACTTTAAAAGGTGGCTTATATTTAATGAACGACATTAAAAGGGAAAGTTCCGTTTTTATGTATGAACAAATTAAACTAGCATTAAAAGATATGATAGAAAAAGATGATATTAAAGAAGGTAGTCGACTTCCTACCGAAAAAGAATTAGGGGAACAATTTGGAGCGAGTAGAATTACTGTAAGAAGGGCTTTAAAAGAACTTGAAAATGAAGGGATTTTAGAAGTTGTTCATGGTAAAGGCATTTTTGTTAAAAAGCTCAAGTTACCGATACATATACTTGATTTGAATGGATTTACGGAAGGCTTATCTGTTCTAGATAATACTTTTACCAAAGAAGTGGTAAGTAAAGAAATCAACACGTCAGACAAATTTCTTACAGATAAATTCAATCGAACAAGTCCTTTTAAATCAGTAGAATTAATGAG